>JAAIGE0100649338.1_pt1 | contig 42118 bp, 37 predicted proteins | sample 6487951 | NCBI WGS metagenome assembly JAAIGE01 (sample SAMN13974128, study PRJNA590717) | phyllosphere metagenome | biome: tomato field; feature: multiple bacterial spot infested tomato fields; material: tomato leaves; isolation source: leaves from tomato fields | host: Solanum lycopersicum ...
CGACCAGAACTGGCCGCCGACGCCGCCTTTGCGCAGGCGGGGAATGTCGGTCTGCAAGGGGCGGGGCAGGTGGCTGGTGTCGCGGGAAAGATCGACGGCGGTGCCCGTTTCGCGCAGTTCCCAGGCGAGGTCGTTATGGCCGTCGATGATGGGCGCCTGAGCGAGCAAGCGCTCGACCCGGGTCTCGGCGGTCGGTCCCGCGGCCTGGGCGAGCAGCAGCAGGGCGATCACAGCGTCGGCAGCCGGGCAAAGCCGTTCGGCATCTCGGCGGGTGCATCGTCCGACACGAAAACCTGCTCGACGCGGGAGGCGGGCGATCCTTCGCGCGCTGTCGCGATCATGGCGTCAATCATAACGGGCGATCCCCGCACCAGCGCCTCGACCGATCCATCGGCGCGGTTGCGCACCCAGCCATCGAGCCCCAGCGACCTAGCCTGCTCCACGAACCAGTTGCGATAGAAGACGTTCTGGACACGGCCGGTGATGCGGAGACGGCGGGAGATCATGGGATCATAGTCTCACCTGCTTGCGACCGGCTGTCCAGATGCGCCAGGATCGGGGGATGACGATCCGGATCAGGAAAGACGATCTCGCCGATGCCGCGGTGCAGGCATTGCTCGCGCTGCATCTGGCGGGGATGCAGGCGGGATCGCCGGCGGGCCATGTCTTTGCCCTAGACCTGTCAGGGTTGCGTGCGCCGGGAATGACGGTGTGGACCGCGTGGCGTGACGGACGGGTGGCGGGCATCGCCGCGATGAAGCGGCTGGGGGCGGGCGCGGCCGAGCTGAAGTCGATGCGCACGCATCCCGATGCCTTGCGCCGCGGGGTGGCGGCGGCGCTGCTCGATCACATCATCGGCGTCGCCCGGTCGGAGGGTTTGACGCGGTTGAGCCTGGAGACGGGCAGCGGGGAAGCGTTCGAGCCGGCGCTTGCGCTTTATGCGAGCCGCGGCTTTGCCAGCGGCGAGGCGTTCGGCGGGTATGTGGCCAGCGCGTTCAACCAGTTCCGCCATCTGGAACTAGTACCCCTTCGCTAGGGTGAGATGCCGTCATGTCCGTCTCGCTCCGGAGCCGGCTGGGGCGAAATCCATCCTGGATCGTCCGGCTGCAAAGCCGACCCGTTCGGCCTGAGCGATGTCCAAAGGCTCAGGCCGAACGGGCGGGATCACGGTCGCTCCCTCAAGGGGAAGCGACCGTCAGGTCACAGCTTTTCGGTGAGTTCGGGGACCAGCTTGAAGAGGTCGCCGACCAGGCCGATGTCGGCGACCTGGAAGATGGGGGCGTTCAACCTCGTGTCTTCGCAAGTGATGCTGGTGACCGACAAACAGGCCGATATCGCCATCTTGCGCACGCTCGGGCTGTCGCCGGGCGGGGTGATGCAGGTATTCATGGTGCAGGGCTCGTTGATCGGCTTCATGGGTACCTTCATGGGCGTGATCGGCGGCATCGTGCTGACGTTCAACCTCGAACGCATCCTGGGCGTGATCGAAACGATTTTCAGCGTCAAGTTGCTACCCGAAGACGTGTACTACATCACCGGCCTGCCGACCGATATGCAAACCCAGGACGTGGTAGTGATCACCGTGGTGGCATTGGTGATGAGTTTCCTGGCGACCTTGTACCCGGCGTGGCGCGCTTCGCGCACCCAGCCGGCGGAGGCGCTGCGCTATGAATGAGATCCGGGAAGCGGCCGTGCAAACACCAGAACAGGCAACTGCGGTGATCCGCGCCGAAGCGCTGGCCAAGACCTACGCCGAAGGCAAGATGCGCACGCCGGTATTCGATGGCCTGGATCTCTCGGTGGCCACCGGCGAAACCGTGGCGATCGTCGGTGCCTCCGGCGCCGGCAAGAGCACCTTGCTGCATCTGCTCGGCGGGCTGGATATTCCGACCTCCGGCGAGGTGTATGTGGCCGGCGAGCGCATGTCGGCGCTGTCCGACGCGCAGCGCGGCAAGCTGCGTAACCAGGCGCTTGGCTTCGTCTACCAGTTCCATCACTTGTTGCCCGAATTCACCGCGTTGGAGAACGTGATGATGCCGGTGCTGTTGTCCGGCAAGGATGTGGCCGTCGCCAAGGGTCAGGCACTGCAACTGCTGGAATCGGTTGGGCTTGGGCATCGCGTCGAACACAAGCCCAGCGAACTCTCCGGGGGCGAACGTCAGCGCTGTGCGGTGGCGCGTGCATTGGTCAACAAGCCGGGCTGCGTATTGGGCGACGAGCCCACCGGCAATCTGGACGACAAGACCGCGGGCACCGTGTTCGAGCTGATGCTGGAGCTCAACCGCGCCCAGCGCACCAGCCTGGTGTTGGTGACGCACGACCGCGGCTTGGCACGGCGTCTGGACCGCGTGCTGGAGCTAAACCAGGGCAAGCTGCGCGAATTGGCGCCGTCTGCGGTGTAAGCGCATGGCGAAGCGGTCGGTTGGCAGACCGATCGCGTCGTGTCTGAGCGTGGAATCTTCAGCGGTTACCGGTGCTGTGCCCGTTAGCCGAAATGGTGGCGAATTTTGAAGTGCAGTGGCAGCGCACGATCGCATGCACCCCGACCGCCAGGGCATTAGCCGCCTGGTCGCCGCAGGCCAATGCAGCCTGCGGCGACGCCATGGCATCGGTCAAGGAATGATGCGCAGTGCCCGCAGGCGGGTAAACAGTTCGAAGAACGAGGCGCGGCTGTCGTAGAAGTCGAGGAAACCCAGTTCGCGGCTCTTGGTCATGTCGTTGACGCACTCGATCTCGCGGCCTAGGTCGGCATCGGTATGCCACCACGATGCAAGCCGATTGACGTCGGACTCTACCAGCTGGTGTTGCGCGGCCACCTCAGCCCATAGGGCAGGTGCGGTCTGGCTCATGCGTGGTTCCAGCGGTTCAGGCACAGCGGGGCAGGGCGCAGCATCGAGTTGGAAGAACTTCGCAATCTCGCCCCACATCCAGCGCCAGCGGAACACATCGCCATTGACGGTGTTGAAGGCCTGATTGCGCGCTGCGGGGCTAAGTCCGGCCCAGGCCAGTTGGCGGCCGAGCAGCCCGGCATCGGTGAGGTCGGTGAGGCTGTTCCACTGCGCTTGCGACCCTGGGAACACGAACGGTTGCCCGGTGTGCTTGCACAGCGATGCATACACCGCCAGCGTCACGCCCATGTTCATGGCGTTGCTGCCGTTGGCCATGCCGATCATGGTGTGCGAGCGATGTACGCTCCAGCCGAAACCGTGCTGCTGCGCATGCGCAAACAGCAGGTCTTCCAGCGTGTAGTAGAAGTTTTCGCCCGGCTGGCGCGGCTCGCTTTCGCGAAACGGCGTCTCGGCCTTGCCGCTGCCGTAATTCTCGAAGGCGCCCAGGTAGTGCTTGGTGCCGGTGACCAGCGCCATGTGCTGCAGCGGCGCATCGCTGAGTGCATCGCACAGGTGCCGCATCATCGCGCCGTTGGCCTGGACGTTCTCGCGTTCGGTATCGCGGCGGGTCCAGGTGCAGAAGAACACGTGGGTAATCGGTAGGCCACGTAACGCGCTGTTGGTGCTGTCGGCGTCCAGTAGATCTGCCGCGACCGGAATGACACCGTCGTGGGGCAGTGGCCGGCGTGCAAGGCCGTACACGGTCCAGCCGTCGGCGAGCAGCACGTTGGCAAGGTTGTAACCGGAGATGCCGGTCACACCGACGATCAATGCAATGCCTTTACGCATGGGGGAGACTCCTGGAAAACGGATTTCACCTTAGCGGCGACACCATGAAATCGGGGCGAATGCTGGGCCAGAGCGCGTGCTGCGCCGTTGATCGCTCCATTTGCTGCGGCATGCATCGTCAGGTGTGCACTGTCCTACGCACTGCATCCAGTGGTTGCGGGCTGCAGTACTTCTTCCGTATTCGCGATCGGCGAGCGCCGCGCAGTGTTCTTCCTACCCAGGCTTGGGCAGATCTCCGCTGTGCGTGGAAGGTGCCGCGATCTAAGGTGAAGACGTTGATCGATAGGGTGCGGAATGGCGACCGACAGCATGGAGGTGTCAGCGCAGGCAGCGCCGCCGCAGATGGGATCGGCGGTGGCCATTGCGGCCGCGTTATTGCTGGGCGTGGTGGCCTGCGCCTGGTCGCCCACACTGCTTGCGCACATGGTTTACGTCGGCTGCGTGTGTGTTGCATTGCTGGGCAGCGGCGCGACGGTGTGGCTGCGCCCGCCCCGGAGTGCGCTATTGCTGGCAGGGGCGGCGGCACTCTTTGGATTCGGGACGATGGGGTGGCAGGTGACCGATGCCCTGCAGTCGCAACTGCTTCCGCAGGATGAAACACGCGATGTCACCGTGCGCGGACAGATTGTCGGCCTGCCGACCGCCGAGCAACGCCGTACCCGCTTTCAGCTGCGCGTGGACCAAGCGCCGGCGCAGCCGGAGGCACTGCGCGGGAAGCTCCTGCAACTGGCCTGGTACGACGACTTTGGCGCCGAGCGCATCGGCCCGCGCGCAGCGCTGCATGCAGGTGCGCGTTGGCAGCTGCGGCTCAAGCTGCGTGCGCCACGCGGCTTGCGCAATCCCGGAGGCTTCGATGCCGAGCGCCAGGCACTGGCGCAGCGCATCGCTGCGACGGGCTATGTGCGCATGCCTGCAACCGCACGCCAGATCGCGCCGCCGCAAGGCGTGGATGCGTGGCGCGAACGGATGTCGCAACGCATCGCCGAGCGTGTCGGCGGCCCTTCTGCGCCGTACCTGCGGGCGCTCGCGCTCGGAGATACCCGCGGGCTGGACGATATGGCATGGGCAACGTTGCGCGCGACCGGGCTCAGCCATCTGATCGCCATCTCTGGATTTCATGTCGGGCTGGTCGGGGCATTCTTCGCGCTGCTGGTCGCTGGCATATGGCGCTGGCAGCCGCGACTGGGCACCTTCATGCCGCGTCTGCATGCGGCATCGATTGCCGCGCTACTCGGCGCCGCCGCCTACGCGCTATTGGCTGGCCTGGCGCTGCCGACGGTACGCACCGTGTTGATGATTGCGGTGGTGGCCCTCGCCAGGGTACTGCGGCGACGCGCCTCGACCGCGCACGTCCTCTCGCTCGCCTTGTTGGCGGTGTTGCTGTGGGATCCGCTCAGCGTGCTGGTGGCTGGCTTCTGGCTCAGCTTCGCCGGCGTGGCATGGCTGGTCTGGTGCCTGCCGTCTGACGATCGCGCCATCGTGCGCGGCTTCCTGTCTGCGCAGACCGTGGCCACCGTTGGCCTGCTGCCGTTGACGGTCAGCCTGTTCGGGCAGGCGTCGCTGGTCGGGCCATTCGCCAATTTGGTCGCCATTCCCTGGTGGACTTTCGTGGTGGTGCCGCTGTGCCTGTTGGGGACCGCGCTCGAAGCGATCTATCCAGGGACCGGCGTATGGGCATGGCAGCTTGCAGGCTGGTGCTTTGAGCTGACCTGGCCGGGGTTCGTCTGGCTTGGGCACACCGCGGTGGCGTTGTGGTGGGTGCCCGAGTCCGATGGGGTTGCCCTGATCGCCGCCTTGCTCGGTGCGTTCTGGCTGTTGCTGCCGCGCGCGACGCCGGGTAAATCGTTGGCGGCGCTGCTGTGGTTGCCGCTGCTCTGGCCGGATCGCGAGCTACCCGCCGCAGGCGAGGCGGAAGTGCAGGTGCTGGATGTGGGCCAGGGCTTGGCGGTGCTGGTGCGCACGCAACGCCATGCGCTGTTGTTCGATACCGGTCCGGCGGTGCGCGACGGGTTCGATGCCGGCGAGCGCGTCGTGCTGCCGGCGTTGCGCGCGCTTGGCGTACGCCGGCTGGATGCCATCGTGCTCAGCCACGCCGACGCCGATCATGCCGGTGGCTATGCCGCGGTGCGCACGGGGCTGCCGGTGGCACGCACGGCTGCGCCACCGGGTGCGCCGTTGGACGTCACCGCACGTTGCCGCGCCGGGCAGCAGTGGGAGTGGGACGGTGTGCGCTTCCGCTTCCTGCATCCCGGTGTTGGGTTTCCTTATCTACGCAATCAATCCAGCTGCGTGCTGCGGGTCGAGACCGCGTCTGCGAGCGCACTGTTGCCGGGCGATATTGGCGAAATCGTCGAGCGCCGCCTGCTGCGCGGGCGCGCCGCGGATCTGCGTGCGGACCTGGTGATCGTGCCGCACCACGGCAGCGCCGACGGCTCGCAGGCCGGCTTCATCGCCGCGACCGGCGCACGCCTGGCGCTGGTGTCGTCCGGTCATGGCAACAGATTCGGGCATCCACGCGCCGAGGTCGTGCAACGCTGGAAGTCGGGCGGAGCAGAAGTGCTGGACACTGCCCAGGCGGGAGCGATACGGGTTTGGCTCGGTGCCGCGGGCCTGCAACTGCGCGAGCGGCGGCACTGGCAGCCGCGGCTATGGGATGCTGCGGAACGGCGGCGGTCGGCTGCTATCCTATCGGTCAGCGAACAGGCGGCCGTGTTGCCGGAGGAATCGAATCGTGTTGGAGCTGGTCAAGGCAGGCGGTTGGCCGATGGTGCCGTTGCTGTTGCTGGGCGTGATCGCCCTGGCGATCGTGCTGGAGCGTCTGTGGAGCCTGCGCCGCAATGAGGTGACGCCGCCGGGCCTGGGTGAAGAAGTGCGCAATTGGGCCGCGCGCGGCAATCTGGATCCCACCCACATCGAATCGCTGCGCCGCAATTCGCCGTTGGGCGCCTTGCTGGCCGCTGCGCTGGATGTGCGCGGCCGCCCGCGCGACATGATTCGCGAACGTATCGAAGACACCGGCCGGCATGTGGTGCATCGCATGGAGCGCTACCTGAATGCGTTGGGCACGATCGCTTCGGCCGGGCCGTTGTTGGGTCTGCTTGGTACCGTGGTCGGCATGATCCAGATGTTCCTGGGCATCCTCGATCACGGCGTCGGCGATGTGAATCAGCTCGCCGGCGGCATCGGCAAAGCGCTGGTGTGCACTGCCACCGGCATGATCATCGCTGTTCCGGCATTGATGGCACATCGCTTCTTCAAGGGGCGCATCGCCGGTTACATCATCGAGATGGAGCAGGAAGCCACCTTGTTGCTGGACACCATCGATGGCCGAGTCGTGCCGGCAGCCGTCGCGCCGGCCGCAGCGGGCGCCAAGCCTGTCACGGCGAAGGGTTGACGGATGCGCATCGGCAGCGACCGAAGCCAGGACGAGCCGCATATCGACCTGGTGCCATTGATTGACGTCATCCTCGTCCTCATCATCTTTTTCGTGGTGACCACGACCTTCGACGCACGCTCCACGCTGCAGCTGCAGTTGCCGACCGCCAGCGACCAGCACACCAGTGCGCCGCCGCGTTCGTTGAGCGTGCTGGTCAACGCCGATGGGCGTTATTTCATCAACGATCAGGAAGTACTGCGCTCGGATGTGGATTCGCTCAAGCAGACCATCGCCCAGATCGCCGGCGATGACCGCGAACAGACCGTGCTGATGCGCGCCGATGCGCGGACCCCGTATCAGGCCGTGGTGACCGCGCAGGATGCGCTGGGTCAGCTCGGCTTCCGGCGCATTGCCATCGCCACCGCGCCTCCGGCCAGCGCCACCGGTACGACCGGCAAGACAAGCACCAACGGAACCCGCCAGTGACCATCTCCACCGACCGCCCGGCGCCAGTGTCTTCCTGGCGCACGTACCGTCGCCTGCTGGCGTTTGCCAAGCCGTATCGCTTGTTGCTGGTGGCCGCGTTGATCGCCGCGTTGATCGAAGCGGCCGGCACCACCGGGTTTCTGGCGTTGATGAAGCCGATCACCGACGAGACCTTCATCTACAAGAACGCTGAGGTCAGTCGCTGGCTGCCGGTGCAGATCATCCTGCTGTTCGTGGTGCGCGGCGTCGCCGGTTACATCACCGACATGGCCATGGGCAAGTCCGCACGCAGCATCGCGCGCGACCTGCGTATCAAGGTGATGGCCAAGTATCTGCGCCTGCCGGGGTCACGCTTCGATTCGGAGCCGGTGCCCTCGATGCTGATACGCCTGGGCTCGGATTCGGACCAGGTTGCGCAGGCCGCAGTGGATGCGGTCAAGGTCATGATCCAGCAATCGCTGCAGGTGATCGGTGCGCTGGCACTGATGCTGTGGCATAGCTGGCAGGTGACGTTGACCATCCTGGTGCTCGCCCCGGTGCTGGCCTGGGTGATGGACAAGGTGGCGCGGCGCTACCGCCGTATCAGCCACAGCATCCAGGAAAGCGGTGCGCAGCTGCTGCAGGCTGCCGACCAGACCTTGTCCAGCCATCAGGAGGTCAAGATCTACGGGGCCCAGCAGACCGAAATGGAGCGCTATGGCGCGCTGGCCAATCGCAACCTGCGCCTGGCGATGAAGGTCGAATCCACCCGCGGCATTTCCACTGCCACCGTGCAGATGATCGGCGCGATCGGCCTGTCGGCCCTGCTGTTCGTGGCCGGTGCGCAGGCCTTGGCCGGGCGCCTGACGGCCGGCGATTTCGTCGTGCTGATGACCTCGATGCTGACGATCATTCCGGGCCTCAAGCAGCTCACCAATGTGCAGAACATGGTGCAGCGCGGCCTGGCATCGGCCGAGCGCTTGTTTTCGGTGCTCGACAGCCCGGACGAGCCGGATCAAGGTACCATGCCGCTAACGCGTGCCAAGGGCTTGATCGAATTTCGCGATGTCACGGCGCGCTACCCCGGCCAGGTCAATCCGGCGCTGGCCGATGTCAGTTTCGTTGCGCAACCGGGCACCGTCACTGCCATCGTCGGGCGTTCGGGAAGCGGCAAGTCCAGTCTGATCAAGTTGATCCCGCGTTTTTACGAAGCCGAGGCCGGGCAGATCTTGCTCGACGGTCATCCGGTGCAGGCGTATGCGCTGGCGGATCTGCGCAGGCAGATTGCGCTGGTGGGCCAGCAGGTAATGTTGTTCGACGGCAGCATCGCCGACAACGTGGCGTTCGGTGAAATGCGCAACGCCGATGCCGGCCAGTTGGAGCGGGCGATTCTGGGCGCAAACGCAATGGAATTTGTCGCGCAACTGCCCGAGGGGCTGCAGTCGCATGTCGGCACCAAGGGCGGGCGCCTGTCCGGTGGCCAGCGCCAGCGTCTGGCGATCGCACGCGCCATGCTCAAGGACGCGCCGGTCCTGATCCTGGACGAGGCCACCGCAGCGCTGGACAACGAATCCGAGCGCTTGGTACAGGACGCCCTGCACAAGCTGATGCCGGACCGCACCACGCTGGTCATCGCGCATCGCCTGTCCACCATCGAGCATGCCGATCAGGTGCTGGTGATGGACCAGGGTCGGATCGTCGAGCGCGGTACGCATCACCAATTGCTGGCGCAGGGCGGCTTGTATTCGCATCTGCACGGCATGCAATTCCGCGAACGCCAGGCATGAGCAAACGCGGCACCCGCACCCCGGGTTACTGGTACGACAACACGCCGATCCCCTTGCCGGCGCGCATCCTGGCGCCGGTCTACGGCGCTGCCATTGCATTGCGGCGGGCGCTGTATCGCCGCGGTTGGCGCCGGCGCCACCGGGTACCAGTGCCGGTGATCGTGGTTGGCAATGTCACCGCCGGCGGCACCGGCAAGACGCCGCTGACGATCGCCTTGGTCGCAAAGCTGCAGGAAGCCGGCTGGACGCCTGGCGTCGCCAGCCGTGGCTACGGCCGCGATGACGCAGGTACCGCGCGGTGGGTCGAAGCGGACACGCCGGTGGCGCTCGGCGGCGATGAGCCGGTGTTGATCGCCTGGAAAACCGGTGCACGCGTGCGTGTCGACAGCGACCGGCTCGCTGCTGCACGGGCGCTGGTCGAAGCGGGCTGCGACATCGTGATCTGCGACGACGGGCTGCAGCATTACCGTCTGGCGCGCGATGTCGAGATCGAAGTGGTCGATGGCCAGCGGCGCTACGGCAACGGACGCCTGTTGCCCGCTGGGCCGCTGCGCGAACCGGCCGCGCGGGCACGCGATTGCGATTTCCGCGTGGTCAATCTCGGCCAGGCCAGTGCGACTGCCGCACCGCAGGTGCCCGATGATGCCGGTTTCGGCGAGTGGCAGATGCGTTTGAGCATCGACAGCGTGCAGCCGATGGATGGCAAGCGTGCGCAGCCCTTGAGCATGCTTGCCGGGCAGCGCGTGCATGCGGTGGCGGGCATCGCGCATCCGGAACGTTTCTTCGCCATGCTGCGCGCGCGCGGCATTGGCGTGGTGCCGCACGCGTTTCCGGATCATCACGTCTACCGCGCCGCGGATTTCAGCTTCGGAAGCCGCCTGCCGGTGCTGATGACCGAAAAGGACGCGGTGAAATGCCGTCCGTTCGCCGACGAGTGGTTGTACAGCGTGCCACTGAAGGCGGAGCTGCCGGCCGCGTTCTGGGTGAGTCTGCTGGACCGCCTGAACAAATTGGCCAGCCGGCAGGGCGTGTGAGTGCATCACGGGCCATGGTGAGCATGCAGCTGGACGTTGCTGGCCAACCATCGCGAGCCAGGCGTCGAGGACGCGCTTGCTGCTGTGATGTGGCATCCAGGCTGCATGACGTTTCGCAACACTCGGGCAGAGGTCTGCCCTGAAATATCGGTGCGCATGGCTGCGAGCAGGGCACGCAGCGCGTTTTTGAGTGCTGATGTCGTGCAGCGCAGCTCCCACTGAATACAGCCACTTCGCTCAATCACACATCGGCATCAAGCGATTCGGTTCTCTCGTTTCCCCACTGCATCCAGAGCGCGCACGTATGACACCCACCACGCCTGCCGATTTCGTCGTCGCCATTCCCGCCCGTTACGCCTCTACGCGGCTGCCGGGTAAACCGCTGCAACGGATCGGCGATCGCCCGATGATCCAGCATGTGGCCGAGCGTGCGTTGCTGGCGGGTGCGCGCGAGGTATGGGTGGCCACCGACGACGCGCGCATCGCAGCGGCGATCGAACATCTGCCAGGAGTGCATGTGGCAATGACCGGCGCCGCGCATCTGTCCGGCACCGACCGCCTGGCCGAATGCGCACGCATTGCCGGATGGGACGACCAGACCTGCGTGGTCAATCTGCAGGGCGACGAACCGTTTGCGCCGGCTGCAGGCATCCGCGCCGTTGCCGATCTGCTGCAGCACTCCGGTGCCCAGATGGCCACGCTGGCCGCGCCGGTGGAAAACGCGCACGACCTGTTCGATCCCAACGTGGTGAAGCTGGTGCGCACAGCCGGCGGCGATGCGCTGTATTTCAGCCGCGCGCCGATTCCCTGGCACCGCGACAGCTTCGCCAGCCAGCGCGATAGCGTGCCTGCAGAAGGTCAGTGGCTGCGCCACATCGGCATCTACGCCTATCGCGCAGGCTTCCTGCAACGCTTCGCGGCCATGCCGCCTGGCATGCTGGAGCGCATCGAATCGCTGGAACAACTGCGCGTGATGGAAGCCGGTTATCGCATCGCCGTGGCGGTGACGCCCGAGCCGTTTCCGCCGGGCATCGATACCCCGGACGATCTCGTCCGCGCACAGGTGCGGGTGGCATCGCCATGAAGGTGCTGGTCGTCTGCCTGGGCAATATCTGCCGCTCACCGATGGGCGAGGGTGCGTTGCGTGCGCGGCTGGATGAAGCCCGTTTGTCGCGGCGCATCGAGGTCGATTCGGCCGGTACCGGCGACTGGCATGCCGGCGAGGCGCCGGACCCGCGCGCCATCCGCTGCGCGCGCGGTCACGGCGTGGATATCTCCGGCCTCCGCGCGCGCCAGGTGAAGCACTCGGATTTCGAGCATTTCGATTGGCTGTTGTGCGCAGACGCCAGCAATCTGCGCGATCTGCAGCGGCTCGCCCCGGCGGCGCAGCGCGACAAGCTCGCCTTGTGGCTGCCCTGGGCCGGCATCGACGCGCGCGATGACATCCCCGACCCGTATACCGGCAGCATGGATGACTTCGAGCAGGTATGGCAGCTGGTCGACACTGCCGCGCGCCTCACCGTGGCCAGACTCACCCGCGGCTAATCGCGCTTGGGCATAATCACCGCATGAACGCCCAGCTCACCCAGGAACTGCCGGAATTTCCCACCTGGCTCAATGCCAGGCCCTCCACCTTGCAGGAGCATCGCGGCCGTGCGCTGGTGCTGGCGTTCGTCAACGCCAGTTCGGTGTGGTGCGCCGAACGCCTGGCCGAGCTTGCCCACTGGCAGGCGCGCAGCCCTGGCCGGCTCCAGGTGATCGTGGTGCAGGTGCCGCGTTTCGACAGCGAGCGCCTGCCGCAACGCTCGCTTAAACAACTGCGCGGACACGGCGTGAGTGCGCCGATCCTGCTCGACAAGGACTGGGAAACCTGGCGTCGCTTCGGTATCGAATCCTGGCCCACGCTGGTGCTGCTGGATGCCTACGGCCGCGAGCGGCAGCGCCTGGTGGGCGTCACTGGCGATCTGGACAAGGCGCTGACTGCCCTGTGCGAGGGCCAGCAGCCGCCATCGGACGCCGACCTGCACGGCGTGGCCGAGCGCGAGCCCGAGCCGCACCTGGCATTGCGTTTTCCTACCGGCCTGGCCGCGACCGAAGACCGGTTGTATGTCGCCGATACCGGCCATCACCGCGTGCTCGAGTGCACGCACAGCGGGCGCGTACTGCGCCAGTTCGGGCATGGCAATGCTGATCTCATCGACGGCGGTGTCGGCGAAGCGGCATTCCGGCGCCCGCAAGGTTTGGCGTTGGAACGCGATCAGCTGTATGTCGCCGATACAGGCAACCATGCGCTACGTCGTATCAACCTGCGCAGCGGGCAGGTGGATACCTTGTGCGGCACCGGCCGTTCCGGCGAGCCGGTCGAAGGCCCGCTGGCGTCGCCCGGTGCCTCTGCGCTGAACTACCCGCAAGGTCTGGCCATCGCCGACAACCAGGTGTTGATCGCCATGGCCGGCGATAACCGGATCTGGAGTTATCACCTGGGCCGCGCCGCGCTGACCGCGCGCGCAGGCACCGGTGCCCTTGAAATTCGCGACGGCAGCGGCCATCTCGCTGCTTTCGCACAGCCGGCCGGCTTGGCGTCCGTGCAGCAGGTGGCCTATGTCTGCGACGGGCTGGGCTCGTCAATCCGCACCATGCAACTACGCGGCGATCTGGTACAGACCTTGGTCGGCGGGCAGGGCACCTGGCAGTTTGGAGATCAGGACGGCCCACGCAGCACGGCACGCCTGCAGTTCCCACAGGCCATTGCACTGGCGGCCGATTCGCCGTTGCTGTGGATCGCCGACACCGGCAATGGCCGCCTGCGCTGCCTGCGCCTGGGCGGCGGTGAATTGACCACGGTCGCGCTGCCGCGTCGTCTGCATGGCCCGGCCGGTCTGGCGGTCACCGCCGGTGCGGTCTGGATCGCAGAAACCGATGCACATGCCATCTTGCGGTACGACCTTGCAAGCGGCGAACTGAGTGATGTTTCGATAGACGAATGAGCGTCAGGCCCCACAACGATTTCGATGGAAAAGCGTTTGCTGCGCAACTGAGCACCGCGCCTGGCGTCTATCGCATGTATGCGGGCGACGATACCTTGCTGTACGTCGGCAAGGCCGGCGCGTTGCGCAAGCGTGTGGGCAGCTATTTCAACGGGACACCGAAGAACGCCCGGTTGACCTCGATGCTGTCGCAGGTCGCGCGCATGGACGTCACCGTCACCCGCAGCGAAGCCGAAGCGCTACTGCTGGAAAACCAGCTGATCAAATCGCTGTCGCCGCGCTACAACGTCTCGTTGCGCGACGACAAGAGCTACCCATACGTGTTGCTGACCCGCGAACAATGGCCCCGGATTGCCTTGCACCGCGGTCCGCGTGCGGTGCAAGGGCGTTATTTCGGCCCTTACACGGGCGTCACCGGTGTACGCGAGACGCTCAGCTTGATGCACAAGCTCTTCAAGCTGCGCAGTTGCGAGGACAGCGTATTCCGCAACCGTTCGCGGCCATGCCTGCAATACCAGATCGGGCGTTGCAGCGGTCCGTGCGTGGACTTGGTGGCGGCTCCGGATTACGCCGAATCGGTACGCCGCGCCACCATGTTTCTCGAAGGCAAGAGCGATCAGCTCGGCGAAGAGATCATGCACTCGATGCAGCAGGCCAGCGAGGCGCTGGAATTCGAGCGTGCTGCGCGTTTGCGCGATTTGCTCTCGTCGCTGCGCAGCATGCAGAACCGTCAATACGTCGACGGGCGTGCAGCGGATCTGGACGTGCTGGCCTGCGCCACGCAATCCAGCCAGGCTTGCGTCTTGTTGCTGAGTTTTCGCGACGGCCGCAATCTCGGCACGCGCTCGTTCTTTCCCAAGACCAACGGGGAAGACAGTGCCGACGAAATTCTTGGCGCTTTCGTATCGCAGTACTACGCCGAGCACTCTCCCCCGCGCGAAATCCTGCTCGACCGCGAGATCCCGGAAGCCGAGCTGATCGAAGCGGCGCTCAGTACGGCGGCCGAGCACAAGGTGGCACTGAAGTGGAACGTGCGCGGCGAGCGTGCCGGCTATCTGCTGCTGGCAACGCGCAATGCGCAGCTGACCCTTGTCACCGAGCTCACCAGCCAGAGCGCGCAGCACGCACGCAGCGAAGCCTTGCGCGAGATGCTTGGACTTGCCGAGCCGGTCAAGCGTGTGGAGTGTTTCGACATCAGTCACACCATGGGCGAGGCGACCGTCGCCTCGTGCGTGGTATTCGACGCCAGTGGCCCGGTGCGTGGCCAGTACCGGCGCTTCAATATTTCCGGCATCACGCCGGGCGACGACTATGCAGCCATGCGGCAGGCGATCGAGCGCCGCTTCCGTCGCGCCGTGGAAGAGAACGGCGTGCTCCCCGACGTGCTGTTGATCGACGGTGGCGCAGGCCAGCTGGCACAGGCGCAGGCCGCGCTGGCCGATCTCGGGGTCGAGAACGTGTTGCTGGTCGGCGTGGCCAAGGGCGAAGAGCGCCGGGCCGGGCACGAAGCGTTGATCATGGCCGACGGCCGCGAGCTGCGGCCGGGCGCGGCGTCGCCTGCGCTGCAATTCATCCAGCAGGTGCGTGACGAAGCGCACCGCTTTGCGATCACCGGCCACCGCGGTCGCCGCCAGAAGGCGCGCATGACCAGCAAGCTCGAGGATATCCCCGGCATCGGCCCTCGGCGCCGCGCGAGTCTGCTCAAGCACTTCGGCGGGCTGGTCGGGCTCAAGGCCGCTGGCGAGGCCGAGATTGCACGAGTGGAGGGGGTCAATGCCGCACTTGCCGCGCGAATCTACGCTAACCTGCACGGGCTGGCGCTTCCCGATGCGGCAGGCGAGGCAAGTCCGCAATGAAGTTGACCATCCCCACGTGGCTGACACTGCTGAGGATCGTGATGATCCCGGTGTTGGTCGTGGTGTTCTACCTGCCGTACACGTGGACGAATTTCGCGTCCGCCGGCGTGTTTGCGCTGGCCGCCATCACCGACTGGCTGGATGGCTGGGTCGCGCGGCGTTATCACCAATATTCCGCGTTCGGCGCATTTCTGGACCCGGTCGCCGACAAGTTGATGGTCGCCGTGGCGCTGTTCCTGATCGTGCAGGGCCATCCCACACCGTGGATGGCGTTCTGGGCTGCAGTCATCGTCGGACGCGAGATTGCCGTTTCTGCACTCCGCGAGTGGATGGCCGAGATCGGCCAGCGCGCCAAGGTACGCGTGGCGGCCATCGGCAAGATCAAGACCACCGCACAAATGGTGGCCCTGCTGTGTCTGTTGTATTCGGTCACGCCTGGGCAGATGCCCACGCATGAAATCTGGCTGGGCAACCTGATATTTCGTGCAGGCTACTGGACACTCGCCATTGCGGCCTTGCTGACGCTGTGGTCGGGGTTTCAGTATCTGCAGGCTGCATGGCCAAGCCTGCGCGCCGACGAAAAAGCAGCGATCAGCAACAAGCCGAAAAAAATCGAAAGCAACAGTTGACAGCTATCCTGTTCGCTGTAGAATTTCGCCTCCCAAGCGGGAATAGCTCAGTTGGTAGAGCGCAACCTTGCCAAGGTTGAGGTCGCGAGTTCGAGTCTCGTTTCCCGCTCCAGATGTAGACAGGACCCCGCGTCAGGGGTCTCGTCGTTTCAAGGCAGGATGCCTTGGGTTTGATGTTTCGGCCTGGTGGTAGAGTGGTTATGCAGCGGACTGCAAATCCGCGTACGCCGGTTCAATTCCGGCCCAGGCCTCCACATCGCATGCGGTCTTCCTGCCATCGATAACGACGACAGGGCTGGCGCAACGAAGTAACACGCTGTACAATTTCGCTCCACGCGGGAATAGCTCAGTTGGTAGAGCGCAACCTTGCCAAGGTTGAGGTCGCGAGTTCGAGTCTCGTTTCCCGCTCCAAATTCGAACCCTGGATATCGATCGATATCCAGGGTTTTTTTATTGGTCGCGTGTTATTGCCGGGGGCGTCCACTAACTACGCGGCGGCTGCGAAATATGAGCGGTGGTGCTGCGGTGTCCGGTAATGAGCGCATGTGCCAGTGCCGCACACCTGTGCTTGGGCACTTGGACACGTGGGTTTGACTGATTGCGTTGGAGGAATGGCGCCACGCGATGTCGCGGGCACGCGTAATCGAAACGCAATCCGGGGCCAGGTGGCCAGCGCGTTGGCTGCATGATGCGGATGGTCGTGCAGGGACATTAGCCGGTAAGCGGCGCGCAGACGATTGCGTGTGCGCCGACTCGATTACCTTATTAACGTGTGCCCGGGGCGGGGGTCGAACCCGCATAGCCTTGCGGCTGAGGGATTTTAAGTGGGTAAGTTATTGATTTTGTTCAACAATCGCCAACCACGTCCAGCTGATAAATCAGTCACTTACAGCCCGGCCAACAACGGCCAAAATTGGCTTATCTCGGGGACACTGTCCCAAGAATGTCCCACGATTGCGCTACGATCAAGCCCGGCAACGAACTAGGTACGACCATGAAGAAGGCGGAAGCTGAGGCCGGGGTTCGGCGGCTGGTGCATGAGTGGCGCGGACTACCGGCCAACCGTGCCACGGAAACGCGCAAGCTCAACAATTCTGATTTCGAGAGCTGGCTCCGGGATGAGCATCCACAATATCTGATCTTCAAGTGCGTTGGCGGTGTTAGCGATCAGATCGAGCGCTGGTTCGCGCAGGAGTTGTCCGTCCCAAGCTACCTTCGCAACGTGTAAAAAACCCCACTACACCATCGCGGTGAGTGGGGTTCGTGTCGGCTCAACTCCTCCAAAAGAGTCCACCGGCTGACATGGTTTTTCAAGGTGGCGGCACTCATGCCTAATCCGCCGACTGTAGGGAATGGACTACGCGCGGCCCTACAGCCACACCCGCGCTAAATGAAGAACATCATCGGTTCGGCTTCCTGTGCTTCCGGCACCGTGGCTGCAACGCCAATAGCCATGGCGAGTGCGACCAATCCATCAATACGGCCAGTGGTTCGAGCCTTGTCAAATTTGCGCGAGCCAGCCGGGTCTTTGATGACAATGGCGTTTGCTGCACACATCGCAAGAACAGGATGGTTGCCGTGTGCAATCCGCGCGTTCAACAATTCTGCTTCCAGGGCATCGATAGCTGGTCCCATGTCCTTGAACCCTTGCCCAAATGGTTGCAGTGGTAGGTCGATGCCCAGCGTGTCTAGCTCCTTCTTCATCACGTCGATCCGCCAGCGGTCGAATGCGATCACTTGCAAATCTAGATCACTCACAATCTCGCCGATGTCTGCCGCTACGTGCGCATAGTCAACACTGGCACCCGGAGTGGTCCGCATGAATCCCTGCCGTGCCCAAACGTCATATGGCGCACGGTCACGGTGCGCACGGTCTGCCAAGCCAATCTGAGGCGTCCAAAAGTGCGCCTGTGCCTGCCATACGCCATCGACCTTGCCGACAAGAATCAGCGCCGTGAGATCTGTGCGAGCGGATAGGTCAAGACCGCCGTACACGGGACCGTCAAATTGCAGGACGTGGCTACCGCATGACTTCCATACGTCCGGCGATACGAAGGGGCTTTCTGTACTCACGCGCTGATTGAGCAATAGATTGCGCGCAGAGTTCTCCATCGACGGCATGCGCTGCGCCTGCTTCATCTGTTCGGCAAGATCATCACGGCTGCGGAACGTGCCAAGCGCAGGATTCGCGGCCATCCACTCTTTCTCATCATCAAGCGGGCATCCATCCGCTGCCGCATGAAGGTGGCAGACAATGCGCGGATCACTGCTGCGTTGGGCATCGTCCAACCAAATGCTTAGCAAGTCTGCATCGTTGGCGGCTTGAGTTGAAATCACCAGCAATAGCGGATTAGCGTGCGCGCCCTGACTTGTCACGATGGCATCCACGAAGTCAGATTGCGGCCCACGCACCTGCCCGACTTCATCAAGAATAGCTAGCACTGGCGAAAGACCATGGGCAGTCCTACCGTCAGCGGCCAGCGCCCGAAACTCAGTGTTGAGTGGCAAACCCACCAAACGTTTGCCACTTGGGATGATCTTGACGATGCCTGAAAGGTCGGCAGATAGTTGGACCATCTTGGATGCGAGATTAAATACCAACGCAGCCTGATCACGGCTCATGGCACCACTCACAATTTGCGCATTCTGCTTTGCTTCCGGTCCAACAAGATGTGCCAAGAGTAGTGCAGCGATCAGCCCGGTCTTCCCGTTCTTTCGGCCAATCGAAAGATAGGCCCGCCGAGTGTCGGCAGGGTTGTCGTATACATCGCGGATGAAATCCTTCTGAAATTTGGCAAGGTTCATGGGCTGACCAACCTGCGCACCGTCAGGAGTCAGACAGTATTTTTCAATGAATGCGATTACGCGGCTGGCTCTACTGTCCATCACTTCACCGCCACCAATCGCGGAATCAGCGGATCGCTATTCGTGGCGGCTTGTTGTGCCTCACGCTGCAAGTTGAGTGCGTTACCTGCATCTCTACTCCGTCCCTCTGTTGCTTCCGGGTGGACATGCAGCATTCGAGACAGCGCGATTGCACGGCGTCCCGCTGTGTCTAGCAGCTTGTGGGCAGGATGGGGCTTGCCGCCCTGCGTCATGTCTCCTTCAAGGCGCACCAGCGCACGCAGACGCGCAATGTCGGCATGAATCATCGCGAGTTCCGCTGCGTTGATCAAATCCAAGTCGTTCCATCGATCACGGGCACGATTCCCGATGATTGCCAGCCAGTGCGGCCATGCCTCAGTTGGGAAGTCGATATGTGCAGGCGGTTGCAAGCTATCTGCGGCGGCATTCTTGGCAGCAGTCACGGCAGCAGCGAGGCTATCGGATCGGCGATTTCTGGTCTTCTTCATGGCGATCTTTGGACTTAGCGATTTTTAAAGGGTGGGACGTCGGTCTTTTGAGTCGAATTTCCTAGCGATTTTTCTGATTCCAGTGATGTGATGGATCTGCGGGCCATCCGTCTTGATTGCAACCCATAACCACTGATAAGCCATGTCGTTCGCGTCCTGTCTTATGGCTATGACATGAGTGACAGAGTGGCTGAAGGTTCTCTGCACTGTTATCCGATGGATCACCACTCGCGTGGTCAATATCAGTAGCAAGGACAGTCATTCCGCGAGATTTGCAATGTCTGCACAATGGATCGTGTACCAGAACATAAGCACGCAACTTTCGCCATGCCGAGCTATTGAGTGGGATGGTGCGTCGCGAATCAGCATCACGACCACTAGGATTACTCCTGCGCATTTTCCATCCTTGGCAAATTTTCGAGCCTGCGAACTTCATCAACTGTCATCCAACCTGATGCGATTGCCTTGGCGTAGAAATCGGCGCGTGCTTCAGGATTGCCACGCAACAAACCTTCAACGCTGTGTTCGGCCAAGTATTTCCGACGTGCGAGAGGGCCAAGAAGCTGACGCGTAATCTCGGCTTCCCACATGGCAATCCAGCGTGCAAGCGAATAGCGCACGAACTGACTACCCAACTCGGCAGTATTGGAGTACGACCCATGACGCAAGTCGCCCACCATTGTTGGTGGGACGCGAAAGATGCGGCATATCTCTTCAACGCTGAACTGCTGCGACGCCACCCACTGCGCATCATCCAAGCTCATGCCAACTTGCTGATATTTCATGTTTCCTGACAGCACTGCCACACGTCCAGCATTGCCGCTACCCGAATGGCGCGAGTTCCAAGCGTCGCGCAGATCGGATTGCTGTTCGCTAGTGAGAGCCTTTGGACCGTTATCCACGGTCAGAATTCCACCGGGCTGTGCGCCATTCGCAAACGTGCTGGACCCGTGATTGCGCAGAGCCAACCCAAGGCCCAACGTCTCACGTGCAACCGTGATCCTGCTTTTCCCTACAATGCTGCCGAGATCACAACGATCTGCGAGATGAAAAATTTCGTCGTCAAGCAGTCGCGCAACTGCGGTGCTTCCGGCCACGTCGTAGGCGTAGCGTCCTGATGCCAACTCCACAATCGTGACTGTCTTAGGGTCAATGGGATGCAGGCCGGTGATTTCACCTGCGCCATTTGATTCAATGCGAGCATATGCATTGCCATGCAGCAAAACAGATGCGGTCATGGATTCGCGGAAAGACAGGCCCGATTGATTCGGGTTCGGTTGACGTAGCACACGTGCCAGCGGGTAATCATCCGCCCGCACACGCTCATCCTGGGTGCGCTGATAAACGTGCAAAGGCAGGCAGGCTACAGACTCGCTGAGAGCCTGCACACAGCCAAAGACCGTGCTGATTGATTCGGCGGACTTCGCATCTACGAATTGACCGGAGATACTCGATGCCCCACGGTCAGCCAATGCATTCCAGCTTGGATCAGTCTTGCGTTGTTCGCGGTTGAACGGCCAAAATTTCATCTGCATGTCTCCAACCAAAATTTCAGGATCGCGAGTTGATCCACGTGCTGTGATTTGCTGCGCAGGCTGACGGTAGTCGTTGGATAGGCGGGCCAAGATTGCACAATGCTGATTTCGATCAACTCAACTTCATGCAGGGTGCGTCTATCCCCATCCCAGCTATCGCGTGTCGCAACAAATCCCATCGATACGCCGCCGATATCACCACGCTGCGCAAGCGTGCGAATGTCATTGCCCGTGCTGGTGTCAGGAAGGGTCAGCGAATATTCCAGACCCTTATCGGTCTGACGGAGTGCAAGCGTTCCCGATTTGGTCCGACCCAACACCTTATCCGGGGCATGGTCCGCAAGCGCGAGGATGTCTTTGTTCTCGGCTAACGTCCGGGTGAACGCGCCGGGGGCAATCAATTCCCGGAAGTCGGCGATACGTGTCTCAGTGCCGAAAGGAGCCGCCAGCCCGATAAGCTGGCGACCCTCTACAGTGGCACCGGTTGCGAAGCGGCGCTCAATGTCCACGTTAGGCTCCCGTAGCCACTACGAACGCTTCTTCATGACGCACGGCCACATCAACCGTCGCCATCGCACGCACCAAAACACCGCCACGACGATAAGACGTCTCGGCATAGGGGTTGACCAAGATTTCCACCGCGCCCCACTGGCCCAACAGAACTTGCGACCAGTCGCCGAGAATGGCGGTATTGGCAGGCGATGCATTGGAGACAGCCACGGCAAGTTCACCAATACGGCTTGCAGTCGCAATGTAGTCGCTGCCGGCTGCCGGTGCCTTGAGGATTCCACGCAGAGCCGACAGAACGTCCGGGCTGGTGTACCAGCCAGTAGGATTGACGTTGATGGCTGCAAGCAGCTGTTCAATCGCCAGCACCTCGGCCCACGTGGTCGGAATCGTGTCTTTCTGCACGCCGGCACGATTGATGAGACCCAACGGCTGACCATTTGCGCCCGTGCCTGCAATGATGGCCCGATCAATCGCAGATGCGACGGCAAAACTCAGATCGTCGCGAACGAGATCTTCAATTGCCGGGGAACTCTGCTGGATCAGCTGGCGGCTCATCTCGGTGATGCCGCCAACATGCTTCGGGGTCAACGTGACCGAATCGAAGTCCATCTGCGACTCGGGCAGCTCCTGACCCTCAGTCACCCAACCAGCCGTCAGGCCCGCGCCTGCCTTTGGAATCGAAACGTTGCCGGTCAATCCGGTCAAGGTCCGCACGCCCAGACTACGAACAAGCAGAGAGTCACTCAGTGGACCGATGTACTGGTCTGCGCGGTGCTGAGTAGCGACCAACTCCGGCGCGGTCGCCGTGGTATTGGCACGCCGTTCGAATGCCGACAGTGGCACCAAGATGCCGCCATTGCGCGCCGGACCATGGCGACGCTCCAACTCGGCATGCATTTCAGCTTCGGCACCAGTCAGGGAACGGCCTTCCATTCCTGCACGAACAACAGCAAGCAGGCTGACACGGCTTTCGGTATCGCTACCGTTCGGCGTGTGGACGGGGCGAGCCTGGGAACGACGCTCGGCATCATCCAAGAACTGTTGGCGCTGTTCGTCCGATTCAAGGTTGGTAATTTCTGCCTGTAGATTCGCAAACTTGCCTTGTTCGTCGGCAGTGAGTTGGCGGCTAGCCTGTTCGGCAGTGGTGACTAGGGCGCGAGCTTCGGCAACCTTGGCGGCACGTGCTTCACGAATTTCTTTCAGGGTACGCATTTGTTTCTACTCCGGGTTATAGGGAATTCCCGGATATAGAAACTATGCGTATAAAAATAGCCGTCAAACATCCTTGTTGACGGCTATCGGAATTTGTCGATACGTGATGAAATTAGCGTGCGGTTGCGCAGGATTATAAGTGTGTCACATCAATCACCATAACGTTTGAAGGAAGCGTTTGGTTGAAACTTGAGCCTGACGATCCTTGGACCTGAAATGGTGCGACTGTTACATCACCGGAAGACGATCCGATACGAACGCCAGGGAGATTGACCGCATAGCCGTTTGATCCTTCTGGCCCAGCATTGACGGGGACGACGTATATCCCCGGCGAAAACACAGCAGCATAACTGCGACCAGCTGGGTACGTGCGCGTATTTCCCGCCGATCCATTGACCTGATATGTGTCTACAACGCGCATCGGTGAATGAGCAGAATCGAAAACTATTTGTCCGGACGCGTTGAAGACTTGAAGACCGTACGTCGCTGCTGCGGCCTGTGGTGCAGTATCGAATGCGTACCAATCAACCGTTGCCCCCACCCGTGCATTGACTACAAGACCAACTGTCACTGTACTTCCGTTGATGTTGTAGCCAGTCATGCTGACCAATGAACTACAGCGGACAGCAATCAGCATCATTGCATTGACATCGGAAATTTGGATTTGGACGCTGCTATTTCCGGCTACGCCCGGAGCTACAACGTTGGTGGTTGCCGTGCCTTTACGTTTGAAGTGTAGGTTTCGATAAGTTTCATCAATTTGGATGAAACCATTGGAATTTATGATCTGAAGTCCTGCGGGCATCATCGAACTCCGTAAAGTAGTGTCACCGGTACTTGTCCGGTAGGGAATGATGGATTGGGTGTCCAAGACAAAGTTCCTTGGCCGTTGTCAGTGAAGAATGGACGATAGAAGCTGCCACTTGGAGCGACGACCCACCATAAAGTTCCTTGCCGCGTGTCTATGCTAACGCTGCCATTTGTGTTCGGTTGGATTGTCACAATGCCGGTCATCCGCCCCAGCCGGTCGGTGATGTCCAACGTCAAATTTCCGTACGCATCGAAAACTTGGAGGCCGGCGGTCATAAGATTTGCTCCGCTATGTGAAAAATTACCTGAAGCATGAAATTTATTTCAGGGCTGGTGATCCATGGTGCGAAAATTTCGTCGATGTCCATAAATTTACCTTTGGCGGTTGGGGTGATGCATTTGGGTGCATCCCCTGTTACTGGTGTTACACCTGTTACTCCTGTCATCCTCGATTACAAATAACAGGGGTAACATAGAAGAAGTGTGGGAACTATGTTCTAGCGGTGTAGATGCCGCCAACAGGAGTAACAGGGGGGGGTGTTACTACCTGTTACTCGGAAAGCCAATGGAATCAATGGAGTAACAGGTGTAACACCAGTAACAGGGGATGTACCCTTTTGCGCAATTGAAATTTCGACGTTGGCGGTTGAAATTTCAAAATTTCGACGTTGGCGGTTGAAATTTCGACGTTGGCGGTGGGATCGTTGGCCGCTCCAAGAAATATCCGATGGGGCTTTTTGAAATTTCCCCAGCTTTCAGCATGCGGGACAATCTCATCTTCACCGTCGCATATTTCGCCCCCGGTTCCATGGCATCGAAAATTTCGCGTGCGCTCGATGGAACGCCAAGCGTGACCATTGCCTCTATGACATCATTGCGCTCTCGTGAACGTTCGATCTCGTCCACTTTGCCAACGTATGTCCATCGGCCATCTTCAAGGCTTAGTGCAAGATCTACGGGTTCCTCTACGTCACGCCCATCAACTCGCAACACGCCGCTGAAATCACCGCGCTTGCCACGCTCAAGCGCAATCACGTTGTCTACTGATCCGGTGAGGCCCTGGGTGCCGCTTACCATTTGCATGTAGTCAGTAGCGGCCTGCTTTCGTGTGTGGCTCACCAGAACGATAGAGACGTTGAATTCCCTTGTGAGCGGCTTTAGCGATTCGCCCACTTCATAGTCAAACGCATAGGCACTCTTGCGGCCCGGATCAGAATCACGAAATGCTGCCAAGGTATCGATAACGACCAGTCGTGTTTCAGGATTCGTGCGTATCCATGCGGCAATTTTGGCAACGCCTTCATGAGATCTCGGCCAATCGTGTACACAGTGCAGGCGCGCGAGGTTCGGCGATGGGATATTTTCGATCACTTTTTGAAGACGCCTTTGCATGCGGCGCGGGTTGTCTTCCAATGCGATATACAGCGCGTCTCCCGCGATCTCAGGCGCTCGCCCGGCCCAAAGGGGAGTGCCCGTTGCCACGGCTACACACGCCTGATAGACAAGCCAAGACTTCCCACACTTGGGCGGTCCGCTCAAGATGGTGACTCCCTCCGGCAAGATATCTTGCAATGCCCATTGCACAGGTTTGAATTCACGTGTCATCAAGTCCGCAGCCGAATAGATGCCCGTGTCTGGTTTGGGTAGCGGCAATGGAGTCGCCACTGGAACGGGCAAGTTATCGATCACCAGAACAGCAGGATCTTTTGCACCCTTCCGTATCGCGGACCTGATTGTGTTGAGCGTTTTTTGTAGATCTGCCCAGCCAGCGCTCACCGTCGCAGCGTGCAGAGCCTTTATCGTTGACTGTTGATCTAGACGCCCAGCCCCAACGAACCGGCCCATTGCGTGTGCAGCGCCATTGATATGGTGATTGCGGCTCCCTTCGGGAACAGACGCAACGCGTTCCAAGGTGCGTGCAAGTTCCATCTCCGCCACCGCGATTGCAGCAGCATGCGGAACAACCGCTGGTGTGGGGTAGGGCTTGGGTACTGGCAATGCAACCGAAATCGGCGCAACCGCCTGACCCGAAAATTGCCAGTGCTTGAATCCCATAACAGGGAGGAACAGTGGTTGTTCAGAACGATCACAAGCAGCGTCCCATTTGGCGGACGTACTAAGTTGCAGGCGAATACGCTCACTTGTCAGCCTCACCGATTCGCGCGAGGCCGACTGTGTCAATTCAATGATGATGCGTGCACGCGGTGACTCATCCTTATGGGATGCGGTTGTGTAGATCAAGGCATTGCACGACTGAAGTTTTGCGACGATTTGTGCAAAGTCTTCGGGTGTCGTGCCGTCGATATCCAAACCGATCCAATTGCGCGGCGCTACGTTCTCGCTGCAACGCGTGCCATTGAACTGCGCTGCAATCCACGCATGCCCCTTGGCGGGTGAGACATCGCCAAGAATTTCCGCACAGAATTCCCCCCAGCTGGCGGCAGTCTTGTTCACGGGCTGGATATCGTAAATTCCCGAGCCTCTACTAAAATTGACGGGCAGGGTTGCCGCTACCTGATTACCAAGTAAGGTGCTTTTATTCATTGGGGTGCCTCAGAAGCCTTTATATTCGGCGTGTAGCGCGACGATTACTTCCGCAGCTTGACGGTAAGCAGCTTTAGGCCCCGGCCTGACGCAGAACATTGATAGGACTGTCAGATATCGAGCAATCTTATATTCGTCAGGCTCTACAGCCGGGAGATTTTGAAAAGCATTCCATTGCAAGTGCGCATTTGCATAGGCACTAGCAACATCTGCGCGACGGCGAGGAAAGAGTTCCGCGATTTTGCGGGTGAGTAAGATATCGCTGACGCTGATCATTTGGGGAACCCCCACACGATGGCATCAATACTTCCGCGAAGCGCTAGTTTTGCATCAATGTCGCGGCCTGCCAGGGTATAGCGGACTATCAGGCAGGCAGCAGCCTTTTTTGCGTACTCCGGGAGATGCTGGTAATCCGGCGAAGTCGCCATTGCATTTCTAGTTGAGTCGATCACTCGACCAATGTGGGCGTCCGGATAGTCCGGATAGTCTTGGCGGTAGGTTTCGATTTGATAGGCAGGGTGGTTCATCACGCCGCCTCCTGCTGGCTTTCGATCCACTTATCAAATGCCTGCACATCAACATAGACGCGCCGGCCAACGCGGACGATTGCGCCGTGGGCACGTAATCCGTTGTCCTCTTGTCGAAAAATCCACCAGCGCAATTGCGCTTCAGTGAAGGGGCTATCGGCGGCGAAATCTGAGACTGATTTGAGTTGACGTTTCATTTGCTGACTCATGTGATTGGCTGTTGGATGGAGCCATCATGGGTCAGAGACTTTTGACGTCAAATATCACCTTGAATAATCGCTCGATTCGATTATTCAAGTTGTCAATTGGTTATTTATTACTTTGAATTTTTATACTTGTTTTTAGGCTTTTTGATGCGACTATCAATTCAAGTTGTCAACTGAATAGATCGTTCATGTAATTACAGGAACTTCTCCGCCATCCGATCAATTGCGCTTCTTGTGTGTTGCTCGCTCAGGTGGCTATAGCGCTTCACCATTGCCAACGTCTTGTGCCCAAGAATCGCCGCGATGTCCATCAGTGACGCGCCACTCATAGCCAAGTAGCTGGCTGCGCTATGTCGAAGATCGTGGAATCTGAAATCACCTAATCCCGCCGACACACACGCTGCGCGCCATGGCTTATCGAGCATAGGACCAGTGATCGGAAAGATTGGGCCGGTTGTGCGAGCCATGGCCTGAAGCATTTGCGTAACACCGGTAGCCAACGGAACCGTCCGGTTCTCTCCATTCTTGGTGTCGATGAAGCGCGCGGTACGCCTGTCAAGGTCCACGTGTTCCCATTGCAGTCCTAGTAGCTCTCCACGCCTTGCACCGGTAGCCAACGCCAGCCGGACCAAAGGGGCGAGGGCGGCGCAATCCGACGCGTCGCATGCTGCCAACAGCGCCAAGCGCTCCGGCTCGCTCAGAAACCGCTCACGTCCCTTACTCTCCTGCATCCGGGTGACGTTGGGTACTGGGTTCTTGGTCAGCCATCCGTACTCTTTGACGGTCACGCTCATCACCGCCGACAGGGAAGCTAGACGACGGTTGATGGTGCTGCCGCTTCTCAGCTTGTCGCCCCGAACCTTGCCAGCTGCCAGACGGTCGCGGATTGCGGCAATCTTGGCGGGAGTCAATCCAACAAGCGGCACATCGCCGATTTCAGCTTTCCACCAAGCCAGCATCTGAATTTGCTTGGCTGCATCCTTTTGCCGCTTGGCCGGCAGTGTCACTTCTAGGTAGCGATCAATGGCATCGCCGACAGTGCGCTTGCGAACTTCTGTAGACGGTACGAAGTCGCCCACGTCCAATTTATGCTCAATGCTGCGTGCCCATTCTTGAGCGTCTATCTTTCGGTCAAACGATTTCGTGAGCCATGGGCCGGACTGCCGCCGCACGCGCACGCGCCAAGTGACCTTGCCACTTGTGCCGGTACGTTTTTCAAAGGTTGCCATTGCCTACTGTCCCAAAGTGTCCCAATGGGGAGTGACGATAGCTCTGCACTTGACTGCACACAAGCGCAAGTCGTTGATTTTCGTGGTGCCCGGGGCGGGGGTCGAACCCGCATAGCCTTGCGGCTGAGGGATTTTAAGTCCCTTGCGTCTACCAATTTCGCCACCCGGGCATTGCGATAGCGTGCCTGATTGCGCGGCGATTGTGAATCGTTGCTGCGTACTTCCTGCACTGCCCGGCTCCCTGCAGCCTGCGTTATGCTGCCGCCACATAGCGCGCCGCCACCGGCTGCGCACCATTTTAAGGAACCGCATGTCCGGCATTACGCTTCTCGCCCCCCCACAGGGGCGCATCGCCGTCATCGGCTTGGGTTATGTCGGCCTGCCGTTGGCGGTTGCATTCGGGGAGCAGCGCGACACCCTGGGCTTTGACATCGATGCGCAGCGCGTTGCGCAATTGCGCGAGGGCCACGATGCCACGCTGGAACTGGACGATGCCGAATTGGCTGCCGCAACACAGTTGCGCTATAGCGCAAACGCTGCGGATCTGGCCGCCTGTCGCATTTTCATCGTGACCGTGCCAACGCCGATCGACAGCTTCGAGCAACCGGATCTGGAGCCGTTGCGTAGCGCCACGGCTTTGATCGCCGCCGCCCTCAAGCCCGGCGACCTGGTGATCTACGAATCCACGGTCTATCCAGGAACCACCGAAGAAGTTTGCGTGCCCTTGCTCGAAGCAGGCTCCGGGTTGCGTTTCAACCACGACTTCTTTTGCGGTTACAGCCCCGAGCGTGTCAATCCCGGCGATCGCCAGCGGCGTCTGCGCGACATTCCCAAGATCACCTCGGGCTCGACGGCGGACGCCGCTGATGCAGTCGACGCGCTGTACACCAGCATCATCACTGCCGGCACCTGGCGCGCTCGGTCGATGCGCGTGGCCGAAGCGGCAAAGGTGGTCGAAAACATCCAGCGCGACGTCAATATCGCACTGGTCAATGAGTTGGCGTTGATTTTCGACAAGTTGGGAATCGACACCTTGGATGTGCTCGAGGCCGCAGGAACCAAGTGGAATTTCCTGCCGTTTCGCCCTGGCCTGGTCGGTGGGCATTGCATCGGCGTGGATCCGTACTACCTGATGCACAAGTCCGAAAGCGTGGGCTATCACCCGGACCTGATCCACACCGCGCGGCAGGTCAACAATCGGGTCGGCCGACATGTGGCCGAGCGCGTGTGCGGCATGCTGGCCATGCGTGGCGTCGCGCTCGCGCAGGCGAGGGTGCTGGTACTGGGCGCCACATTCAAGGAAAACTGCCCGGATCTGCGCAACAGCCGCGCCCTGGAATTGGTGCAGTTGCTGCAGGCCGGGGGTGTGCAGGTGGACACTTGCGACCCGTGGGCAGACCCGGCTGAAGCGCTGCAGCACGGCGGTGTGCATTTAAGCCAGACGCCGGAAGAGGGCGCCTACGATGCCGTGGTGCTGGCAGTGGCGCACGCGCAGTATCGCGACTACGACGTCGCGCAGATCGCCGCGCTCGGCAAGCCGGGCGCGGTGGTGTACGACGTCAAATCGGTGTGGCCGCGTGCGGCAGTCAGCGATCGTCTGTAGCGTCTGCGTTGTGCTGCGCTAGCCACTGCACAGCGCCGCGTGCGGCACGTCGGCCGCTGGCGAAACAGGCGGTGAGCAGATAGCCGCCGGTTGGTGCTTCCCAATCGAGCATTTCGCCAGCGCAAAACACCCCTGGTTGCGACTGCGCCATCAGCTGATCGTCCAGCGCCTCCAGCCGCACGCCGCCTGCAGAACTGATTGCTTCGGCAAGCGGACGTGGCCGCAACAGTCGCAGCGGCAACTGCTTGAGCGTGCGTGCGACCAACGCCACGTCGTCGCCCGCCTGCTTGCCGAGTTCTTCGTAGAGCAGGGCCGCCTTGACACCATCGATGCCGACCTGGCGGCGCAGATGCTCGCTGAAACTGCGCCCCTTGCGCGGTTGGGCCAGTTCGGCATGCACGCGTTCGAGCGAGCGGCCGGGAATCAGATCCAGCACGAGTTCGGCGACGCCATGGGCGTCGATCTGCTCGCGCAGGTCCGCGGCCAAGGCATAGATCAAGCTGCCCTCGATGCCGTTCGCTGTGGCCACGCATTCGCCCTGCAATGCATGCTGCATGCCGTTGCCATCCTGCCAATGCGCAACGACCGGTTTCAGCGGTGCACCTGCATGGCGCTGCACGAAGTGCGCACTCCAATCGATATCGAAGCCGCAGTTGGCCGGCACCAGGGGCGCTACCGCGATACCGCGTTGCTGCAGTGTTGCTTGCCACTGGCCGTCGGAACCAAGCTGCGGCCAGCTGCCGCCACCAAGCGCCAGCACGACTGCCTCTGCACTGCACTCCACAGCACCGGTGGGTGCGTCGAAGCGGAGTGCGCCGTTTTCAGTCCAGCCCAGCCAGCGGTGCTGCACATGAAACGTGACGCCCTGTTCCTTGAGCCGGCGCACCCAGCCGCGCAGCAAGGGTGCGGCCTTGCGGTCCATTGGAAAGACACGGCCGGAACTGCCGACGTAGGTCTCGACACCGAGCTCTCGCGCCCAATCGCGCAGCGCATCAGCATCGAAGTCCTGCAACCATGTGGAAACCGGTTGCTGACGTTGGCGATAGCGTTGCGCAAACAGCGGCATCGAATCGGAATGCGTGAGGTTCAAGCCGCCTTTGCCAGCGATCAGGAACTTGCGTCCCACCGAGCCCTTGGCTTCGTACAGATCCACCGCCAAGCCTGACGCGCAGGCCACTTCCGCCGCCATCAAACCGGCCGGCCCACCGCCGATCACTGCCAGCCGCTGCCTGCTCAGATCAGTCATCGTCAGGCACTCAGCGCGGCTGCACGCCCAGCAATTCCACATCGAACACCAGCGATGCACCGGGCGGTATCACGCCACCGGCGCCGTTGTCGCCATAGCCGTAATCGGGCGGAATCATCAAGGTGCGCTTGCCGCCGACACGCATGCCGGCCACGCCATCGTCCCAGCCGCGGATGACCTGGTGGCCGCCTAGTACGAATTGGAACGGCTCAGCGCGATCCAGCGAGCTGTCGAACTTCTTGCCGTGCTTGTCGGCGGCTTTTTCGTCGTACAGCCAGCCGGTGTAGTGCACGGTGACCATGGCGCCTGGTGTGGCCTCTGCACCGGTCCCCACGGTGCGGTCGATCCGCTCGAAACTGGCGATGGTGCCGCCGGAGGGCGGCAGGGCGGGCGCGCAGCTTGCGAGCAACAGGGCGACAACGAGCGTCAACAAAAGGCGCATGGCAGGGTCCATGGAGAAAGGCCGCCATTATCGCACCTGGCTCCCGGTATCATCGCGGCATGGCCAAGCTGCTGCTCAATCTGCGCAATGTTCCCGACGACGAAGCCGATGAGGTGCGGGCGCTGATGCGCGAGCAGCGCGTGCAGATCTATGAAACGCGCCCCAGCAACTGGGGGATTTCCGCTGGCGGTATCTGGCTCAGCGACGATGCCGACTATCCACGCGCCAAGGCGGCGATGGATGCCTACCAGGCACAGCGCGGCGCGATTGCGCGTGCCCAGCGCCAGGAGGAACTTGCAGCCGGCACTGCGGAGACCTTTGGCGCGTTGCTGCGCAGGCGACCGGTCTTCGTGCTCGTGACGCTGATCGGCATGCTGGTCGTCGCCTCGCTGGTGTTGCTGCCGTTTGTGCTGTTGCGCGGCTGAGTGCGCGGCATGACGCGCTTGCAGGCACGCTGCTGCACCGTGCTGGACGTCCCATCCACGGCGCTCGCTAGGGGCTGCCCGCGGCCCTAAAATAGCCGCATGATGATCAATACCGCCGCCTACCAGTTCGTCACCATCCAGGATCCGCAGACACTTGCCGACGGCGTGCGCGCGCAAGCCGAGCAGCATGCGCTGAAAGGATCGGTGCTGGTGGCCGAAGAGGGCATCAACCTGTTCCTGGCAGGCGCTGCCGAGCAGATCGACGCGTTCTACGCCTGGCTGCAGGCCGACGCGCGGTTTGCGCAGATGCGCATCAAGTACAGCGAAAGCGCGCATCAGCCGTTTGCGCGGCTCAAGGTCAAGATCAAGCCGGAGATCATCAGTTTTCGGCGCGACGATGCATCGCCGCTGCAAGGTCGTGCACCGTCGGTGACGCCTGCCGTGCTGCGCGAGTGGCTGCGTAATGGGCAGGATGATCGCGGCCGTCCGCTGGTGTTGCTGGACACGCGCAATGCGCAGGAAGTGGCATACGGGACCTTCCAGGGTGCATTGACGCTGCCGATCGACAAGTTCACCGACTTGCCTGGCGCGCTGGAACCGCATCGTGGCGCGTTGGCCGATGCCACGGTGGTCAGCTTCTGCACCGGTGGCATCCGTTGCGAAAAGGCCGCGCTGTGGATGCAGGCCGATGGCATGGACAACGTGCTGCAACTGGAGGGCGGAATCCTCGGCTACTTCGAAGAGGTCGGTGGCGAAGGCTACGAGGGCCGCTGCTTCGTCTTCGACGAACGCGTTGCGCTGGATCCCGAATTAAAACCCTTGGTGGACGCCGACCGTACCGCCGAGCCAGTGAAAATCTGACCGAGCGCGACTGCATTGCCCGATGTCACCTGTCGGCCTGGCGCCCGCATCATCGGCACACGTTGCAACATCTTGCCTAGAGACATCGCGCCATGCGCACGTCATGCATGCTCTAGTGACGTGTCATAACGCTCTAACTTGGGCGTAATACGTCGCATCGAGCTTGCCCTGAATTATTCACGGAGATAGGCTGCACCAGCCAGCCGCTAGCGAGGACAACAAGGATGACCATCAGAGTTTTTCTGATCGACGATCATGCACTCGTGCGTACAGGCATGAAGATGATTCTGTCCAAGGAAGTGGACGTCGATGTGGTGGGTGAAGCAGAGAGCGGCGAAGCCGCATTGCCGCAGATTCGTCAACTCAAACCGGACATCGTGCTGTGCGATCTGCATTTGCCCGGCGTCAGCGGCCTGGAAATTACCGAGCGCATCGTCAAGGGCGACTACGGTACGCGGGTCATCATCGTCTCCGTGCTCGAAGACGGCCCATTGCCCAAGCGTTTGCTCGAGGCAGGCGCCTCCGGCTATGTGGGCAAGGGTGGTGACGCGCACGAGTTGCTGCGCGCGGTGCGTGAAGTCGCATTGGGACGGCGTTATCTCGGCAATACGATCGCGCAGAACCTGGCTCTGTCTAATCTGGAAGGTGGCGGTTCACCGTTTGATGCATTGTCGCCCCGTGAGCTGGAAGTGGCCTTGCTGCTGACCCAGGGCCTGCGCCAGGAAGACATCGCCAAGCGCCTGAACCTCAGCGCCAAGACCATCAACACGCACAAGGCACGCCTGTTCGAGAAGGTCGGCATCCAGGACAACATTGCGCTGGCGCGGCTAGCCAATCAATACGGTCTGACCGATCCCTCCAGGGTGCTGTGAACCGTTGCCTTGAGTGCAGTGCAGTGGCTGCGCTGCATCGCAAGGCCAGGGCGCACAACATCGCGTAGAGAAAGCTCATCACGTGCCTAGAAATGACGTGTCTCGCCCTCAGAAGCGGTTGCTGGATTGCGTCAACGCGTGAGTGGGGGAACTAGCCCGACCTTCTAGAGGCGCGCGGTATGTCGAACAAGACCCGGGCGTCAGGGCGCCCGGGCGGTGAGCGTAACGACACGCCGGGTACTAGGAGCTTTCCGCGCTGATTGTCGTCATGTGCCAGCAAGGCCTGGCCTCGCCGCACTTGCCGATCGAAGGGTCTTTGCAAACACTGACCACGAGTGACGACAAACGTCGCCGCTCATGTGGAAGAACGTGGAGCGTCGATGCCTCTCCGGGATCACAACCGGCGGATGCGGCTTGGCGTTAGTGCAGGCGGTGCCTAAAAAAACAGCGGCCCGAAGGCCGCTGTTTCGATGTTGACGTGGCCTGTTATCCCAACAGGCCACCCAATCAAGTCACCTGGCGATCAGCGATCGCCACGCGGCTTGTTGCTGTCGTCATCCTGCACCTGGTCGGCGTCGGTCGATGGAGCAGCCGGCTTGACTGGTTCGGACACGACCACCGTCGGTTTGGGCTTGCCTGCCTGCAACTCCTGCTCTGCTGCAGGGTCTGCCGGAGGCTTGCTGGCCGAGGAGGCTGCTGGCGCAGCATCGTTCGGGCTCAGCGCATCGAGCATGGTGGTCTGCACCGGAGCATACGGCTTGCGTGCGGGCGCGGTGTCCGCACTTGGGCTTGCCTGCACAACCGTCGAGGTCGAGGTCATTGCCACCTCGGCCGATGGCGCCTGCGAAGCAGACTGCTCGGCGTGCGGCGACGTCACCGTGACTACTGCGGCCTGCGATGCCGGCGTAGCCGCCGCAGGTGCCGGTAGGTCGTCAGCAGGCGTTGCCCGTGCCGGCTGCACCGGCGCTGCCTGTACCGAAGGCGCTGCCACGTCCGCCGACACAGCGCGCTGCTGGTGGTCGGCCTTCGCGGCCTCGGCGTCGGCGGCAGGTACAGCCGCACTTGCCGGCGCCGAGGGCGCAGGTTGGTGCTGGCTGCTTGTCGCCGCATCGTTGGTCACAGGCGATGCAATAGCCGGTGCCGAAGCCGCGGCAGCCGCCACCGCTGCCGTCGGTGCAGTCCCGGCAGCGGGAGCCACTGCAGGTGCCGGCGTGGATGCCACTGGCGCAGGGGCGGCAAGCGGAGCCGGGGTAGCGGACGCCTGCTGTGCGACCGGCGCGGGGCGCTGTTCTGCAGCCTGCGCTGCAGCACCCTCGGTGCTGGCAGCCGTCGACGCTGTGACAGCCGGCGCGGGTTTGGCTGGTGCGTCGGTAGCAGCGACGGGCGCAGCAGGGCGCTCGCGGGCGGCTTCGGCAACGGGTGCTGCCGAAGGCTGCGATGCCGGCACGGTATTGGAAATCGGCGCGGTGGTCGAAGCTGTATCACTGCCGCCCTGTGGCTCTGCGCGCTCCTTGGGAACCGGACGCGGCTTGGCGGTTGCCTGGGCAGCGGATTCCGACTTGGCGCGCACCGCCGGTGCCGGTGCCTCATCGTCGAAATCGAACTCCGGCTGGCCGGCGCGCGGTGCGCCCGATACATGCGCATGAGCACCGGCGTCGTCGCCTTCGCTGTCGCCATCGAGATCGTTGTCGGCATCGCTGTCCAGATCGTCGCCTTCCAGGCCATCGACGCTGGTACCACCTTCTCCGTTGGCACCGGCGCCACGACGACGACGACGGCCACCACGACGGCCGCGGCGGCGACGGCTCCCGCCTTCGCCATTGGCTGCATCGTCGCCTGCGGCATCCTGGGCCGGTGCAGTTGCATTTGCGTCGGCGCCACGATCAGCAGTGGATTCGCTCACCATGACATCGACAGGATGCGCCTGCGCCGCTTCATTGGCGTTGGTCTGCGCATTGGTGGGTGCAGCGGCGTCAGCAATGGCGGCCACCACGCTCGACGTGGTGGCCGTTGCGGCAGTGGAGGTCACGGTCTGCGCCGCTGCCGTACCCTCATCCTGGCGTGCCGGACGCGGCTGCCGCTCGGCTGGCGCGCCGTCCTGCTGTGCAGGCGCACGTGGCGGGCGTGGGCTCTGGTTCTGCGGCTTGGACTTCTGCTGCTGCGGTTGCTGCTGCTTTGACGCCTGCGTTTCATTGCGCGGCGGCTTAGGCGCCTGCACCTGCTGTGCCTGTGCGCCATTCTGCGCGCCCTGGGCGCTGGCAGGCTGGCGACGCTCGTCACGGCGTTCCTTATTGGCGCCGTTGCCATTGCCGCCATTGCCACGTTGCTGGTTGCCACCATTGCCGCCATTACGGGCATCGCGACCATCGCGGCGCTGACCGCCACGCTCGCCGCGTTCGCCACGGTTATTGCGGCCGGCATCGTTCTGGCGCGGACGCGGGGTCGACTCCGGGGCCGGGGCGACGGGCTCGACGCCGCCGAAGATCCGCTTCAGCCAGCCCACAACACCGGTGACCGGTGCCGGAATGGGCACGGTCACCACCGGCGCCGGCGCAGCGACGGGCGCGACCGGGGCAGGGGCTTCTTCGCGAACCGGTGCCGGTTGGCTCGGCTTGATCGACGTGACCGCCGGGGCTGCGGGAATATTCAACTGCGCCTTGGTCAGTGCATGCACCGGCAGCTTGCGCGGGGTGCCGCGCTGGTAGCTCGGCTTGCCGCTCTCTTCGCCCAGCTCGTTCTCGCGCAGGCGCGTGACTTCGTAGTGCGGGGTGTGCAGTTGCTCGTCGGCGACGATGATGATCGGCGACTCGTGGCGCTGCTCGATTTCACGCAGTGCGCTGCGCTTTTCGTTGAGCAGGTAGTTGGCGATTTCCACCGGCGCCTGGACCAGCACCTGCCCGGTGTTTTCCTTCATGGCGTGCTCTTCTGCCACGCGGATGATTGACAGCGACAGCGACTCGACGCTGCGCAGGGCCACGTCGACGATCGCCGACAGCTCTGGCAGGTCACGCCGGGTAGCGACCCGCAGCAACTGCGGAAAGCCGATGTCACCGACGATAGCCAGGCCCAGGAACTCCGGCTCCCTGGCCAGACGCCCCAGCTGAGCTTCGTCGAGCACCGCATAGCTGGCCTGCTGATTGAGCACCCGCTGCAGCGCCTGGCGCGGTGAGTTGGTGACGTCCAGCTTGAGTTTCGGGTAGCTGCTGCGCAGGTAGTCGAGCACCGCGTCGGAAACCTTCAGGGCGACCGGCGAGCGTGCGTCGAGCTGTTCGAGGTCGACCGCAGCGCCGCTGTCACGCTCGCCGATCAGCAGATGGGAAACGCGCAGGAAGGGATCGGAAAACACCCAGCGCCTGAGCCCGGCAGGCGTCTGGCTGAGCCCCGAGGCCAGGTCGAGCTGGTCGCTGCGCAGCGCCTGCTCCAGTTCCTCGGGCGTCTGGAAGGTGCGCCAGCGCACCTGTACGCCCATCAGCGTGGCCAGGGTATTGACGATCTCCACGTTGGCGCCGGTCAGGCGATGCAGGCGGCGGTCGAGCTGGGCATAGGGTGGCTGCAGCACCACGCCGGCGCGCAATACGGGGTGGTCGGCAAGCCAGCGTTGCTGCGCCGCATCGAAGATCGCCGCCGGCGCCGCTGGCGGCTGATCGGCCCACAGCGCCGTGGGCAGGCTCACTATCAGGAGAAACAGCCAACGGTGGATCATGCACAGGCACCGGAACGATTGAGAGGCCGCCGGGCTGAACGCTCGGGGCAGACGCTGCCATTAAGCACCATCAGAATCTGACAAATCCACGACAAGTGATTAGGCTGGCCGCATTCCCCTTGCAGGCCTTGCCATGACCCGTCTTCGCCATCTGCCCCGCTATGCCCTGTGCCTGTGCCTGCTGGCCAGCGCCCTGGCCGTGCATGCCGAACAGAGCCCGCCCGCCGAAGCCGCCGACAAGGGCGCGACCAAGCCGGAGCAACGGGCACCGCTGATCGAGCGCAGCGACCTGGAGGCCTCGGCCCTGGAACGCCAGCTGGCAGCCAGCGAACAGCAGCAGCTCGACGCCGCCGGCACGACCTTTCTGGCCCTCTGGCGACCGGCCAACGACCCGGCGCCCATGGGCGCGGTGATTCTGCTGCCAGGCGACGATGAAAGTGCCGACGCGCCGCCGACCGTCGGGCCACTGCGCCGCAAAATTCCGGACGCTGGCTGGCACAGCCTCAGCCTGACCCTGCCGGACCCGCAGGGCGCCAACCTGCCGGTACGCGTCGCCACGCCGCCGGCGAGCACCGACGGCAAAGCTGCCGAGCCGGCCGCCGAAAAGGCACCAGAACCCGCCACGCCGGCACCGACGACAGAAGCACCATCGCCTGACGCCGAAGCGGCCCGCGCGTCTCACGTCGAGCGGGTCTTCACCCGTATCGATGCCGGCATTGCCTTTGCCGGGCAGCAGCAGGCCAAGGTCGTGGTGCTGCTCGGCCACGGCAGCGGTGCCTACTGGGCGGCGCGCTACATCGCCGAGCGCAAGCCCGCCAACGTGACCCACCTGGTGCTGGTGGACACCCGCCAGCCGGAAGGCTTCGACGCGCCATTCAATGACCTGCTGGCGCAGCTCACCGCCAAGGTCGGCGACTTCTATTACCGCGACAGTGCCACTGCACGACAGGCGGCACTGGCACGCAAGCAGCTGAGTCAGCGTCAGAAACAGCCCGCACTGGTGCAGATCAGCCTGGATGCCCTGCCGGGTAATCCCGATGTCGCCCAGGAACAGCTGTTCCGACGCCTGCGCGGTTGGCTGGACAAGCACGCCGGCGGCGCCAAGTAGCCGTCCTAGCGGAAGCCGCGGCGCTGACGAATCAGCGCGTAGGCGTTGTGCAGCTCGCGGGTCGCCTCGGTGGCCTCGCGCACCTTCTCGGGCGCCGCGCCGCTACCGGCCATCTTGTCGGGGTGATGGCGACTGAGCAGACGGCGATAGGCCTTCTTGATCTGCTGGACGTCGCTGTCGGCAGTCACGCCGAGCAGGCGCAGGGCCTGTTGATAGCTGTCGGCAGCAGCGGTCGGCGGACCGCGGCGCGGTGAGTAGGCGTCGCTAAGCGCCTCCTGGGTCTCGACGGCGACCCCCAGCCACTTGCCCCACAACAGGATCAGCTCGCGCTCGGCCTGGCCCACCTTGCCGTCGGCCCAGGCCATGCGCCAGCACGCACGCAGCAACTCCTGCGCCTCGCCACGGCAGCGCTGCAGCGGGCCACGCAGGTTGTCCTGGCCGGTCTTGCCCCGCGAGAACGCTTCGATGGCTGCCGCACGACCGGCCTCGCCCAGAGCCAGGCGCTGCATTTCTGCACGGGCCTGACGAATGTGCGCCTGCTGCACCACGCCATCGCTCTTGGCCAGACGGCCGAGCATGACGAACAACAGGGCGTCATCGCGTACCGCGGGCTTGCCGACCAGCCGCTCGCCCAGGGTCTTCCAGCCACGCAGGCCCAGGCGCCGATCCAGCACTTGGCCGAGCAGGCCGCCGAGCAGCAGACCGGGAATGCTCGCCAGGGCGAAGCCGGCCAACGCGCCTACCAAGGTCAGCGGCCAGTACATATCAGCGCTCGCCCTGCAGCAGCGATTCCACCTCGGCCAGGCGCTCGTGGGTGCCGACATCCACCCAACGGCCGGTGAAATGCTCACCCGTCACCTGCTGGCTGGTCATCGCGTCCCTGAGCAGCGGGGCGAGCTTGAATGCGCCGGGCTGGCAGCCCGCGAACAATTCAGGGCTGAGCACCGCAATGCCGCTGTAGGTCAGGCTGGCGTCAGCGCCTTCGGCATCCGCCACCAGGCCCTCTGCCAAGCGGAAGTCGCCCGCCGGGTGGTGGGCCGGGTTGTCCACCAGCACCAGATGAGCCTTTTCGCTGAACGGCCTGCGCAGGGTCGAAAAATCGTAATCGGTGAAGATATCGCCGTTGACCACCACGAACGGCTCGTCACCGAGCAGCGGCAGCGCCTTGAAGATGCCGCCACCGGTTTCCAGCGGCTCGCCTTCGGCCGAGTACTGAATGCGCACGCCATAGCGCTCGCCGTCGCCTAGGTAGTCCTCGATCTGCTGGCCGAGCCAGGCGTGATTGACCACCAGTTCGCTGAAACCAGCGCGTGCCAGGGCATGCACGTGATATTCGATCAACGGCACGCCGGCGGCCCGCACCAGCGGCTTGGGCGTGTGCAGGGTCAGCGGCCGCAGCCGTTCGCCTTTGCCGGCGGCCAGAATCATCGCCTTCATCGAGCAGCCTCCGCGGCGCCTTTCAGGTGCGCGATTAGCTCGCCGAGTTCGGCCAGCTCCGGGCGTCGTTCGAGCACGGCGTCGATATAGGCGAAGAAGCGTGGCACATCGGCCAGGTATCGCGGTTTGCCGTCGCGATGGCAGATGCGCGCGAAGATGCCGATCACCTTGAGGTGGCGTTGCACGCCCATCAGGTCGCTGGCACGCAGGAAGTCCGCCAGCTCATCCTGCACGGGAACGCCGGCGACGCGGGCCTTGTGCCAATAGCCTTCCAGCCAGCCCTGCACGCGCGCCTGGGGCCAGCTGAGGAAGGCGTCCTTGAACAGGCTGGTGATGTCGTAGGTGACCGGGCCGTAGACGGCGTCCTGGAAATCCAGCACACCGGGATTCGGTTCGCTGATCATCAGGTTGCGCGGCATGTAGTCGCGATGCACCAGTACCTTGGGCTGCGCCAGTGCGCTGTCGATCAGCAGCGTGCAGATACGCTGCCAGGCGGCCTGCTGCTCGGCATCGAGGCTGAGGCCGAGCTCGCGGGCGACGTACCAATCCGGAAACAGCTGCAGCTCGCGGCGCAGCAGGGCGTCGTCGTAGTGCGGCAGGCCGGCATCCATCGGCAATTGCTGATAAGCAAGCAAAGCATCGATGGCGGGCTCGAACAGCTGGTCGGCATTGTCGCTGTCGATCACGTCCAGATAGGTCTGGCGGCCCAGATCACTGAGCAGCAGAAAGCCCTGTTCGAGATCCGCGCCATGGATCTGCGGCACGTTCAGGTCTGCGCGGGCCAGCAGATTGGCGATCTCGACGAACGGCCGGCAGTTCTCCTGCGGCGGCGGTGCGTCCATCACGATCAGGCTGCGTCCGGCCGCCTCCCAGCGGAAATATCGGCGAAAACTGGCATCGCTGCTGGCCGGCTGCAGCACGGCATCCGGCACCTCGCCCCAGCCGTTGCTGGCGAACAGGGCCTGCAGCTGCGGCTCGAGCCATTGCTTCAGGCGTTGTAAACGTACATCGTGATCAGGCATTGCAAGGGTCTCCGACGGCGCTAGCCGTTGCGCGGGTCATGCTTTATTATCCAGCATCTTTTTCAGCCCATCGAGAGGCGTGCGGCCCCTGGGCCAAAAGCGCACAGGAAGCCCGGAAAACAAGATGGCAGTAAAATACCCCGCTTTTCGCAAGAAATTCCCGCTTCTGGTAACGGGTGGCCTGTTGGCCCTGCAGCCCTTCGCCAGCCCATTCGCCACCGCTGCCGAACAATTCGACTGCCAGGCATCGCCAACCGGCGGCTGGGCGTGTGCGCCGAAAACCAGCAACGCCGCCCTGCCGAGCCGGCCGACCCACAGCGCCAACTCGGTAAGCGCAGGTGCCGCCACGACTGCGGCGGCTGCCAAGCCTGATGCCAAGGCCGCGCCGACGCAAGTGACCGAAGCCGGTGGCCGTGCCCTGGCATCGCGCAGCGCCGACTACAGCCACCTGGACTGGGTGCCGCGTGAAAAACTCACCAGCGCGCAGCTGGCAGAGATCGGCCCGGCTTGCTCCGGCGCCTACATCGAGCCGACTCGCCCGGGCATGAACGACACCACGCCGATGAGCGAAGCGCCGATGTTCGTCTCGGCCAAGGCGTCGCGCTATCAGCAGGAAGAACAGGTCGCGACCCTCGCCGGTGACGTGGTCGTTCGCCAGGCCGGCATGCAGGTCGAGGCCGACGAAGCCAACCTGCACCAGGCCGAGAACCGTGGCGAGCTGGTCGGCAACGTCCGCCTGCGCGACAAGGGCGCCCTGGTGGTCGGTGACCGTGGCGAGCTGCAACTCGACAACGGCGAAGCACGCATCGACAACGCCGAGTACGTGATGCACGCCGCCCACGTGCGCGGCAGCGCCGCCTACGCCAAGCGCGAAGAAACCGCGATCATCCGCCTCAAGGATGGCACCTATACCAGTTGCGAACCGGGCAGCAACGCCTGGCACCTGACCGGTAACAACATCACCCTGAACCCGGCCACCGGTTTCGGCACCGCGACCAACGTCACGCTGCGGGTCAAGGATTTCCCGGTTTTCTACACGCCGTACATCTATTTCCCGATCGACGACCGTCGCCAGTCCGGCTTCCTGCCGCCGAGCTTCGGCAGTTCGGGCAGCAACGGCCTGACCCTGCAGACCCCGTATTACTTCAACCTGGCGCCGAACTTCGACGCCACGCTGTACCCGACCTACATGGCCAAACGCGGCCTGCTGCTCGAAGGCGAGTACCGCTACCTGACCCGCAACAGCGAAGGCCAGGTCGGCGCCGCCTACCTGGACGACCAGGAAGACGAGCGCAAGCTGCAGTCGGGCTACAAGGACCAGCGCTGGATGTACAGCTGGCAGCACAAACAGGGTCTCAACGACCGCCTGCTGGCCGAAGTCGACTACACAGACATCAGTGACCCCTACTACTTCCAGGATCTGAAGACCGACCTGGGCATCGAAACGTCCAGCTACGTCGACCAGCGCGGCACGTTGACCTGGCGCGGTGACAGCTACACCGCTCGCTTGAACGCCCATGCGTACGAGCTGGCCACCATCACCGACGTCACCCCTTATGATCGCCTGCCGCAGATCACCCTGGACGGCAAGCTGCCGTTCGAGCCGGGTGGCCTGAATTTCACCTACGGCACCGAACTGGTTCGTTTCGAGCGCGATCTGCG
>JAAIGE0100111736.1_pt1 | contig 42107 bp, 43 predicted proteins | sample 6487951 | NCBI WGS metagenome assembly JAAIGE01 (sample SAMN13974128, study PRJNA590717) | phyllosphere metagenome | biome: tomato field; feature: multiple bacterial spot infested tomato fields; material: tomato leaves; isolation source: leaves from tomato fields | host: Solanum lycopersicum ...
CGCGGTTCCGCCGAGGTGCGGGCGGCCGACAAGAACATCGCCGCGCTGGCGAGCGATGGCCTGTACCGCACCGATCATCACCTGGCGATCGAGCAAGGCCAGGCCAAGGCCGGACGCGATCCGCAGGAAGTCGTCGCGGCCCACATCCGCCGGCTGGAAGCCCTGCGCCGGGCCGGCATCGTGGAGCGCGTCGCCGAAGGGCTATGGAAGGTGCCGGACGACCTGGCCGAGCGTGGCCGCCAGTACGACGCGCAACGGCTGGGCGGCGTGGCCGTGGAGCTGAAATCGCACCTGCCCATCGAGTGGCAAGCCCGCGTCATCGGCGCCACTTGGCTTGACCAGCAATTGATCGGTGGTGGCCGTGGGCTGGGCGACCTGGGCTTTCGCGGCGACACCAAGCAGGCGATGCAGCAGCGCGCCGACTTCCTCGAAGAACAAAGGCTGGCGCGGCGGCGCGGGCAGCGCGTCATCCTCGCCCGCAACCTGCTGGGCACGCTGCGCAATCGGGAATTGGCGCAAGTCGCGGAGGACATTGCCGCCGAAACCGGGCTAAAACATCGCCCGGTGGCTGACAGGCATCACGTGGCTGGCGTCTACCGGCGCTCCGTCATGCTCGCTAGCGGGCGCTACGCCATTCTCGATGACGGCATCGGCTTCTCGCTGGTGCCGTGGCAGCCGGTGATCGAACAGCGGCTGGGGCAGGTGATCAATGCAACGCTACGGGGAAACAGTGTGTCGTGGAACATTACCCAGCGACTAAGTCGATCCGTCAACTGATCCGCGCCAAGAGAATGAGGATGTAAATGCTCGTAGGCATTGAATCAGGCAATAAAGGTGGCCGATCGAGCAACCTTGCGCGCAATTGTCTTCGCATACTGCTGGATTGATCTCCATCTGCTTCTACACGGCTGCTCGTGCAGAAATAGGAATTCGGCTTCTTTGATGAACACAAAGACAACACTCATCAAAGCCTACCGACTAGACGACTTCACCAGCATCAACGACCTGCACCTGCACGACGAGTCAGTGCCCGAGCCGCAACGTGGCGAGGTCCTGGTGCGCGTTCATGCCGTCTCCCTGAACTTCCGGGATATCGCGATGGTGCGCAACCAGTATCCAGTGCCGCATTCCAAGGGACTGATCCCCGCCAGTGACGGCGCCGGCGAAGTGATCGCCATCGGGGAAGGAGTCGACAGCTTCAAGGTCGGCGATCGCGTCATGAGCACGTTCCATCCGCGTTGGTACGCCGGGCGCAGGCCTGTCAATCTCTTCCAATACGGCTATGGCGCAGCCATCGATGGCTGGCTGGTCGAACAGAAAGTCGTTAGCCAGGAGACGCTCGTGCGGGTGCCGGACTCGTTGTCCTATGAAGAGGCCGCCACGCTGCCCTGCGCAGCCGTGACGGCCTGGACGGCCCTGAACGAGGGTGCGCCCGTTCGTGCTGGCGGCAGCGTACTGGTCCAGGGCAGCGGGGGCGTCTCCATCTTCGCCCTGCAATTGGCCAAGGCCGTCGGCGCCACCGTGATTGCCACGACCTCCAGCGCAGAGGAAGCGCAACGGCTGCGGGAACTCGGCGCCGACGCGGTGGTGAACTACCGAGACGAGCCACAGTGGGGTGACCGCGTGCGTGCGTTGGCCCAAGATCAAGGTGTGCAACGGATCGTGGAGGTTGGTGGCCCTGGCACGCTGGCGCAGAGCCTACGCGCGGTGCGACCGGGCGGTGAGGTCGCACTCATCGGCTTCGTGAGCCCGGAGGGTGGTCACATCAACTACCTCGACCTGTTCATGAGCGGCGCGACCTTCCGGCACATCACCGTGGGCAGCCGAGAGTCGCTCACTGACGTTGCGCAGGCGATCGACGTCGCTGGCATCAAACCCGTGATCGACCGCGTGTTCGACTTCGCCGACGCCAAGGCAGCCTTCGCGCATCTCGACAGTGGCGCGCACTTCGGGAAAGTGGTCATCCGTTGTGCTTGAACACGAGCGTCATGCCCGCCGCGGGATAGTTCCCCTGCCTCAACACGGGCTGAAAGTATTGATTGCGAGATGGGCATGGTGACCTGGAAGAAGGCCGCGGCGTTTTGCGCTGCAACCGCTGTGGCCATCGGAATCGCGGCTTTCACGCTCATGGTCGTGAAGGACCGGACCTATGTGGCCAGCCTGACTTTCGCACCCACGGCCGAGCCCAACCGGGCGGTAGCCGTCGTTTATTACTCGCGCTCAGGCCACTCCGAAGCCGTGGCACGCGAGGCCGCGCGCCTGTTCAATGCGCCCATCGCCCGGATCGATGCGGACTATCCGCGCGACATGACCGGGCAACGCCAGGCGGTCTCTGATGCAACGGAGGGAAAGCTTCCCGACATCACGGTCGAGCCACTTGATCTCCGCCCGGTTCGTCGCCTCTACCTGGTCTCTCCGACCTGGATGTTCCGCCCCGCTACACCGCTGTGGGCCTACGTGGCGCTGACCGATCTGACCTGCAAGGAGGTCGTGCTGGTGACCACGGGCAACAGCCGATTCGAGCAATCGGAGACCGACGCGTTCGCTAGAGCGGTCCAGGCCCGCGGCGGACACCTTGTCCAGCATGTGTTCCTGCGCCGTGGCCGCATTTTCTGGCAAAAAAGCCGCGAAGAACTGCTGCAGGAAGCCAGGGTGCAGCTGGGCGAGCAGGCACCCGCCCGCACGCGATAGGGAACAGACCGCCGCCGCCATCGTTGTCGCCGGGGTCGCGGCCGGCCCGCACCCATTGGCCGCTCCGTCTGAGCCCTGTTCAGCAATCGGCTGTAGCGACCACAACGAAGATCCGTCATTTCAGGCAAGAAATGCGGCAATCCGTGCAGCCTGTTTTCTGGCCTGGCGCGCACAATTTGCAGACATTGAAGAAGGATCATCATCATGTCTGACAACCAAGTTTGGCTTATCACCGGCGCGGGGCGTGGCCTGGGCGTGGACATCGCCAAGGCGGCATTGGCCGCCGGGCATGCGGTCGTTGCCACGGGTCGCGATGCAGCAAAGGTAGAGGCCGCGCTCGGCACAAACGCCGATCTGCTTGCGGTCAAGCTCGACGTGACCCGGCCCGATGAAGCGCAGGCCGCAGTCGAGGCAGCCGTTGCCAAGTTTGGCCGGATCGACGTGCTGGTCAACAACGCCGGCAACTTCTACGCCGGCTTCTTCGAGGAGCTGAGTGCCGAACAGGTGCGCAGCCAAATCGAGACGCTGCTGTTCGGCCCCATGAACGTCGCTCGTGCTGTGCTGCCCGTGATGCGCAAGCAGCGCTCGGGCCTGCTGCTCACCATTTCGTCGACCGCAGGCATTGCAGGCGGCATGTTCTGCACCGCCTATGCCGCCGCCAAGTTCGGCATTGAAGGCTGGGTCGAGTCGCTGGCGCCGGAGATCGAACCCTTCGGTGTCCGCACGATGCTGGTGGAGCCTGGCTTCTTCCGCACCGAGCTGCTCTCGGCCGAGTCGACCACTTACGCAAAGCCGGTCATTGATGACTATGCCGAGCGCACGCGCCAGACAGTCGAAGCCTGGAGCGGCATGGACGGCAAGCAAGGCGGGGACCCCGCCAAGCTAGCCGATGCCATCGTGCAACTCGCGGGCCTCGACGTGCCACCGGCTCGTTTCGCCGCCGGCGCCGATGCCGTACAGGCATTCGAGGCCAAGGCCAACCTGCTGCAGCATCAAGCCAACGCGCATCGCGCCCTGTCTTCCTCGCTGGCCCGCGACGACGCGTGATTCTGCCAGCCCTCAATACCAACAGGACACTGCCATGACATTCCCTCTCAGCGGCACCGTCGCGCTGGTCACCGGCACCAGCAGTGGCATCGGCCATGCCACAGCCCGGGCGCTGGCGGCACGCGGCGCCTCTGTCGCGCTGGTCGCCCGCCGCCAGGATCGACTCGATGCGCTCGCAGCGCAGATCCACGAGGCCGGTGGCACCGCCTTCGCCGTACCGGCCGACATCACCGAGCGCACCCAGGCGGAAGCTGCGGTCCAGGCCACTGTTGAGCGCTTCGGGCGGCTGGACATCCTGGTCAACAACGCGGGCCTCATGTTGCTAGGCCCCATCGTGGGTGGAGATCCGGACGCGTAGAACCGGATGATCGCCATCAACCAGCAAGGTCTGCTCTACATGACGCACGCCGCGCTGCCACATCTGCTCGCCGCTGCGCAGGACGACCCGCGACGTGTCGCTGACATCGTCAACATTTCGTCGATCGCAGGCCGTGTGGCCCGGGCGAACTATGGCGCCTACAACATGACGAAGTTCGGCGTGAACGGATTCACCGAAGCCCTGCGCCAAGAAATCACCAAGAAGCACGTGCGCGTCGGCGTGCTCGAGCCCGGTGGTGTGGCGACAGAGCTGGGCTCGCACAACACCGGCGTGATGCGCGAAGGCATCGATGCCTTCTACGAAGCGACCGAAGTCCTGCAGGCAGAGGACATCGCCGATGGCGTGGCCTACATGGTCACTCGCCCGCGCCACGCCTCGATCAGCGAGCTATGGATCATGCCAACCGACCAGGCCTAGTCACCTCCGGACCAACCGATTTCAAGGAGTTTCCGCATGAGCATGCCCCCAAACCACGACATCGACACCGACGACTCCCCCGCCGCGCGTGAGCGCAGGGATTTCATCAAGGTCGGGCTGGTCGTCACGGCTGCCGCCATGGTGCCGGGCATCGCCTCTGCGGCATCTGCTGGCGCAGGTCCTCGCAATGCGGGTGTCGCGAAGAAGGTGCTGATCATCAACGCGCACCAGAACTATCCGGGCATCAGCGAGGGCCGACTCAACCGTACCCTGGTCGCGCTGATGAAGGATGAACTGGAGAAGAAGGGCCATCAGGTTCGGCTGACCGCCATCGAGCAGGGATACATCGTCGATGACGAAGTCCAGAAGCATCTTTGGGCCGACATCATCATCACCCAGTCGCCGGTGTTCTGGTTCGGTGCGCCATGGATCTACAAGAAGTACATCGACGAGGTTTTCACTGCCGGCATGGTCCAGCAGAGCTTCATCTTCGGCGACGGCCGGACCAACGATGAACCGAGCCGGCAGTACGGCACCGGCGGCAAGCTGCAGGGCAAGCAGTTCCTGCTCTCCCTGACCATGAACGCCCCTAAAGAGGTGTTCGACGACCGCAGCCAGAAGCTGCACGAGGGCCGGTCATTGGACGACCTGTTCTGGGCAACGACCTCGGTCTACAAATTCTGCGGCATCGCGATCCTGCCGACCTTCGGCGCCTTCGACGTCATGCGCGCGCCTCAGATCCAACGCGACACCGACCGCCTCAAGCAACGTTTGGCGAGTCTTTGAAGGTTGGCGTTCACGGCCTGCAGTTGTGGGCTTCTCTTCAAATCATGCACAAGGAATGGACAGTATGAAAAAGCAAATGATGGGCGTACTCGCCGCAATCGCGTTGACGCTCTCTTCGGGCGTCTACGCCCAAAGCACGAAGGCGCCCGGCTACATGATCGCCAACTACACGATCACCGACCAGGCCGGCTTCCAGCGCTACATGGACGCGGCAGGTTCGCTCGCCGCCCAGTACGGCGGCAAGATCATCGTCTTCAACTTGAACGCAACCGCCGTGGAGGGCAAACCGGAGTCCGTCATGGCCATCGCTGAGTTCCCCAGCCTGGCCGATGCCCAGCGCTTCTATGGCTCCCCCGAATACACCGCGGCCCGCAAATTCCGCGTGGCGTCCACCAAGGGATCGGTCGTGATCACCGAAGGGTTCGTGCCACCCAAGCAATGACATCCCGCCGGCTGGCGGCGATTCACCACGTTATCAAAGGGAGCGCAGCATGACGAACATCCTTCACATCGATGCCAGCGCCCGGCCCGGCCTGGATGGTATCGATGCGCACGGCTCGTACAGCCGCCGGTTGAGCGACACGTTCGTCAGCCATTGGCTGTCCCAACAACCCTACGCCCAAGTCCGCTACCGCGACGTGGGCAGACAGCCACCGGCCCATATCGACCACCGCTGGATCGAGGCAGCATTCGGTACTGAACGAGATGCGCCTTGGGCAGCGGAGGTTCTGGCACATAGCAACGAACTGTCGGACGAACTGCTCTGGGCAGACGTGCTGGTGCTGGGTGTGTCCATGTACAACTTCGGCATGCCGTCGAGCCTGAAGGCCTGGATTGACCACATCGTTCGTTTGGGCCGCACCTTGCACTACACGCCCGACGTTAAGGACCACCCCTTCACAGGCGCCTTGGCCGATCGGGATGTGCCGGTCGTCGTGCTCTCTTCGCGTGGTGACCACGGCATGGACGCGGGCGGCCCCTTTGCGCAATGAACCATCTGGACCCGGCTATCGGGACGGCGCTTGGCTTTATCGGCTTGCGAGAAATCCACAGCATCGCAGTCGAGCACCAGTCCGAGGGCGGAGAGCCCTTGGCGCAATCACTTCGGACGGCGCTGGCCACACCACGCGGCTGGTCGACGACCTCCTCCGTATCCAAGCTTCCACTCACTCCAGGAGTTTCGCATGAGCAATGACATCGACAGCGTCGCGCCTCGCGACGGCGCAAGTTCACACAGCCGCCGCCAGATCCTAAAGGCAAGCGCATCGCTGGCTGCACTTCCCCTGGTGGCCATGGCCGCCTCCGGTGCCCAGGCGGCAGGCGCTGGCCAGGCCGCCACAGCCGGCGCTCCCGTCGCAGCGGATGCGAAGTCGGAAGCCTTCATCAACGGCATGGCCGACTTGATGGCCCATTCCACGCGCACGCCCATCCTGCGCTGGCCTCACGAGTATGGCTTGGAGTTCGAAGAAGTCTTCTTCCCGGCCATCGACGGTGTGCCGATCGAGGGCTGGTTCATCCCTGCCAACTCCGACAAGCTGCTGATCTTCAATCACCCGATGCCATGCAACCGCTACGGCTATCCAGGTCATCTGGCCCCTTGGCAGGACTTCGGCGGCTTCGAAGTGAACTTCCTGCCGGAGTACAAGATCCTTCACGACGCAGGCTACAACATCCTTACCTACGACATGCGCAACCATGGGCGCAGCGGCACGGGCAGCGGGGGCATCAATGGCCATGGCGTGCTGGAGTACCGGGACGTGATCGGCTCGATGCGCTACGCCAAGTCGCGCTCGGACACCCGCAGCATGCGTACCGCGTTGTACAGCCGCTGCCTGGGCGCCAACGCCAGCATAGTCGGCATGCACAAGCACCCCAAGGAATTCGAGCACATCAAGGGGATGATCGCGCTGCAGCCAGTTTCACCGGCCGTGTTTGTGGCAACCGCTATCGAAAACCAGAAGATTGCCAACGGCGTTGCACTCTTCGATGCGGCTCTGCACCGCCGCACCGGCTACCACCTTGCCGACGTGTGGCCGATGGAGTACGCGAAGTCCGTGAAACTGCCGACACTGGTCGCCCAGGTGCGGTCAGACTTCCTGACCAAGCCTTCCAATGTGCAGGAAATCTACGACACCATCTCCTCCAAGGACAAGACGCTGTTCTGGATCGAGGGAACGGACAAGCGCTTCGAAGGCTACAACTACTTCGGCAGGAATCCGAAGCTGGTGCTCGACTGGCTCGCCACGCGCGTCTGATAAGACCAGCCCTGTCGCTTGATATCGACGCTGCTCTCGCGATGCTAAGGAGCTCGGCTCAATGCGGACTTGCGCGGCGCGGTGTAGCGAAGCGCGTTAAGCAACAGGGCAAAAGCCGATGAGATCTGGCGCCGGCTAGGGTAATACAGATGGTAGCCAGCGAAGGTGGGAGACCAGTCTTCGAGAACCTGCACGAGCTTGCCTTGAGCGATCAGATCCGATGCTTGGTCTTCCAACACGCAAGCCAGCCCGAATCCCTCGCAAGCGGCCGTCAGCACCATGGACATATCGTTGAACACCAGCGGGCCGTCGACCCGGACGTTGAGCTTGCGCCCGCCCTTGGCGAATTCCCAGGGATAGAGTCCGCCAGCCGTGGGCAGGCGAACGTTGATGCACGGATGATGCGGAAGATCGTGGGGAGTGCGAGGTGCTGGGCTGGCACGGAAGTAGCTGGGCGCGCCGACCACGATCATGCGCAGATCGGGACCTATACGCACCGCCACCATGTCCTTGTCCACCTCCTCGCCCAGGCGAACGCCGGCATCAAAGCGGTCCGCGACGATGTCGGTCAGTGCGGCTTCAATCGAAAGCTCGACCTTCAGCTCCGGATAGTCGGGCAACAGGCGGCCAATGGCGGGCCACAGCAGGGTTTTGGCAGCATGCTTGCTCGTAGTGAGCCTGACGGTTCCCGCAGGCCGCGCACGCAACTGGCCTAAGGCCATGAGCTTAGTTTCGACATCGGCCAGAGCAGGACTCAGCGTGTTCAGCAGCTCTTGGCCAGCTTCTGTTGGCGCAACGCTGCGGGTGGTTCGGCTGAGCAAAGGCAAGCCCAGTCTCGCCTCCAGGCGGCGCACCGTCTGGCTCAAGGATGACTGTGACGTGTTCAACCTGGCAGCGGCGCGGGTGAAGCTGCGCTCCTCAGCCACCGCCAAGAAAACCGTCAGGTCACTCAGATCTTCTCGCCTCATTCATTATCCTGGGATATAGATTCATTAAAGATCTAGCATCTTATCAATTGCAATGGGCGGCTCTAAAGTAGCTGCATCAACCATCGCAATGCGCCGAGCTGTCAGGCAATCGCGCCGCCATTGCATTCGATTCAATGGAGAGCATGACCATGAACAAGCGCGTATTGGGCTCCAGCCTGGAGGTCTCCGCCATCGGCTTGGGCTGCATGGGCCTAAGTTTCGGCCTCGGCCCAGCCACCGACCGTCAAGAGGCCATCCAGGTCATCCGCAGCGCGGTTCAGCGCGGCGTGACCCTCTTCGACACAGCCGAGGGCTACGGTCCTTACACCAACGAGGAACTGGCTGGCGAGGCGCTACAGCCGCTGCGGGACCAGGTGATCATCGGCACCAAATTCGGCTTCGATATCAACGACAGTGGCGAGATGGTGGGGCTCAACAGTCGTCCAGGCCACATCCGCGCCGTAGTGGAAGCCTCCCTCAAGCGCCTGCGCACCGATCGCATCGACCTGCTTTACCAGCACCGCGTCGATCCAGCCGTGCCGATCGAGGACGTGGCCGGAACCGTCAAGGACCTGATCGTCGAAGGCAAGGTCAAGCACTTCGGCCTGTCGGAGGCCAGCGCGCAGACCATCCGCCGTGCCCACGCGGTACAGCCCGTGACGGCCATCCAGGACCATTACTCCTTGTGGATGCGTGAACCCGAGAACACCAAGTTCGCCCTGTGTGAAGAGCTGGGCATTGGCTTGGTGGCCTGGGGGCCACTGGGCCAGGGCTTCCTGACCGGAAAAATCACCCGGGACATGCGCTTCGACGACCCTGCGGACTTGCGCCGCGACTTCCCGCGCTTCACACCCGAGGCACTGGAAGCCAATTTCAAGGTCGTGGATTTCCTGCGTGATTTGGCTGCACGCAAGGGTGCGAGTCCAGCTCGCATTGCTTTGGCATGGCTGCTCGCACAGAAGCCATGGATTGTGCCGATCCCGGGCGGTACGAGTTTGGCGCACCTGGACGACAACCTTCTTGCGAGCGAGCTCGCACTGAGCGCGTCCGATCTTCGCGAGATCGACGCGGCCTTCGCTGCCATCGACATTCAAGGGGCGCCCCTGTCCGCCGGACTGGATGCAGCCATCGAGCGCTGAGAGACGCTGTATTCCAACTATTGAAGGACCTTCACATGGCTGTCAAAACCAGTTTTCTCACCTTGAACAATGGCGTCCAGATGCCTGCTTTGGGCTTGGGCGTTTACCAAAGCGGCCCAGAAGAAACCGTCAGCGCAGTTGCAACCGCATTGGCGACCGGCTATCGGTTAATTGACACCGCTGCTGCGTACGGCAACGAAGCACAGGTCGGCCAGGCTGTGCGCGCGAGCGGAATTGACCGCGCGGACATCTTCGTGACCACGAAGGCGTGGATCAGTGACTACGGCTACGATGGCACCTTGCACGCCTTTGACCGCAGCCAGCGCCTCCTGGGCGTGGAAAATCTCGATCTGTACTTGCTGCACTGGCCTGTGCCTACCGACTTTGAGGCGACCCTGGGCGCCTGGAGGGCGGCAGAAAAGCTGCTCGCCGACGGCCGCGTGCGCGCCATTGGGGTGAGCAACTTCAGCCCGAAGCATCTGGACGATCTCATCGCGCGATCCGACGTGGTTCCGGCAGTCAACCAAGTGGAGCTGCACCCGTTTTTCGTTCAGGAAGCTGTGCAGGCGGCAGATGAGAAGTTGGGCATAGTGACCCAGGCTTGGTCGCCCATCGGCGGCGTCAACCGCTACATGCAAGGAGACAGCCAGCAGGTACGGGATCCTCTGGCTCATCCCACCGTGGTTGCGTTGGCTTCGAAGTACCGGAAGTCGCCAGCACAGATCGTGCTGCGCTGGCACCTGGAGCTGGGCATCTCCGCCATCCCGAAATCAGTCAAGTCGCATCGCATCGTCGAGAACGCCGACGTCTTCGATTTTTCTCTGGACCGCGATGAAGTGCGGGCAATCTCGGCGCTAAATACTGGTTTGCGTGGTGGACCCGATCCCGAACTGGTGAACACTGCCCTTTTCGGCTTCAAAATCGAGGACTGAGCGCAAGGACTCGATGAAATTTGAGCATCATGACCTAAGGGAGGTCGCAGGCAACAGGCTACAATTCCCGCCAAAGCTCGCCTGGGCAAAACGCAGCTAAATGCCTATTGGATTAAGCGTTATTCACTCACGTGCATAGTCGCCATCTCTAGCGATCGTCTTTTCAAGTTTCATTCGGAATAGTGGCCGCGACCGAGAGACTTTCGCGCGGAGCTAAGCCGCTGGCACATCGGCCGCCAACTAAACTGGGACTATTGACCCGACGTAAAGCGCCTCACGGAAACAGGGCAGGCCATGGTTTTGGATGGTGCAGGACTGCGAATGACGCGACGGTCGATGGACGTCCTCCGTTGCGTCGCGAGTATCTGGTGAGCAGAAGCTGTCTTGGCTCGACATCCGATGAGACAAGTTCAGCTACTTCGCCCCATCAAGCAGCCACTGCGCAATTGTCTTAAGGTCCGCATCGGACACCTGTGCCTGAGGCGGCATGGGCATCGGCCCCCACTTGCCCGAACTGCCGCCCTTGATGCTCGCGGCGAGCTGCTCGGCGGTTATCTTGCCATCGCCGTACTTCTCCGTGATCTGCTTCCAGGACGGACCAACAACTTTTGCGGCAGGCTGGTGACAGGCGATGCATGCGTTCTTCTGCACAAGGGCTTGGCTCGCTACAGCCTGGCCCGACGATAGAGCGGCCAAGCTCATGACAAACGTGGCGATCGCTGCTTGGCGGATGAAGGGGGTTCGCCGCAGAGGGTTGTACGGGCTTGTGGGGATACTCATTATTTTTCTCTTTAAGACTGGTTGAGATAAAGAACAGGAGGCGCCGCAGCGGTTCGTTCAATGACGGTACCTCTTTGTGGATGGGCCTTGCTCTGCGCTCTGTCCTTCGCCATCTGCACGGATTCGGCAAGCTCGATGCCGTTCTTGGCGGCCACAATTTCGGCCATGATGGACAGCGCAATTTCGGCCGGAGTCTTGCTGCCGATATAAAGGCCTGCAGGACCTCTCAGTCTGCTGAGCACGGTGTCGGAGAATCCAAAATGATCTTCGAGCCGGGCACGACGGGTCTGGGTATTGCGGCGCGAGCCAATCGCACCGATGTAGGACGCGCCCGAGTCGAGCGCTTCGAGCAAGGCAAGGTCATCCATCTTCGGGTCATGGGTCAGGGGGATTACTGCCGTGCGCGAATCAGGCTGCAATCGTCGCACCAGGTCATCCGGCATCTCCCGGCTCGTAGTTACGCCGTCCATAAGCCAAGTTTCATGCTGCTCGCGAGGGTCGCAAACGAACACCTCAAACCCCAAGCTCAAAGCGATATGGCAGACACAGCGAGGAAGATCCCCTGCGCCAATGATAATCAGCCGAATCCTTGGCCCGAGAAAGGTCGTCATGGACTGAGCATTGAAGCAGGACACTCCGTCGCGATCCCCTTCGTCGAGCCTTACCCCCGCCAGTCTTCAGATCCAGCACGCGTCGCGTCGAGCGCCTCTGTTGGCAGGCGAGCAAGAGCTCGTCGAGGCGACTGATCGCAGAAACTGGCTCCAGCACCAATTCGATAGTTCGTCCACAAGGAAGACCGAAGCGATGGGCCTCGTCTGCGGATATCCCGTAGCGCAGAACAGAGGGACGAGACGCCGCGCACAACGCCTGAACGCCACCCTGTCTGACCTTGTCGATCAAGTCATCCTCGATGCAACCACCGGACACCGATCCGGAGGTCGCCCCCTGATCGTTGATCGCCATGAGCGACCCCGGCGGTCGCGGGGAAGAGCCCCAGGTGCGCGGCACAGTCACTAGCACCACGGTGTCGAGGTCCTCCATCGCACTACCCATTGCGTGTTCCCTCAAGTCAACGTAAAGGGCAGCGTACGCAACGGCTTGCCGGTCAGTTGGGCGATGGCGTTGGCGAAGGCAGGCGCCAACGGCGGCAAGCCAGGTTCGCCCATTCCGGTAGGGGGTTCGGCACTGGGCACGATGTGCACGGCAAACTCAGGCATGTCAGTGATGCGTGGGACGGCGAAGTCCCCGAAGTTGCTTTGCTGCACTTCGCCGTCCTTCAACGTGATTGCGCCACCCGGCAGGCACATCGACAGCCCCATGACCGCTGCGCCCTGGACCTGGGCCTCGACGCTCCGCGGATTGACCGCAAGATTGCAGTGCACGCCGGCCGTGACGCGGTTCAGCACCGGCTGTCCATCTATAACCGAAGCCTCCACGATATACGCCACGACCGAACTGAAGGACTCGTGCACTGCCACGCCCCAGGCACGGCCCTCGGGCAGTTTGTTTTTGCCATATCCACTGCGGTCGACGGCCAACTGCAGCGCGGCGCGATAACGGGGATGTTGATCGCCGAATAGCGCCATGCGGTAGACAACGGGGTCCTGCTTGGTCGCACGCGCAATATCGTTGAGCAAGGTCTCCATCACAAAGGCCGTGTGTGTGGAGCCAACACTGCGCCACCACAGCACAGGCACGTTGACTTTCGGGTGGTGCACCGTCAGGCGCATGGGCAGCGAGTAAGGGCTGCGCATGCCCTCTACCGCCGTGCGGTCGATGCCGTTTTTTACGCCTGAAGCGAACATGGTGCCAGTGATGATGGACTGCCCGACAAGCACGTGATCCCAAGCCAGCACTTTGCCTTGGTCATCGAAACCGATGCGAGCGCGGTGCAGATGCATGGGCCGGTAGTAGCCGCCCTTGATGTCATCCTCGCGGCTCCACAGGGTGCGCACCGGAACGTTGAGCCCGGCCGATCGTGCGGCCTTGGCGACTTCGCACGCGAGAACCACGATGTCGCTGCTGCCCTGGCCTCGCCGGCCAAAACCGCCTCCCGCCGTCTGCACCTTCACTTGTACTTGTTCCGGCTTGAGTCCGAGAACCCGCGCTGCAGCTGCAGCGTCAACGCCGGCGAATTGTGTGCCGACCCAGAGATCGGCGCGTCCTTCCGACAGCTGGACCGTGCAGTTCAGCGGTTCCATGGGAGCATGCGCAAGGTACGGGAACACGAATTCGGCCTCAATTTGATGCGGAGCTGTGGCCAATGGCGCCATGTCGGCGTCGAAGTGCCGAGGACCCGGACGGCCTGCCAACTCGCGGTACTGCACCAGTTGCTTGTCGCTGTCCACCTTCTCGACGCTGTCGGTATCCCACTCCAGCTTGAGCGCGTCGCGCCCCTGCTTCGCCGGCCAGTAGCCCTCAGCGATGATCACCACACCTTCCGCACCGCCATCGAAGGGGATGCGTCGTACGGCCTTGACGCCTTTGATCGCACGCGTAGCGCTGTCGTCCACCGATTTCAGTTTCGCGCCGAACACGGGCGGACGCGCGACCACTGCCGTGAGTTGTCCCGGCAAGCGCATGTCGATGCTAAAATCCTGCTGACCGCTGCTCTTGGCCTTGGCATCGATGCGGGTGGTGGCTTTGCCGATGATCCGGAATGTCTTGGGATCCTTGAGCGCGACCTTCTCAGGGACGGGCAACGCCATGGCCGCCTCGGCTAGTTCGCCATAGCTCGCCTGGCGGCCACCTGGGCCGATCACCGTGCCTGCTTCCGTGCGCAAGCGGGATACGTCGATGTTCCAGCGTGTGGCAGCCGCAGCCAGCAGCATGGCCCGTGCGCGCGCACCGAGTTCGCGGTACTGCACGTAGCTGTTCTTGATCGAGTTAGAGCCGCCAGTGAGGTGCATGCCGGCGCGCGGGTCGTGATAGGCCGCAGCCTCCGTGCTGTTGCGGCTGCGCACCAGACTCCAATCGGCATCCAGCTCTTCAGCCAGGATCATGGGCAGGCCGGTTTGGACACCCTGGCCGAACTCCAGCCGGTTGATCGTGACCGTGACCTCGCCGTTGGGCGCGATCTGGACGAAGGCGCTGGGTTGCTCCTGCGGCTTGAGCCCCGTAGCCGCGCCACCGCCGGTCGATTGTCCCATCGCCAGGTGCGGAAAGGCTCCCAGTGCCAGGCCACCGACACCAAGCATCTTGATGAAGCTGCGTCGTGGATAGTTGGCGGGCGCTTCGGGCTGGTCGCGTTCCAGCATGTGCTGCAATGCGCGCGGAAGTTCAACAGGGAAGCATTCGTTTAACATGGTTGCGCTCCGATCAGACCAGCGTTTGGGCTGCATCGGCCACGGCGGCGCGGATGCGGGCATAGGTGCCACAGCGACAGATGTTGCCCGCCATGGCCGAATCGATCTCGGAGGCCGTGGGCGCCTTGCCTTTGGGTTGCGCCTTGAGAAAGGCCGTCGCACTCATGATCTGGCCGCTCTGGCAGTAACCGCATTGCGCCACGTCGTGTTTCACCCAGGCGGCATGCACCGCAGCACCCACCGGATCGCTGCCATCCGTCGCGGCCTCGATCGTGGTGATGGCCTTGCCCTCGGCCGCCGCGACGGGGGTGATGCAGGAACGGATGGCCTGCCCGTCCAGGTGCACGGTACAGGCGCCACACAGCGCCGCCCCACAGCCGAACTTCGTACCGGTCAGGCCCAGCGTGTCGCGCAGGGCCCAAAGGATCGGCGTGCTGGGATCGACGTCGACCGTGTGTGCACGGCCATTGATGTTGAGAGCGCTCATGGTGGGGCTGTTCTCCGCAATAAAGTTGCACCTGCCTTGTGGCGACGACCTCCGTCGAAGCCCGAATTCAGCGATTGACCAGACGCTGGCGATCCTCGGCGTAACGAGCGCCATGGATGGTGAGTTGGGCCAGAGCCTGTTCGATCTGGCTCAAATCCTCAGATTCCAGTACGACCGCCACGGCACCGACGTTCTCCTGCAGGCGATGGAGCTTGGTCGTGCCCGGGATCGGCACGATCCAAGGTCTCTGCGCGAGCAGCCAGGCCAGGGCGATCTGTGCCGGGGTGACCTGCTTCTGTGCTGCAATGCGCTTGATGAGCTCCACCAGCATCTGGTTCGCTTTGCGAGCATCCGGATTGAAGCGGGGAACAGTGTTGCGGTAGTCGTCGCTGGCGAAGACGGTCTGCTCGGTGATCGCACCGGTGAGGAACCCCTTGCCGAGCGGACTGAAAGGTACAAAGCCGATTCCCAGTTCTTCCAACGTCGGCAGAATTTCGGTCTCGGGCTCGCGCCACCACAACGAGTACTCGCTCTGCAGCGCTGCGACGGGCTGGACGGCATGGGCGCGCCGAATTGCATCCGCTCCAGCCTCGGACAGCCCAAAGTGCTTGACCTTGCCCTGCTGGATCAACTCCTTGACCGTGCCGGCAACGTCTTCGATAGGGACGGCCGGATCGACGCGGTGCTGATAGAACAGATCGATGCGATCGGTCTTCAGGCGCTTCAGCGCAGCATCGGCCACCGCCTTGATGCTGTCAGGATGGCTGTCCAGGCCCTTGGCGGAGTCACCTGACCGGAAACCAAACTTGGTGGCGATCACCACCTGATCGCGAACCGGGGCCAGCGCCTCGCCGAGGACTTCTTCGTTAGTGAAAGGACCATAGGCTTCGGCGGTGTCGAAGAACGTGACGCCAAGATCGATCGCGGAACGGATCAAAGCCACGGCGTCCTTCGTGTTCGTGGCCGGTCCGTAAGCGAAGCTCAGGCCCATGCACCCCAGGCCAATGGCCGAGACATTCAGGCCGCTAGTTCCAAGTGCGCGTGTTTTCATGGGAGTCCTTAATTGCAGTCAATTTCTCAGAATTCCTCAAATTTATACCGCCTGCCCCGTGATGAATAGACTGCAAAATCGGGATAGACTCATAACCTGATCTAATCAATATCGGTAATGCTCCATGGCTAGATTCGATGAGCTGGCAGCCTTTGCAACAGTTGTGCGTGAGCGCAGCTTTACCCGCGCCGCCGCGCAGATGGGCGTCTCGCAATCCGCCCTCAGTCAGACAGTTCGGGCACTGGAGACCCGGCTCGAACTAAAGCTTTTGAACCGCACGACCCGCAGCGTCTCGCCAACTGAAGCGGGCGAACGTCTTTACCAGACTGTCGCGCCCCGCTTCGCCGACATTGAGGCAGAACTGGCAGTGCTGGGAGACCTGCGCGGCAAGCCTGCGGGCACGGTGCGCATCAGCGCGACCGAGAGCGCTGTGCAAACTCTTGTCTGGCCACGCTTGAAGCCTTGGCTGCCCCTGCACCCCGACATCAAGGTCGAGATCAGCAGTGACAACCGCTTCATCGATATCGTCGCTGAACGGTTCGACATCGGCGTGCGCCTGGGCAACGACGTCGCCAAGGACATGATTGCCGTACGCATGTCGCCCGAACTCCGCATGGCCGTCGTTGCAAGCCCTGACTACTTGGCGCGGCACAATGCACCTCAAACGCCCGAGGACCTGACCGGGCATGCCTGCATCGCGCTGCGTCTGCCTACACATGGGGGCTTGCTGGCCTGGGAGTTCAAGCGTCGAGGTAAAACCCTCAACGTCCATCCCAATGGCCAGCTCGTGTTCAACACCACCGCACTGGCTGTCCAGGCAGCCATCGCCGGACAGGGCTTGGCTAGGGCTTCCGCTACTTTCGTCGAGGAGTATCTCGCCAGCGGCGATCTGGTCACGGTCCTGGACGGCTGGGCGATGGTCTATCCCGGCCATCATCTCTACTACGCGAGCCGCAGCGCCTCGCCAGCCCTGATGCTTGTCGTTCAGGCACTGCGAGAGCGGTGATGTGCAGAAGCATCTGGGCTCACCTGCAGTGGCTTGCCTCATCTCAACGCCCTCATCCGCAGCCGGCCTACAACACCCGTAGGGAAATAGTAGACGGACAGTACGAGCAGCACACTCAGCCACAACAACCAGCGATCAGGTGACAGCAACGCTGCAAGCCAAGGCAGCGCACTGGCTGCTTCATGACCGACACGCAGCAGATCCTGCAAGTAGCTCTGCGCAACCACGAACAGCACCGCGCCGATGGTCGTCCCGTAGATCGCGCCCATGCCACCGATCACCACGATCAAGAGCACGTCGATCATGATCTCGAAGCTCAGCGACGTATCCGGGCCGTTGTAGCGCAGCCAGATGGCGAGCATCGCGCCGGCCAGCGTCGCGAACAAAGCAGACAGCACGGCAACCGTCGTACGGTAAGCCACCACACGGTAACCGATGGCCTCAGCGCGGAACTCGTTTTCGCGAATCGCCTGCAGCACCCGGCCGAAGGGCGAGTTGACTATGCGCAGCAGCGCCAGCACCAGTACTACCGCGGTGATGAACAATAGGTAGTAGCACAGCAGACGCCCGTCGAGCGACGCCGAGGAAGGGCTCCTCCGCGAACTCGAAGCTCGGCGAAATCAACTCAGGCAGTCTGAAGGTCAGCCCATCCTCACCACCTGTGAATTGCGAGAGCTGCGATGCCAAGGTCTGGAAAGCCGATGCGACAGCCAGCGTGATCATAGCGAAGAAGATCGCCCTGACCCGCAGCGAGAACAAGCCGATAGCTAGGGCAAGCACCAGTGACACCATCAGCGAAGCGCCAAGGCCGATGAAGAGCGCGTCCCATCCCGCGCCAAGGCGCGAGGCCGAAATAGCGATGCCATAGGCACCAATGCCGGAGAACATCGTGTGCGCAAAGCTCACGATGCCGGTGTAACCCAGCAGCAGGTCAAAACTCGCCACGAGCACGATGAAGACAAGGATCTTGGCTGCAACACTCAGCGATTTCACGCCCGGGAACAGAAATGGGGCGAAGGCCAGCGCCAGGAACAGCGCGACCAAGAGCAGCGCGAGCCAACGGCTGCGCGGCATGTCGTTGGAGAGAAGGCGTTTCAGAAACATGGGGCGGCCCTCTTCATCGGCTGCTCGCTACGGGGTACACACCCTGCGGCCGCCATAGCAGCACCGCAACCATCAGGAAGATGCTCGCGAACTGTGTGAGCGTGGGCTCCAGGAAGCCGACGTAGTTTGTCATCAGGCCCACAAGCAAAGCGCCGATCAGTGCACCACCCGTCGAGCCCGCCGGCTCCAGCCTCACCTCTGGCCTAGTGGCGACGTGGGGTTAGGCGTGGCTGATGATTGTTTGCATTGCCCTACTGGAAGCGGCGGTCTTCGCAGCGCGTCGCCTGGTGCGTTTAAGTCAAGACTTCGAGCGCAGCGAAGACGACAAGGAAACCCAGCGTGCGATGGGTGGTGGTGTGCTTGCGGGAATGAGCCATACGCTGCGTTCGCCCTATCTGCTGGGCATCGCAGCATTCATCCTGCTGTACTCGGTCACATCCACGGTGCTGTAGTTCCAACAAGCGGCCATTGCGGAGGCAAGCTTCGCTGATCGCGCAGCCAGAACAGCGTTTTTTGCGGACATCGATTTCTGGGTGAAGGTGCTGACACTGGTCTTTCAATTGTTCCTCACCGGCCAGTTGCTGAAAAAACTGGGAGTCACAGTCGTCCTCTGCGCGCTCCCGCTGTGCAGCGTGATCGGTTTCACGTCCCTTTCCCTGTCGTCGACCGTGGCAGTTTTTGTCGCCGTGCAGGTCGCTCGGCGCGTCAGCAACTTTGCGTTGGCCCGGCCCACCCGCGAAATACTTTTCACGTCTGTGACGATGGAAGATCGTCACAAGGCCAAGAACTTCATCGACACCGTGGTCTACCGCGCTGGCGATCAAGTGGGCAGTTGGTCGTATGCAGCGATGCTGGGGCTGGGACTAAGCACGAGCGGCATCGCGATTGTGGCCGTGCCGTTGTCGGTAGCGTGGCTACTACTGAGTGTGTGGCTGGGGCAGCGACACGATAGGCAAATGGTGAACAATACCGATGACACATCCACCAGTCGCTTGGCAACTTCAATGTTAAGACAGCAACTGAGCGAAGATTGTTGGCCTGAAATGTGCACGACGAGGCATGGGCAGTTTTTCAGAGGTGGTCTTGCATGGGGGCGGTGTCAGGCGCACAAACCAACTCGACCACACCGCAAGCACACAGGTTCAGCGCGGGCGAGTTAAAGCAACGCGGCAATATAGCTTGTTGCAGACAGCCGCAACTGCTCTCGCACGGCCCTCCTGTCGAGACTCCCTTCGACCGATAAAGCGGTATGTGACAGCGCTCCATAGACCAGCATGGCAAGTGTCAGTGCCGGTCGATCAGCATCTTGATCAATCGGCCAGTCCGAGCAGGCCTCTAGGAGCAACTTCCACTGGAGCCTAAACCTCGCATAGTCGGCTCGGTACCGCGCCAAAGAGCTGTGCAGCCGCTCGAGCAGGAAGTGCTGCCCCCAACGCGCATGGTCATCCAGGACCATGTCCAACAGAGTGAGCACCGCTTTTTCAACACTCTCTGTCACGGGATGTCCGGCCGCCTCCGCCCGACAATTCTCCAACGTATTCAGAATCCGCTTTGAACGAAAGTGGACGCAGGTTCTCGCAAGCTCCTCCTTGCTGGTGAAGTACTCATAAAAGCTGCCGAGCGCGACTCCGGCGACCATCACGATGTCCCGGATGGTGATCCGCTCGTAGTCGTCCTCCACCAAAAGCTGAACAAAGGCATCCTGAATAGCCACCGATGTCTGCCATGAGCGCGACTGAACTGGCTTACGCCGAGGCTTGGCAACGGTTGTCTTCCGATCAGTCATGCGTTTCGAAATCCGGACATCAAAGTTGAGGCATCTCTCTAGAATTTTCTTAGGCGAGAACGTGAATTTGTTCTCTCGCCGCCAAGACCCATATCGGTTGTCACCTGGAGCAGAATCATGTCCGCCGTCGAGACCTCAGCACTCTTACAAAACCCTACCAAACAGCCAGATGCCTACGGCGCGGTGACCCATGTCGTCGAGAATCAGCCGACTGATCTCGTTGACTACAACCTCTTCAATGTTGACATGGCGCTGCGTGAGAATGTTGCGCTTGCTGGCGCCCAATGGGCCATCGCTGACCTCGAACGCTTTGGCTCGCTGATCGGCACCGCCGAGTATCTTGAGCAAGGCCATCTTGCCAACAAGTTCCAGCCCGAGTTCGATACACATGATAGGCATGGTCGTCGCATCGACCAAGCGCGATTTCACCCGTCCTACCATGCGCTGCTGAAGGTAGCGTTCGAGGAGGGATTGCACTCTTCCCCTTGGACAGATCCCAAAGCGGGAGCCCATGTAGCGCGGGCCGCAAAGTTCTATCTTCAGTGTCAGGTTGAAGCCGGGCACGGCTGCCCTATCGCCATGACATTTGCCGCAACGCGTGCGATCCAGATGCAGCCTGATTTGGCAGCGCAGTGGTTGCCGAAGATCACAGCTTGGCAGTATGACCCTCGAAACATTCCAGCGGAGCAAAAGCACGCTCTCACCATCGGCATGGCCATGACCGAGAAGCAAGGTGGATCGGATGTACGGGCGAACACTACTTGTGCCACACCTGTCGGCGCAGAGGGGCCCGGTCAGGCCTACGAACTGGTTGGACACAAGTTTTTCGTCTCCGCCCCGATGTCCGATGCCTTCCTCGTGCTTGCGCAAGCGCCCGGTGGTCTCTCTTGCTTCCTTCTGCCGCGCTGGCGGCCGGACGGCAGCAAGAACCCCATGCAGGTGCAGCGCCTCAAAAAGAAAATGGGTAACACCTCCAACGCAGCGGTGGAAACGGAGTTGCGTGGCGCGCTTGCCTGGATGGTGGGGCCGGAGGGAAAAGGCGTCTCTACCATCATCGAGATGGTTGCGATGACCCGTTTCGACTGCATGATTCTTTCCGCAGGAGGCATGCGGATGGCACTTACCCAGGCCCTCTACCACTGCCGAAACCGCACTGTTTTTGGCAAGCGTCTCAGTGAGCAACCGCTGATGCAGAACGTACTGGCCGACCTTGCACTGGAAAGCGAAGCCGCACTATCGATGACCCTGAGAATCGCGCGCGCACTGGATGAGCGAGGAACAGCTCATGAAGATCACATGGCGCGCTTGGGCACCGCATTGGGGAAATACTGGATCTGCAAGCGCACTGCACAGCATGCCGTGGAGGCAATGGAGTGCATCGGAGGAAGTGGCTTCATGGAAGACGGCCCGATGCCGCGTCTCTACCGTGAGGCGCCCCTGAATGCTATCTGGGAGGGCTGCGGAAACGTGCAGTGCCTCGATGTGATTCGAGTATTCAGGAGGGAGCCGGAGACGGTGGCCGCATTCTTCGACGAAGTCGGCGCAATCAAGGGGCAATACGTGCCGCTCGATCAGTACGTCGACGAGCTTCGCAACGACCTGGCCGACTTGAACGATATCGAGTACAGGGCCCGGGACGTCGTGGATCGTATGGCGATTGCATTTCAGGCCACCCAACTGCTCAAGAAATCACCAAGTTTCGTGGCAGAGGCATTCTGCATATCTCGCATCGAAAGCCGCGGCCATCATCAATACGGCGCGTTGCCTCGTGGTGTTGATGTAGTGGCAATCATGGAACGGGCACTTTCTTCGCAGATCGTTTCGACGCTTGGCAACTAACTTAAGAGCATCGCTCGAAGGACAACCCGGCATTCGCGTGAGTGGCCGTTCCTCGCGCAGCGGCAATCTCACAGAGATGTGCTGGTGCGCGATTCTTCTCATCTAACTTGGGACAAGGAGTTCTTCGACCGCTGGGATCTTAACGGCGTGCGCGGATGGCTTACAACGGCACTTAGCCATCCTCCTGTTACGGCTCAATGCTAGCTGGTGGCAACGTCACCGGTGTCGGATGCAGGGCGGCCCTGAGCGCAGCGAAGTCCTCGGGCGTGTCTAGATCGGTCACAAAACCTACTCGATCGCTCTCAATCAATGCCACCGCATCGGAATGCACGCGCATCCAGTCTCGAATGCCAGCGTGGAATGGTGTTCGATGGATTTGCTCTACGGCGTCCCAAGCTAGGATGACTGGGTGGCCTCTGACACCATTGACCACAGGAATCTGGACCAGCATTACACTCCCACGCCTGCGCCAGACCTCAATCAATGTCGTGATGTCCTGCCCGGTGAGCAACGGAAGGTCAGCGACCAACAGCAGCATATCCTGCCCAGGGCGTACGCCCACATGTCGCTCGATCGCCAAGCGCTGGGAGTCGATGAGTTCGGGGTCCGTGCGCGAATGCTTAAAGACCTCCGCACCGCAGCGTATCGCGAGCGGTTCTAAGACAGGTGCATGCGCGCCCATCACAACGCCGACCGTCTCGCAGCCAGCGGCCCGAAGTGCGCAGATCAATCGTTCCAAAAGACTGCTATCGCCGATCCGCAGCGCCGCCTTGGGGCGACGCCCAAGACGTCGACCCAGCCCCGCAGCAAGGATGGTTGCAGAGCAGGCCGCTCGGCCAGGCTGGACTGTGCAGGGCAAATTAACCATTAGGGTCGCTCTGATTCGTTGCGTCCTCACGTACCTTACTGCCGAGCGTTACGCAAACTCCTTACCTTCAGCCGGCAGCAGAAGCCGAGACACCGCGTATCACTTAGTTGAGGCAGTTCGACTCATAAGGAGAGCTTCTTTAGCTATGCCGATTGTGGCGGCTAATAAATAAGGCGTAACCCACGTAAAGTTCGATGTGACTCATCAGTGGTTGATCCTGAAGTTTGGTTTGACATAAACGTAGATCGCCCCGGTGGCGAGCCGTGCAGCCAGTCATCTGGATGGAGGGAGTAGACAGGCATTTTCCACAATTTTTTACATTGGCAGTCGTTCTGCAATTGTGTCTAAGCCGCCCTCCTTGGCTTCCCAACTGCAGTCTTGCCGTGTTCATGAAATTGTTCCGGATCGCCGTGCGGCTCTCCTACACCTTCGTCGTCATGGCAATGCTGATGCTGACCGCTTTCCTGGTTTCCCTTTTCAGAGGCGTCCTGTTGTTTTGTGCTATCCGACTGAACGTTTTCTCGTCATTTTGGGCAACCAATCCGACAGATCGTGCAAGCCCAAGAATGGACACAGCCGTACGCTGTCAAGTAGTTGTGGTCGCTCTCTTTTGCAGCGTCTTTCCCGGGAGCTCATTGCAGGTCGGCCTTCAAGCTTATCGCAGATATAGACGCCTGTGCATTGATGTCTGAAATACCGGACTGACAGGCACTCAGCAGACACGGATCCCTGCCACTGGATTCGAAATTTACAAACGGCTTGAGGGCAAGGTGCGCAATGCTCCTGCGAGCCACATTCTTTCACCATCTTTAATTATGGGGCCAGCTATGGACAATATCGAAATCAATGCGCGTCGCCGCAAATTCCTGGGCACATCAGCAATCGCTATGAGTGGAGCTGTGGTCGCCGGATCCGGTTTGCTGGCTTCGATTCCAGCCGCGGCGCAAGCCGCTGCTCCAGCGGGCTTGGCTGTTATCGGCCATCCTGACACTAAGAACATTGTGGTCGAGCGCGTTAATTATCCGAACAGGAACACACAGACCCAAATCGCCGCCAACCTGTTCAAGCCCGCCAACTTTGACCCAACCAAGAAGTACTCTGCGATCGTCGTGACGCATCCCATTGGTGGGGTCAAGGAACAGACCTCGGGCCTTTACGCACTGCGTCTGGCCGAACAGGGTTTCATCACCTTGGCTTACGACGCGTCGTACCAAGGCGACAGTGGCGGCCTGCCGCGCCTGATGGAGCTCCCCACGGCGCGCGTCGATGACATCAGTAGCTCGATCGACTTTCTGAGCAACCATCCGCAGGTGGATGAAAACCGAATAGGCTCTCTTGGCATTTGCGGTGGTGGCGGCTATGTCGTGAATGCGGCCCAGACGGAGCTTCGCATCCGAGCGGTGGCCACCGTAAGTGCCGCTGACATCGGCGATCTGCGTCGTAGTGGTCTGGCCAATAATCGCAGCTACGAGGAACGCATGAAGCTGCTGCAGGATGCGGTGGCGCAGCGCAGCCGCGAGGCTCGCGGCGAGCCCATCCGCCTGGTTCCCACGGTGCCAGAGTCCACCAAGGACTTCACGGCAAGCACCCCCGTCATGTACCGCGAAGGCTATGAGTACTACAAGACGGCACGGGGCCAACATCCCAATGCGCCTACGCGCGCCGTGTTCTCTTCGCTTCCTGCACAGATGTCTTTCTTCGCCTTCGATCAGATCGAGACGATCGCACCGCGGCCCATTCTCATGATCGCTGGTGCCAATGCGGACAGCCTGTACACCAGCGAGAACGCGATCAAGAAGGCAGCCGAGCCGAAAGAACTCTTCCTGGTGGCGGGTGCAACCCACATCGACATGTACGACAAGCCGCAGTACGTCACGCCCGCCGTCGAAAAGCTCAATGCGTTCTTCCGCCGCAACCTGGCTTAAAGCCGGACCCCGCACCGATTCGGTAGCGGTCGTTATACGGATTTCCGCACGCATTACAAGGAGGATTGATCGATGAACGAAAACAGCAAGCCATCTTCACCGCAAGGTCTGGGGATGAGTCGCCGTGACCTTCTGTCGGTCGCTGGTACCGCACTCGCCGCCAGTGTGCCGCTGGCTGCCATTTCGCAAAGCCTGCCCACAGGTCGATCCGTGGGCGCAGCAAGCGTCTCGACATCGCCGACGGATATCAGCCGGACGCGCAGACTCGGTGCGCTGGAAGTGTCATCGATCGGCCTGGGCTGCATGTCCGCCAGCGCGTACTTCCTGCCCCTCCCCGGCCGGCAGCGAATGATCGCAGTGATCCGCGCCGCCGTCGAACACGGGGTCACCTTCTTCGACACCGCCGAGATCTATGGTCCGTTCGTCAACGAAGAGCTCGTCGGCGAGGCACTGGCGCCGTTTCGCAATGAGGTGACAATCGCCACCAAGTTTGGCTTCGCCTACCAGGACGGCAAGCCGACGGGCGCCCGCAACAGCCGTCCCGAGCACATCCGGCAGGCTGTGGATGGCTCCCTCAAACGGCTCAAGGTGGATGTGATCGACCTGCTGTACCAGCACCGTGTCGATCCGGACGTTCCGATCGAGGATGTCGCCGGCACCGTGAAGGACCTGGTCAAGGCCGGCAAGGTCAAGCACTTCGGCCTTTCCGAGCCCGGGCCCAATACGCTGCGCCGGGCGCACGCCGAGCTAACAGTCGCTGCCGTGCAGAACGAGTACTCGTTTATGGAACGCAGCCCCGAGGGGGATATCCTGTCCATCTGCGAGGAACTGGGCATCGGCTTCGTTCCATGGGGTCCGGTGGCGCGAGGCTTTCTCACCGGCCGGTTCGGCGAAGGCACCCGGTTCGGCTCGGACGATCACCGCTCGACAATTCCGCGGTTCTTGCCCGACAACATGAAAGCGAACATGGCCTTCTTCGGCGTCGTCAGCCGATGGGCCGAGCGCAAAGGCGTCACCACCGCGCAATTCTCGCTCGCATGGCTAATGGCCCAGAAGCCGTGGATCGTACCGATCCCAGGCACGACCGATCCCTGGCATCTAGCCGAGAACCTGGGCGCTGCAGCCGTCAGGCTGACGGCTGACGAACTGCGGCAGATTGCGGCTGACCTGGCTCAGGCGCCCGTGGTCGGACCTCGTGTGTCGAACCCCGCCACGACACACAACGGTGTGGAAGCCCGTCGGCGCTAAGTTGCTCAATCAGGTCGGTACGACGAGTGCCTGACCCCCACTGAAAAAAGCTCAGGGACACTGTTTGATGAAGCTGTATCCGGGGCAGATCGCTGCCGTCGCCGTAACCTTGTCGCTTCTCTTGTGCTCTGCGGCCCATGCCCAGCAAAGCGCGCCTCGACAAGCGCCGACCGCGCTTGCCTACACCACTGCGAATCGAACGCCTGTTCCGATACCGCCGTCTGAGGCTGGCTTGCAGACGGTGACCGCAGAGCCGTGGCTGGAGTTGGTCGACCAACCCCATTTTCTGGAAGGCGCAGTCTTCGACAGGGCCGGCAACCTGTTGTTCGTGGATATGTTCAGTGGAAGGGTGCTCAAGGTCGCGCCCAACAAGGCTGTCACGACTGCTGTGGACAAAAGCAAAAACGCGATCACGCCCACGGGCCTCGCTATTCACAAGGACGCGCGCCTATTCGTCGCCGAGGTTGGAGACATGGCGACGGGCGGCAGTATTGTCGCTTTCGGGCCAGATGGCAGCAAACATACGCAAGTGGTTGCGCCAAGCGCAGGCTACTTCCCGGACGATCTGGTCTTCGACAGCGTGGGCGGCTTCTACTTCACAGACCTCAAGGGCCGCTCCACCGAGCCCATGGGAGGCGTGTACTACTCAGCTCCCGACGGGCGAATCACCCCCATCCTGCGCAACCTTGCTGCAGCCAATGGCGTGGCCCTGTCGCCGGATGAGAAGACACTGTGGGTCACCGAGTACGCACGCAATGTGCTTCACAAAATCACTCTCGACGATGCGACGACCGTCGCGACTATGGGCACGGCTATCGCCTACCACTTTACCGGACCAGCGCCTGACGGCTTGCGCGTGGATGCTGATGGCAATGTGTATGCGGCCATCTTCCAGCAAGGGCGCATCCTCGTCTTCAATCGCAACGGCTTGCCGATTGGTCAGATCCTGGTGCCGGGGCGGGACCAGGGCCGCTTCCTGCTCACGACCAGCCTCGCGTTCAAGCCCGGCACGAACGAAATCTACTTCGTTGCCAACGATGGTGGTGGGGCGCGTGGCGCGACCGTGTTTCGCACCATCGGATTCGCCACGGGGCCGGCGCTGTTCTCGCACCAGTGACCCCTATCAGCGCTCGGCGCCTTACAAAAAGCAGAAAGGCATAGATCATGAGCAACGACGCATACCACAAGCCCGTCTGGTTCATCACCGGCTGCTCGAGCGGGCTGGGCCGTGCTCTGGCCCAACGCATCGTGGACCAAGGTTGGCGCCTGGTCGCAACGGCGCGGGACAAGGAGAGAATCGCTGACCTTGCCACCGGCGCTGAAGATCGCGTTCTTCTCCTTGATCTCGACGTCACCCGCAGCGATCAGATCGATGCTGCCGTTGACGCGGCGCAGGCACTGTTCGGCCGGATCGATGTACTGGTCAATAACGCGGGCTATGGCTACCAGAGTTCCGTGGAAGAAGGCATCGAAGCGGAGATCCGCGCCCAGTTCGACGCCAATGTCTTTGGCCTGTTCGCCGTCACTCGCTCGGTACTGCCCATAATGCGAGCCCAACGCAGTGGGCACATCCTCAACATCACATCGGTAGCCGGACTGATCGGGTACCCAGGTTCAGGCTACTATGCAGCATCCAAGCATGCCGTCGAAGGCTTCTCGGACGCGCTGCTGGCCGAAGTGGCACCGCTGGGCATCCGCATCACCTGCATTGAGCCTGGACCTTTCCGTACCGATTGGGCGGGGCGCTCGCTTCGCCAGACCCGGACGCACATCGCAGACTACGAAGAAGTTGCCGGTAAGCGGCTCGATTCCACTAAAGCATCGAGCGGCATCCAGGCGGGCGATCCGGCGCGCGCGGCCTACGTAATGATTAAGCTCGCCCAGATGGCAACGCCGCCACGGCACCTGCCGCTGGGTGAATGGGGGTACGACGCAGTGCTGGCCGATCACCGTAGCCGGCTGGCGCAACTCGAGCAGGTGCGCGCAATGAGCATCTCCGCCGATTTCCCGGATCGATGAACGGGTACAGAGCCGATGGACTCGACAGATTCGCCTTTGACGCGATCGGCACGCGCTGGGCGATAGAAACATCCCAATCGATCGAGCAGCCGCTGCGCCAGGCCATCCTCAACAGCGCAGAAGCCTTCGACGCGACGTGGTCGCGGTTCCGAGAGGATTCCCTGGTTAGTGAGATCGCGCGCGCGGACCGCGGCGGGCGATTCCGCTTTCCAGTGGAAGCCCATCGTCTGTTCGATCTATACGACCAACTGCATGCCGCGACGGCTGGCGCGGTAGACCCGCTCATCGGCCGTGACCTGGAGCTGCTCGGTTATGACCGCCACTACGGTCTGGTTCCGGCTCCAATGGCTGAACGCGCAGCCTATCGACGCCCCCGCTGGGCGCACGACGTTTCGCGCCAGGGATGCTTGCTGACCTGCAGTGCCCCCCTCGTGATCGATGTTGGCGCTGCCGGGAAGGGATTGCTGGTCGATCTGATTGGCGACCTGCTTTGCGATGCCGGTCACTCGGATCATCTGATCGATGCGAGCGGTGACCTGCTGCAAACCGGCGATAACGCACTCGCGGTGGGCCTGGAGGATCCTCGACACCCAGACCGCGTCATTGGTATCGCCAACCTCAAGGCACGTGCGCTGTGTGCATCCTCCTCGAATCGGCGGCGATGGGGAGAAGGCTTGCACCACATCCTTGACGCGCGCACCGGTGTGCCTGCGCAAGACATCATGGCCACTTGGGTCGTGGCAGACGACGCGATGACGGCGGATGGGTTGGCCACGGCACTGTTCTTCGTCGACCCTTCACAGCTGGCGAGCGCGGGATCATTTGAGTTCGTTCGGATGTTTGCCGACGGGCGCGCCGAATGGTCACCGGGGCTTGAGGGTGAAATTTTTGTCTGATATCAGGAGAGCGACGATGATCCATAAATCCCTTGCGCGTGCACTCGCCACCACCGCGACCTTGTTTGCTGTGTGTGGTGAAGCGTCGGCCGGCTCCAAGGTCGCGACATCTGTGCCGGGCCGCAACGAAACCCGTTATCTGAGCGGTACCTACACGGCCGAAGGACTTTACGGCGGCCTGCCCTCGAAACTGACTGTCACGCTCACGCTCGCCGAGGACCTCATACAAACCGTCTCCGTGCGCACCCATGCCACCGACCTGACATCGCTGGACTACCAACGCCGCTTCGCTGAGGCCGTGCCAGCGCTGGTCAAAGGCCGCCCTCTTGCAGAAGTTCGAGTTGGCAAGCTGGCAGGCTCCAGCAGCACGCCCGACGGCTTCAATGCGGCCCTGGAGCGCATCCGCGAGCAAGCGCGCAGGCCCTAAGGAAGAATCACATTCCAGGAGGGACTGGCAGGGTGCGTAGCACCTCGCTCGGGCACTCCACCCCTTCTCAGTTCATCCTCATGCGCTTGACGTCGCGCTGAGGCGGCGCACCGAACAGGCGGCTGTACTCGCGGTTGAACTGGGAGGCGCTCTCATAGCCGACGAGTCCGCCCGCATGACCTGCATCGAGGTTCTGGTTGAGCATCAGTTGTCGCGCTTCCTGCAGCCGCAACTGCTTCTGGAACTGCAACGGGCTCATGCCAGTGATGGTGCGGAAGTGCTGCCTAAACGTGGAGGGGCTCATGCGAGCGCGCTCCGCCAACTCGTCGACGTGCAATGGCTCGGTGAAGTTCTGCTTGAGCCAACTGACTGCCTTGGCGATTTTCTGACCGGGAGCGCCAGCGGTGACCAAGTGCCTTAACTGCGGTCCATGGGAGCCCGTCAGCAGCCGTATCGTGATTTCCTGCTGAATCAGAGGTGCCAGCTTGGACACCAGTGCAGGCTCGTCCAGCAAGTTCACCAACCGGATCAGGGCGTCGGCCAACGCGGTGTCGAGCTTCTCGATGGTCACAGGCTGGCAAGAACAAGCCTTCTCTGGCAACGGTAGCTCCAGCTCTGAAGCGATTTGCATGATAGATCGAACATCCAGCGTCAGCATCAAACCGAGAAAAGGCTCCCGCATGCTCGCCTGCGTCACACGCGCAAGAACCGGAAGATCGATGGTCGTTAGCATCGACTGCCCCTTCTGGTAATCGACAACCTCTTCGCCCAGCGTCACTTGCTTTGCGCCCTGGAGAACAACGCCCAGGCCCACGCCATAGATGCAGTGCAATGGCTGGGTGACGGCATTGCGGCGATGGAATGATAGCTCGGGTATCGCCGTGCGGTGATCACCGTCAGTTCGGGCAAACCTGGCAACAGTTCGAGCCAGAGCACTTCCGTTATCGACTTGTCCCCCGACGACCTCCAATGTCCCGTGCGTGTGCATGAAGTGTCTCCTTGGTGGATGAGGCAGCTTTCAGCATATCAGCAAGCAATGCCACACATTTCATATTTCAGCGCAACCCCATCGTTTTAGGCAAGAAATTGCCCATATTCGACAACTGCAAATCGCATGATCTAGAGACACTGAAACATTGGTCAAAACTCCCTTCTGGAGCACCTATGTCATCGCTTTTTTCTTCGTACCCACTTAAAGGCATCACGTTACGCAATCGCATCGTGGCCTCGCCGATGTGCCAGTATCAGGCTGTTGACGGCTTCACGAATGACTGGCACCACGTCCACTATCCGATGCTCGCGCGTGGCGGCGTGGGCTTGCTCGTGGTCGAGGCTACCGCCGTATCGCCAGAGGGTCGGATCACGCTGGGAGACCTAGGGCTCTGGAGTGATGCGCACGTCGATGGCTTTAAGCGTATCGTGCATGGCATCAGGGAAGGCGGCGCGTTACCAGGGATTCAACTTGCCCATGCAGGCCGTAAAGCAGGCTGCACGCCACCCTGGGAGGGAGGATCGCCTCTGCCCAAGGATGATCAGCGCGCCTGGGAGGCAATAGCGCCCAGCGCGCAGCCCTACCTGCCAAGCGAGCCCAACATTCCGCGCGAGATGACACTGCAGGATATCCGGCGAGTTCAGCAGGACTTCGCCGATGCCGCACGCCGCGCCGTAGATGCTGGTTTCGAATGGCTGGAACTTCACTTCGCGCACGGCTTCCTAGCCCAGAGTTTTCTTTCACGTCATGCGAATGCGCGAACCGATGCGTATGGTGGTCCATTGGAGAATCGCGCCCGCTTCCTGATCGAGACGGTCGCTGCCGTGCAGCAGGTCTGGCCAGACCATCTGCCGCTGACGGTACGCCTAGGTGTCGTGGAATTCGACGATGGCGCTGCGCAATCGGCTGATGAAGCTGTCCAGGTCGTGCACTGGCTCAAAGAGGCTGGTGTTGATCTGGTCGATGTCGGGCTGGCCCTGTCTACACCCACAGAGCAAGTGCCCTGGGCACCCAACTTCATGGTGCCGTATGCACACCGGATTCGAACCGAGACCCATCTCCCCGTGAGCACCAGTTGGCTGATTACCAGCGCGAGCGAGGCAAATGCGTTCATTCGCGAAGGCAAGCTCGATCTGGTGTGCATCGCGCGCAGCCTGTTGGCCAATCCCCATTGGGCGTTCCATGCGGCTAAAGAACTCAAGATCGACCAGCCAGCCTCGGTCCTACCGACGCCTTACGCCTATTGGCTGCAGAACTGGTAGACCGATCCAATGATGAGCGGAAGATCTTTTGCGCGCCGCTCTATCGGTCACATGAGCCTAAATGATTGGTGTGGGCTGGCTTGGCTATCAACTATCCCGGGAGACACTCAATGGAGTTGCGTCATCTCCGCTGTTTCTTAGCTGTAGCCGAAGAACTGCACTTCGCGCGCGCGGCGGAGAAACCATCCTGTGTAGAACGCCAGATGGGTGAGTGCCTCGCCGATCTGTGCGCGCGTCAATCCGTGCTGCTGGCCGAGTCTAAGGTGGAGGGCAAGTTCTCCTCATGGCCGCCCGCTACAAGCGAAGCGATCGTGACAAGGCTGCGATCGCGTGGACTCAAATCGGCGCACCGCCACAGATCGCCGAACACTATATTTCTGGTGAGATCTGCCAGCTTGGAGGCGACATCCGCCATGCCCGCCTCGACAAGATCCTCCAGCTGTCCCTCGCCGGTCACTGGAGGATCGCGCGTCTCGTCGCGCACCCGGAGCATCGACATATCGATGTTTCGCGCAGTAAACACGGCTTCCGCAATCGTCAGCGCCGATACCGCGTTTGGCCATCCGCTGTAGAACGTAAGTTGATTGATGATGCCGGCAACTTCGCTAGGCTTCAGGCCATTGTCTAGTGCCCTGTTCAGATGGCCGGTCAACTGTGCGGTCTTGCCCGAAGCGATCAGTACTGACAGTGTGACTAAACTCCGGTCGCGCTGCGGCAGACCGGGTCGCAGCCATACGTCGCCGAAGAGGACATTGTCAGTATCGAATGCAAGCGCCGGCGCGATCGTTTGCATGCTCCTCGGTGCAACCGATACTCGCTGCTGGGCGCTTACGCTCGCACTGAGTGCCAGCAGCGACGCCGCAATCACAATGGTTCGTTTCAAGGTCCTATCTCTCTCGATGGCCAGCACTTCGTGAAGTGAAGGGGCTGTGGTCCGCTCAAACGCCCGTTCAACCCACCGAGCTCGCCGGCTTCCGCCGGCGTCGCCATACAGCGCCCGAGCTGGGCGATAAGGTCAGTACGCCTGGGGAAGTAGATGGAGCAGCTTGTCGAGCGTGACCGGATAGTCGCGGACACGCGCCCCGGTGGCGTTGTAGACGGCGTTGGCGACTGCCGCAGCGACGCCGGAGATCCCAAGCTCGCTGACACCTTTGGCCTTCATCGGCGAGGAGTTCGGATCGGCCTCGTCGATGAACACGACGTCCAGATGCGGGACATCCGCATGCACCGGGACCTCGTAGCCGGCCAGATCATGATTGACGAAGTAGCCCAAGCGGCAATCGACTTCGAGCGACTCCATCAACGCCGATCCCAGGCCCATGGTCATCGCGCCAATGACCTGGCTACGCGCCAGTTTGGGATTGAGGATGCGTCCGGCATCGCAGACCGCAAGCATCCGACGTACCCGCACCTCACCGGTAAAGGCATCGACCGCCACTTCGCAGAAGTGAGCGCCAAAGGTCTGGTGCGCCAGTGCGTCCCGACCCGCGCCGAATTCGATCGCATCCTCGGCGACGATGTCACCCGCGTCGGCTGCCTTGGCCAGCGGTATGACCAGTCCATCGCCCACGATCTTGCCACCCTCGAAGCGCAGACCGCCCACATCCCGGTCGATCGCACGTGCCACCGCTTTACGCAGCTTCATGCACGCGGCGTAGACCCCGGAGGTGGAGCTGTTGGCACCGCGTTGTCCCAATGAGCCCGAAGCAGCCGGGAATGACGAGTCACCCAGCTTCACCACCACCTGTTCGAGCGCGAGTCCCATCACTTCGGCAGCGGTCTGGCCGATGATGGTGTAGCTGCCGGTACCGATATCGGTCATGTCCGTCTCCACCGTGGCAATCCCGTTCCGGTCGAGACGGACCCGCGCTCCCGACGTCGAGACGTTGTTGCCGCGAATCGCGCCAGCAACGCCCATGCCGATGAGCGAATTGCCTTCCCGTCGGCTAGCAGGCGCCGGCGAACGGTCACGCCATCCGAACCGCTCCGCTCCCAGCCGCAGGCAGTCGGCGAAGCGCCGCGTTGAGAACGTCCTTCCTGGATGTGCCGGATCGTCCTGGGTGTCATTCCGGATACGCAGTTCGACGGGATCCATGCCGAGCTGCTCGGCCAGCTCGTCCATCGCGATCTCGAATGCCGCAAGGCCAGGCGCCTCGCCAGGTGCGCGCATCGCGTTGCCTTCGGGCAGATCGAGTCTGGCCAGACGCGTCCTTAGCAGACGGTTGGCCCCTGCGTATAAAGACTTGGTCGGCAGCGTGCAGCGCTCTTCCGGCGCGCCCTCCAGGTTCCCCGACCAGCTGTCATGCCCGATCGCCAGCAGGGTTCCATCGCGCTGTGCGCCAAGTCGTACCCGCTGGATTGTGGCTGGACGATGGGTGGTGTTGTTGAACATCGCCGGCCGCGGCAGCATGACTTTCACCGCGCGGCCGGTGACACGTGCCGCAGTTGCAGCCAGCACCGCATCCGCCAGTGCAGTGGCCTTGCCACCGAAGCCGCCGCCAATGTAAGGCGAGATGACCCGGATATCCTCACGTGCCACGCCAAGGATCTTGGACAGGTCGCGCAGAATCCATTGCACGATCTGCACCGAGGTCCACAGCATCAGCTTGCCGTTTTGCCACCGCGCAAGCGTTGCATGGGGCTCCATCATCGCGTGGCTCTGGTCTGGCGTGCGATAGACCTGATCGACCTGGATCGGCGCGACTGAGAACGCCGCGTCGAAGTCACCTACGATCACGTCGGGGCTGGTCTTCGGCACCTTGGCCTCTGTGCGTGCCGCATCGAGGTTAAAGCGTCCGGCTTCGCGGACGTAGTCGACCCTGACCAGTGCTGCGGCGGCGCGGGCCTGTTCGTAGGTCTGCGCCACCACTACAGCGATCGCTTGGTGGTAATGCTGCACCTGCATATCTACCAGTGCGCGCGCGGTATAGAAGTCTCCCGTGGCCAGAGGGCCGGCCTGCCGCGCGGTGATCACGTTGATCACGCCGGGCGATGCCATCGCCGCCGACGTGTCGATCGCGACGACATGACCGAAGGCGATCCGTGCCGGAACCATCTCGCCGTAAGCGAGCTCGCCGCCAGCATCGTGATGCTCGTAGGCGTATGTGGCGGTGCCGGTGGTCTTGCGGGGGCCATCGAGCCTGTCCAGAGGCTGCCCCACGACCTTCAACTGATCGATCGCGTTGGGTCCGGCAGGCTTCTCGAAGCGCATAAAAGGACTCGCGGGTAAGGACATCACACGCTAGCGCAGACACCTCTGCAGATTTCCTCAGACGATTACTTCAGGTAGTGAATTTTCCTCATGGATCATGAGCGCCTGCGATGTCCGGCGGCCCGATCGACGTGATGACAAGCGATCAGCCGGCTTTACCCGGATACCGAAGCGCGTCGATCACCACCTTCAGCGCGGGGGAGGACTGCCGCCTGCTCGGGTAGTAGGCGTAGTACCCATCGAAGGGCTCACACCATTCGTGCAGTACCCGTACCAGGCGCCCGCCATCGATGTCCGACGCAGTGGCTTTGGCGGCCGCATCCTACGCTTGGGTTTTATCACCGAGGGCGGCCGCCAAGGCGTTGCCCTGCCCGCCTTAATGGTGCTGACTGAGCATCGCTCTATTGCGCAGGCGACCGGTTACTTTCAGGCCGGTGACGCGTCAAGCAACCCTGCGGCTCGATTGCATGACCTCTAGCGCACGGGCCGTTGCGTCATCGACCTTTGCGCGGCTCCCGCTTCGCCGGAGCTTTCTCAAGGCTTTTGAGCAGATCCTTCTTCTGGCGAACGGATAGGTCGTTCCACTGCAGAAGGAGTTGGGCCAACAGTTCGTCTTCGGTGTAGAGAAATGCCGCGGGTATGCCAAGTACCTCCGCCAACTGTTTGGCTGTCTTGATCTGGGGTTCGTGCTTGCCGCGTTCGTACTGGTTGATACGTGGAGAGGCCACGGCGGGATCCAAGCCGGCAAGGATGCCGAGCTGCTTCTGAGATAGCCCGGCTCGTTCGCGTGCCTGTGCTAGCCGCAGCGCAAAAACCGGATGTTCTGCCGTCCGCCCGTTCACTTTTACCCCCTCAAGAGAGGGTTAAGGATGGCGGAAGTGACCGGCGCTTGGATACTAAGATATTCTTAGACGCTATGGCAACGGCCAGCAAGCAGCTCGGGCCCTGGATTGACTGCTCAGTGCCCCTTCATCAAAGAAATGAACAACTCAAAATCGCAGCCTCAGGGTCTTGGGCGTCTTGACGCCCCAACCATTAGCGACGTCCGTCATCTAGGCGGCCGTGGCGCCCTCTATCTTCTGGCTCTGGTGCAAGCTCTCCACGCGCGAACACGCTTGGCGCCCACGCTGGAGGCGACTCATAGTGTTCTTTCGGTATTGGATGCGCTGGGAGTCATCCGAATCGAGCCGGAGACCGGCCCGGATATCCATGCGATCGCTGGTGACAAGATTGCCTGGTCCTACACTTGGCCACACGTCCCCTTCGGAGAATTGGAATCGAGGCTCAAGGACTACCTGCAAAGTGAAGCTCAAGAGTCTCCTTATGCAGAGATGTGGTTAAGGGTCTGGCAAGAGCTGGTTCCGCTGGAGGTGACCGCTTATCTTCGGCATCAGTTGCGCATTCACCAGTTTCCCGACTTTTTCCTTGTTGAACTGGCCCGGCTACTCATGCCGTACGAATCCCGATACAGCCTTGGCCATTGGCGCTATGCGTGCTGGGCAGCGGTTCGCAGCATGGCATCCATCTCCCTACAATACCCAGGCAACGTCGAGATTTTGAAGTTCACGCTGAGCAGTGAACTGCCGCGGCGACTCAAGCTCACCCAGGGCAGCTTGGAAGGAAAGCTTTGCTTTTCCCCTTCCCATTCGCTCCCAGACTGTGCGCTAACGTCTGCGTTCTCCACCGTCGCCACGCGACTGGGCGATCAGTACTGGATGTCGCCTCCAACCCTTGAGCTGATATAGCACCTACGGATCTGCACTCGCGTCACGTACGTTTTGCCCGCGATTAGGATTCGGCCAGACATGCGGGCATGGGTCTGATAGTCGGCCGCACGGGGTTGTCATACAGGACTGGCAAGGCGCGCCTTTCTTGCACCGGTCCGGCACGAGCTCCTTGCTGCGGCCAGACGCTGCCACCGATGCTTCCCCAATGTCAGCCGGTGCGACCTGGCATGCTGGCCAAGTTCTGCCCTCGCCTGGCCGCCCCTTGAAGGTGGTTAACGCGACCTTGTCAGCAGTCCCATCTGGGCTAGTTTGGTAGTGGAAATGGCACTGTCCTAGACATTGCCCCTGCTCGTTCGGCTTTGACTGCTGCATCGTTGAGCCGGTGAGCCCTCGGACTTAGTCGCGCAGGTGTGACACATGCGCCCATGTGTCACACCGCGTAAGCAGTATCAGCGCCTTGCGGAGACACCTAACTGATCCATGATCCAATGCGCATCTGCAATAACATCGCTTTGGACATGACGCAATGATCGGCGGCCCGAGGTCGACAAGCGCTCCCCTAGGCTCATCACCTGATCGCCGATATGACGACAGTGAACGGCAGACCATTGAAAGGTGTGGGAAACAAAGGCAGTTGTATCGTGGGTGTGCTCGCTACGTGGGCGGGGTGATCGTATCTTTGAAGGAATATCCCAAAACGCGAGCAACATCTCGCTGGCGGAGGTCTTCCCCATAAGCGGTGCCTGCACGTACGCTAGCCAGCTCACCGACAAACACAAGCCCAGATGCGACCCTTCATACGCTAACAGGTTGACATTGTCTGACCGGACCGCAGTGTTGACTTGCCCGAGCTGGCTGCGCAAGCACCACAGGGAGAAGCCGATGCTGCAGGGGCACTGAAGCTGATGTTTGCCTGATCCACCACCCATGCCTTGCATGCACGCGTGGCCAGACTTTCGCGCCAAGGTGCGCGCCTGGGCGGCAATGCGAGAAATAGCTTCTGCGTGGCTATTAACAAGGGTTTTGGTTACTTGCCTAGGCGGGATGAAGCGGAAGTACTGATTAAGCACCCGGCTTTGTGGGGAAGGTGCTGCTGCGCGCATCCTCTCTGCCGCATGAATGCGCACATCGTGGGGCGAAATACCCAACGGACGAGGCGGTCCGGATGACCATGGCAGACCGGCAACCCAGACCTGCTCAGCTACCTGGCAGGTCAGTTGTTCCCCGACCGAGGAGGTTTTAGGTGCGGGGGTCTGCGATGAGGCGCCGTCACCCGAGCCATCCAGACGACATCCGCATCCGCCGCATTGCAGCGGCTCCCTATTAAAGAAGACACGATAGCCAATGTGCTGGCCACAGTAGTTGCAGAATTGTTCGAGGCGGACTTGATGCTCAGGGCAGAGCCAGAGTGAGCGATGCTGATGGATCGCCTTGTGATGATTTCGCTTCATGCACTGCGGGCACCAGAACACCGTGGCTCGAAACCACTCCAGGGGCACTTCAGTGAGGTCCTGCCGCGCCTTGGCGATCACGCGACGAAGTAGCTGATGCGTGATTTCGTCGCTCGCCACCTTCAGTTGCGCTACCCAGTTCATGAATTCGAACAGGTGGGTGGGCGAAGGCGGACGATACGGCTGGAATATACGTAAGGGCCGCTCGATGAGTTTGGCAATATCGTATGCGCGGCACAGGTTGAATCGGCCGATCGCCGCGTATGCTCCAAAAAGGGAATTGTTCTCCCAGTGCTCTGGAAGATGGGCGACAAAACTCACCGGCGCCGAGGCCTCAGATGACATCAATCTTCTGAAGCAGTTCCGATGTGATCTTCAACTCCGTACTGTCAGAACCACGAAGGTGAATGAAGAACGATGCCAAGAACCCTGCAACACTGGACATGGCCACGACGGTCCCAACGCCAGGCAAGCGTTGCTGTTTAAGTTCGCGCCAGAACAGCGCACTACTGCTGGCAAGCCGCCCCCCGCCTTGATAAAACCTGGGCAATAGCAGTTGCAGGTAACTCATTCCCGAACCCACAGGAAACTCAGAACCGGCGTCAATTGCCGCCAGCAGCGGTTCCAGTTCTGCTGCGTTCTGAATCCCCCTGAATTCGTTCAACGTGGACATGAATCGTTTTTCCAGATCTGAGCGTGCGGCCTTCAACTGTTGCCGTTTCTCTTTTAGCTCGATCTGCCCGAACAAGACGACCGTGACCTTTACGCGGTCTCGCACCAGGCGATTGATGACCGACTTGAGCCAGGCAAACTCGTCACAGCTCAGCTCCTGCGCTTCATCGAAGATCAGAAAAAGGTGACGGGACTCCCCTGATAGGGCCAGCAAGGCGCGGTGCACTTGGGTACGCTTGCCGGCCAAATCTCTGGCGATCTTGGGCGCATAGTCGATCTGGTTGAGGATTTCCGAAAGTAAACGCCCCTCGGCCGGATTGGTGTCTTCGACCACTTCGAATATCAACACGCCGCAGCCAGGCTTTTTTCGCTTCATTTCCACCAATAGCAACTCGGCACATGAACTCTTGCCCGACAGCGGCTGGGCAAAGAAGGCAATGGATCCCCTGCCCTTGCGGCCGAGTGCCCAAACACGGGCCAGAACGTCCTTGGCAGCAAGCGTTGGCAGCACCGCTCGCTCAATGATTAGCGGATGCTCATCCCATACCTGATCACGCAAGCGTAGAATCTCCTCAATCGTCATGACGATCTCCGTTGAAGGCACCTATGTCATCCCACTGCATGTAGTTGGACGTTGTTGATTCACTGGCCCGATCCAAGAGGTCCGTCACCGCGACTCCGACCTGCTTCACCTGATCGGCGGTGTTGGGTACGTCATCGGGCACGTCGCGCCGGGCGTTGTGATCGCCCACATGTCGCATGGCCGCCTTGGCCGGCTTGGATTTACTCTTGGATCTGACATATTCGTCCGCCACCTTTTTCAAGAACGCGGCCACGACATCATCGTTCCTGTCATTCTCGATGTAGCCCTCGCGCAGGAGTTGATTGATTTGGCGCCGCAGATCGATCGAGTGATCGCTCCAGCGCCAGCGACCACCGGCCTGGCAGATGCCCAAGGGGCGCTGACGGCAGAAAGCCTCAATGAATCGAATATTGGTCCGCGCGACATGCAGTTGTAGGTCGACCTGCTCATCCAACAGCGCCCAATCCTTCGCCATGGCCGGGTTCGTGTAGTCGACCTCCAGAAAAGAAAAGTAAGGGCGACGACCAGTGGCTTTGTTGCCCCGAATTGGCACGGTGATGATCGACTTGGACAGATCTGCCTCGCCTTCCCGCAGCGGAGGTAGAAATGGAAACTGGTACTGATCGCGTTCGGGTCCGCAAATGATCGCGTGCATGCGCTGGGCCGGGCTGGCCGCCAGGTTGGCTTTGCCCATTTTCTCGTTGAAGTTGCGCAACAGATTCGACACCAGGGTCACAATCTCGAGCTCTGACAGGATGCACGCGCGGGCAGCCTCTTCCGCCTTCTGCCGCCTAGGATCTTGCGGTCCAGCGCCGGTGGTTTGAGGAAGCCGTTTAAAGCCTGCGCGTTCCAGTTCGTTGAAAATGCGCTCCACTAACTGGCGCCTGGCTGGAGTCTTTATTGGGCCAAAATTCACCGCGCATCCGCTCAGCGACATCACACGTGAGACCAGTTCGTCAGCTAGATGGATGAGCGCGTTGTCCAGCAACAGGCAGTTGAATCCACACCAGCCGAAGCGCTCGTCCAGGTCGGCTAAAGGGCGCGTGGCCAGCTGACTGTCCTTGCGGTGGGCCCAGTCCGGTTCGCCGAGTACGCCCGCGTGAAGCACGTCCATTGCATCGCCGGCGTTGGCCGCCTCGCGGAAGATCACCTTGAAGGCCATGATCCAACCCTTGTGGCGATCAACCAGCAGCAAGAGCGTCATTCGGCCTGCATCCAGAAACCGGAAACCCTCAGGCGTCTCGATCCTGACGGTGCCGATGCAACCCATGGCATGCTCGTCCATCTCGACGATATCCATTGGCATACAGGACACGAGGCGAGAGCCATGGCCATTGCCGGCCTTGGCTTTGGTCGCGGCCTTGTCCCCATACTGGGTAGCCACGATCGCGTCGTAGTGCTGGGTCAGAAAGGCCTTGGTGAACTCCCGCACGGCCCCCGCTCCACGCCGACGGGAGGTAAAAGGCCAGGACTGCATGTCGGGATCCTTGGCTTCGCATAGACGCAAGAATTCCATGTGTACCGACTTGTGTCGCACGCCCGCCTCTCCGCCGGGCTTTCGTTTGGCGTTGAGCAGCAAGTACGACTCTAATGCTGCGGCAATGCCGCCGTTCTGGCGTAGGAACTGCGCAAGTGCCCCCGCTAGCCCTTTGCTTTGATGCTTCGGCAAGGGCTTCCGTCGCTGCCGCGGCTGGATCTCCAAATAGGGCAGCAACCCCACCCATCCGATCGGCATGCCTCGCCCATCAAGCGCGACACATTTGTCATAGGCTCGATAGAACACCTCTCTCCAGATCGATTTGGCCTGCAACAGTTGCGTGATCCGTGCGCCGTGCACGTAGTCGGTAATGGCCTCCTTGAGCGAGTAGAACCGCTTCTTCTCTGCCGCATCCAGGCCTTCTAGTGATGGCATGGCCCAGCTGGCGAGAACCAAACGCTCGGGAGGCGTCGTCTTCAGAGTCAGGCGGCTACCCATGACGATGTGTCCGCAGCACAGTACCGGGACCCCACAGGTGGGTATCTACATCGCTTTCAATTTCGCGCGAACGCAGCAGCGTGGCCACTGCGCCTGTGACCAGCGCGGTACTTTCGGTGGTTAGCTGCTGGCACAGATCCCGAATAGCTAAGTCGCCATGCTCTTCCAGCAGATGCCGGCAGCGAATGATCAACGGGCCCAAGGAATGCGATCGGCACCGGTTGATCGTGGGAACGATGGCCCGCCAGCTCTGGACATGCACCTTCGCTGCGTTGAGCACCGCCAGGCTGATCAATCGCCGGCCCGCCACCGGTGCCTTGTCGGCCTCAAGGGCCAGATCGACGTCGAGCTCGGTACCCTCCAGCGTAGTGACGGTAGCGAAGTGGCGCCGCCCCGGGTGCGAATGCGCTCGCCCATGGCGCAGGGGGGAATAGTCGACGAATGCCACATCCGGTGAACCTTCCAGGTAGAAGAAGGCTTCCAATTCGATGTCCGAGCTCAGCGTCAGCGGGAGTGCCTGCGTGTCCTGTGGGGGGGTGACAAACCACAGGTTGTGGCCGCTGGCCCCCCTAGCACGCACGGAGGCCAGGTACTGGTTGCGCTTTTTCTGCGCCGGGGTCTTACCCATTGGGTTGCCCGGGCAAACCAGCGGCGGCAGGCAAGCGGGTGCGACCTTGACCCGCATAGCGGGAAGGGGTGTATAGTCTCTTCGGCATCAACAGGTCCTCCAAGCGACCTGGCCTCAAGAGTCCGACCATTGCAGTGGCGGGCTCTTTTTTGTGAATGAGTTTTTAATTCCAGTAGTGCTGGCGTACAGACTACCCGCAGGGAAGGTCGTCAAAACCAATCTCCTGCCGTGGTTTGATTTTCAATCCTCGCC
>JAAIGE0101027792.1_pt1 | contig 42018 bp, 43 predicted proteins | sample 6487951 | NCBI WGS metagenome assembly JAAIGE01 (sample SAMN13974128, study PRJNA590717) | phyllosphere metagenome | biome: tomato field; feature: multiple bacterial spot infested tomato fields; material: tomato leaves; isolation source: leaves from tomato fields | host: Solanum lycopersicum ...
AGTTTGATAGCGTCGTAATGCCCGGCCTGAATAGTCACCCAGGCGCGGTATGCATCGAAGGATTTACAGAGGCTGATCCCGTTTGTTACGCGGCGGCTCGCAACCTGCTCAAGATAGTGCTCAGCGGCATCGAGCAGTGCGGCTTCGTTTCCGCCATAGGAAGCCAGGAATTTGGCGTAGCCGGTAACCAGCTTGCGCTCGTTGGAGGAGATTGCGCCGCCGGTAGGCTCCCAGTATTCGAAGCCCAGATTCAGCAGAGCGAAGAAGCGGCGATGAAACGCAGGATTGCGTACCTGTTTGAAATCGGCCACCAGCACGGCGCCGAGCTTGATTTTTGATTGCAGCAAATCACTGGTCTCCGGCGTAGCCGGGATCAGGATTCCTGAGTGGTGTTTTATAAGTTGTAATTCTAGCGCCATGGTTCTCTCCGTGGCGCATCAGGTATAGGGTGTTCAGGCCTATGAAAGAATAATATCAGACGGTGGTGTAACTCGGAACCCCAGCCGTTTTGCAAATTGCATAAACCCGTTAAGAGTGAATATCTCTTCCTCGTCGAGTAACGGTCGTAATGAAACTATTCCATTTACTCGATAAACCAGATATCTCCCTTCCGCCGGGAAGCTATAGATAACTGCTTTATCGGCCCTTCTGACCACGTCGTACCATTGATCATCTGCTTTAAAGGCTTCTGCACTACACACTATTTCCCCCAGAGCGACGTATTGACGCAATAAACAGTAATCGGGAACAGCCAGGGGAACGCAAACAGCGATACTCTTAGAAACTGCTCCAGTGAAATTCACGCGATTAATAAAACCACTCGTCCGCGCTTTTCCAGTTCTTCTGCACGTTGTGTTCGACCTCTTTCTTGTCGCCCCCGAAATCAGCCAACCCATCATTGCCGGCACGCTTAATCGTAAGCTGGTAATCATCGAACTGCTTACTGAGTCTTTCGAGCAGTTTTGACTCAAGTGCAGGTATAGCCCTATCAGGAATTTTCTTCATGCGATCAATGGATAACTCGATTTTCATTTTTCCCTCCGCAACGAAAAACTGTATGCATATACAGTACACTTATAAACGTATCTCACGGATTTTGCAACGATTAATGAGTGTTAGCACGACGGAGCGCTTGCAGACTTGTAGATATCTGCTTTATGGACGATATGGGAGGAATCTCGGATTTGGTGGTCAAAAATCAATAGTTATGTTGAACAGCTTTAAGTGGAGTTTTGTGCAGTTTTGCTACAAGGTTTTGGTTTTGAGGTGAAATTAATAAAATGAAAATTCGGAAAGGCTATTATGGAGCTTGCTATTATTGAAAAAAAATAAGTCAGCAAGCTCTAAAACGACATGAAGCATTACCAAAGCGTAATGTAATCCAACCGGTTATCGAAATTCACTAAGATGCAGGCACTCTATCATCCTGACGGAAAGCCTCGATCCCGACTTTCTGACCATAAGAAAGTTCAAGTGTATTGCCATCAGGATCAGCGAAGAAGACATAATAACCTACCGGTTCGCCTGCCTGAGCTGGTTCTTTTCGCAAGATGCCTTCCATTCTAGCCATCGCTACCTTATTGTCGATTTCTTCAATGCTTGAACAAGCTACTCCCAAGTGACCAAAATTACCTAAAGGGGTGTCAGTCACAGCATCAACCTGGACAAGGACAAGCGCAAAAGGGCGAATTCGGTCACTTAACCACGCGACTTTACGTGCCTCCGGAAGATCAGGCTCTCGACTATGTACGACTTCCATACCAGCATAACGGCTGTAGAAATCAATACTTTTTTCCAAATCTCTAACAACAAACGCAACGTGCGTAAAACCGACATCAATCTCTTTCATTAGGCTAATCCTTTAACTATATCGAGAATCGCCATCTTAAAAGCTCAAGCTAACTTGAGGTCAAGTGCCTTTCAATCAATGCTTTTGCTGGATTTCTTGCACGTATCGTTCAATGTCGTTGAGGGTTGCAGCCTATGCTAACTAGCTCCAGCAAAATGAAGATAAGGCCCGCTACGCAAAGAAGAAGAGATAAAGTTAAAGCCACAATGAAAACCATTAGAACCTCCATGTGATAATTTTTACTACCGCAATCTTAGAATCAATTTTTACTTTGTCACGTGTGCATACCAAGCAAATTTACGTTGCAGAATCGTGAATTTCTCGCAGGATTAAACCACGTTAATTTAATGGTTTTTTGTGAAGCATTGTACTCTTCATGCACAATTTTAACTTTACCGTACTCGTTTTTGTAAATTTTTCAGTTAAATAGCCCTAACTGACCTTTCGTATGCTACTTTAGAAGAAAATCCTTTAAAGTGTGCAACTATGCTTACTACTCTCATCTACCGAAGCCACCTGCGAGCTGATACACCAATTCAATCCATTATTGACATGGTCAGTGAAGCAAATTCCCGAAATGAATGTGCGGGGGTAACTGGTGTTTTACTTTTCAATGGGATTCATTTCTTACAGCTTCTGGAAGGTGATGAAGCAGCTGTAATGCAAATCTATGAAAAGATTTGCCTAGATACACTTCACTTTAACATTGTAGAACTCTTATCCGATTATGCCCCCTATCGACGATTTGGCCGCTCAGGCATGGAATTAATTGATATAAGACTATTCAGTAAAGAAGAGTGTCTGGACAGGGTTCTTCAACGTGGAACAACCCAACATAAAATGCTTTACAACGACAGAGCCTTAAGGTTTTTCCGTACATTTATAGATTCTGCTGAGACAGATAACTATTATGAACTTCCTGATAGGTTCAGTTGGTTTTTTTCATCCGATCAAATAGATGTATCATCAGTTGATCCCGCCATTATCGAAGACATGTATGCAGTTATAGACCCTCTCGCTGCCCAGATTCATTCTTTTGTCTTGAATGCTAAATCAGATAATGACGTTATAAAAGTCAATAATTTACTTTTTGATTTGGAATCGAAGAAAGATTTGTTAAAAATTGCAGGGGGTTTCATTACCTCTTCACAACGAGTATCAATAACACTCCTGCCTTTAACCTTACTGAGGGTACCGAATGCGATTGAGATTTTGCTCGATTACATCAGAGAAAGTAACTTACACCCAGAACAAGTTTTAGTTGAATTTTCTGAGAGCGAAATAATCCCTGAAATTGATGAGTTCGCGCATTCCGTGCAGATTCTCAAAAGCTGCGGTTTAAGTGTTGCTATTAATGACTTTGGTGTGGGAAATGCAGGTTTATTGTTTCTTTCGAAATTTCAGCCTGAGAAGCTCAAAATACACCCTCAACTAATCCATAATATACATAAGGACGGCTCTAAGCAGGCGATACTACAAAGTTTAATACGTTGCGGCGAACTTTTAGAGATAAGGATTTGTGCAACAGGTGTCGAACAACCAGAAGAATGGATGTGGCTAGAATCCGCTGGTATATTTTGCTTCCAGGGCAATCTTTTTTCAAAATATGATAAAAATGGATATTTGAAGATCTTCTGGCCAGAATCTAATGAATTCATAGAATGTTAAAAAAAACTTGTAGACTTATTACTTTTTCATAGGCTTAACGCAGTCATAATCGATGGGTGTCAAGCTGGAAGCGGATAAACTAATATATAGTGAAAAGTCAGCGGGCCCGGCGGGTGCAAAAGCAATGCTTCAGTACTCAGCTAAAATGCGGTAAACGGAGCAGGCTTAGATATTTGGCCTCAATTTCGTTTACGAAGAACCAGTTCATCCCCATACCCTCCTACCAGCTTTCATCCAATCATATTTGGCTTTTAAAGCTCAGCTGGTATCGAGCAGTCAGCGATACTTGCGCAGCAAACGTGCCGCGCATATACAGTGCTGGCTTACCTTTTATCAAACGTGCTCACGCCTGCATGCCCTTCCCCCTTGCGATGTTAATTCTGTCAATGCATTCCCTTAATGCTTTGACTTGCTCAGGGGTAAGTTCAGATTCATCGATTGTGGCCAGAAGAGCGTTGAGGGAGCGCTCAATATCGTTTTTAGTCAACCGTAAACAGATAACCTTAACCCAACGTGGCGAGAACTTGCTGAGGCCGATTGCTCTTGTGATACGTAGTTTCATGAGATGCCTCTTAACCGCCAGTGGTGGCGATTTCAAACTCGCTTATAACACACGTGGAGAAGACTTATGTGATTATTTCGCCATAGAAATTTCTAAGGGTCGTTTCACTTGAGGACAACCAGGCTTTCAGTAAACGCCTAAATTGGTTTTCCAGCATGTCACACAAGCGCCTCTTCATAACCCGAAGCGGCTTATCAAGTGAAGGTAGTTTTTACGGTCATGCACAGGCTGGGATGTCATTTGTGTGCCAGAAGCAGACTTTAATATAGCTCCAGAGTCCCTTATGGGAGCTATTTACATCTGTCAAGCTTTAGCAAGCGGCTTCATTCGAAAACTAATACCCATACGATTAATGGCATTCATGGTGGCAATAACAATGGTAAGTTCAACCAAATCTTTTTCACCGAATACAGAAAGCGCTGCGGAATATGCTTCATCGGAAGCATGTGTTTCACTAACACGGGTAACTTCTTCCGCCCATGAGAGGGCAGCTTGCTCTATATCCGAGAATAAATAGGTAGCTTCTCGCCAGACAGGCACCAATACAATCTTTTCGACGGACATGCCACTCTTGATAAGATCGCGAGTATGTATATCTATGCAGTGTGCACAACCATTGATCTGGGAAACTCTTAAAAAAATTAAATGGATCAGCTCGGCAGGTAAACCTGTACCAGTAGTGGCGTAATGATGGAGCGCTGCTATAGCCTTGCCACCTTTATCGGAAACTTGAAACCAGTTTGGACGCTTCATCGTTATTTCCACCTTTTTGAGTTGTTTAAAATAAAAAGATGCCTCACAGGATCGCTACGACTGAATGACAGAATTTAAATTAGTACGTCTGCTCAGACGTTGTAATCTTAACCATTGATGTCATAGATAAAAGAGACAAAAAATGAGTAAAACGGTAGGACAATTATGGGATACCTCATGCAGTAAAACTGGATAACAATTTTTAAAAGCAAACCCTGAGTGTTGATAAAATCCACGGTAGAGTCCGCTTCTCGCTCATAACAGACCATTTCCTCACTATGCCCTGCCATCTGCTTTCATCCGTTGATATTTAGTTTTCAAAAGCTCCGCCGGTGTCGGCCCTTTCGGAGCAACTGGCGCAGCCAACGCCCGACGAATAGGCGGAATCGGCTTCCCGGCTAGCACCCGCTTTTCCCACCTATCCAGAATATCACCGGCCTCACGCTCAAGCTCTTTGTGACTGAGTTGGCCGTCAGTACCGCGTCTGCGCAGTTCAAGGCAAATGTGATAGAGCACGGGCTGGCTCCACGGGTATTGCTCACTGGTCGGGTAGCGAAAAACCAGCTTGCGCCACTTCCAGTATTCGGCCATGATTTCATTGGTGGTGATCCCCAGTACGCATCGCCCTTCCCTGCACCATTTGATGAACTGGCCTGGCGATGGCAAGAATGGACGCTCCTGACGACGTACCATGCGCATACCGGCCTCAACCTGCTCCATGGTGGTTATCCCGTTTTCTTTGAACGCCAGCACCCACTGGCGACGGATCTCGTTTACGTCTTCTTGGCTTCGATTGACCAGGCTGGCTGGGAACGCGGCAGCGAGCTGCACGAAAAGGCCGTTAATGATCTGCGCCACTTTCTGCGTTTGTTCGCGTTCGGTGTACTGCTCAGGCATGTTGTGCGCCACGCGGCGAGCCTGTTCCCGATCAAAATTGCGAATGCTCTCGGCAAGGTTTTTCATTCCAACACCCCGTCAATCCAGTCGGTGTTATGCAGGTCGATGCTGCTCCGGGAAGGTTTTGCCGTTCCGGTTGCACGCAGCCGCTTGGTAGTGAGCTGATCCCACTGTTTGCGCAGACTCGAAGGGCTCAGGATGTTGTCTTTCCAGAACTCGTCCCGGTTGGCCCATTGGAACAGATCACAAATTTCGAAGTGGGTGCGCTTGTCCTGGACACGCATCAGCCTGATGGTGTTTGCCCATTCAGCCCAGTTGGGTTCAGATAGCGATGCGTTGACGGTGAGAAGCCTGTCGTAAATCCAGCGAGCGGCCTTGAGGTCGTCAGCGGATCCCCATGATTTCCCCGCCGGGGTGTATATCCCGGCGGCGGCTTCTGGGTGGCGTGAGAGAAACTTTTGAGTTTTCTGGTTTCGGGATTCGTCAGAATTCCGAGACGAGGATCTTTTAATATTGTTCTTGTTATAGTCTTGGGTGTCTACCGTTTCCGGGAAGGTTTTTCCCGTTTTCGGTAACACTTTTCCCGATTTCGGGAAGGTTTTTCCCGTTTTCGGCTTGTCTAAAATCCAGGCAGAAAGGTCAGTATTTATACCAACCGTTTTCATCACGCCCTGCTTCTGACTGAAGATAATTTTGCGTTCTGCGAGCGATTTGAGCGCATCAGAAACATGCGAATCACTTAGCCCTGTAAGCTCAGCGATCACCGTGTTCGTAACGCGGTCCTGCTTCTTGTTCCAGCCGTAGGTAAGCCAGATCACCGCCTCAAAACACTGCCACTCCCGGCCTGACATTCTCAGACGAGGCTTGAGCTGTTGGATCTCGTTAGCGACCTTGGTATACCCGTTCGACAGGTCGGCCATACGACCTCCCGGTTGTTCGGTTCTGTTGGGGAAATTGATAATTTCAGCTGTGTTTGACATACTTAGCTCCGCAATTACACTCCGTTTTTGCACCTGAAAGTCGGTTCTGTTCGCGCAGACCGGCTTTCGCCTTTTCTGAAGTCTTCACATTGCCCCCAGCATGGTTGTGACCATCGCCAGTAGCGGCGCCGTAAGGTCAGGATCGACACGGAACATCTCAAAAATCCCCTCACCTAACTCCTTCAGTTTTTCCTTCTTCGGTGCATCGAGCATCAGAGCTTGCTTCGCCTCACTCACCTCTTTTTCCAACCTGGCCATCCGGTAGGCAAACGAGTCGTTTTTTACCAAGCGATTCCGATACTGAAGTGGCAAAACCGAAATGATTGCAGGTGCCAGCAGTTCGATGTTCGACCGATAGACAGGCGACTGATTATGGTTGTCCAACCACCGAAACAGCTTTACGTTCCATACGTCGAGGTTACCGGTCATGTCGATACCCTCAATTCCAGCCTTTTCTGCCGCTTCCTTGATGGCCAGAGCGACCACAATACGGCTCTCTCCCGCAGCCCAAGCACGAACGGCAGAACAAATTTCGCGGTGATCAACCGTCTGTCTTTCGGCCTCGCTGTGTTGACACTGGAATTTCAGTCGCTCAGATGACCCAATGTTATTCTGTTGAAAAGGAAGTTTTTGCATTTTCATTGCTCCTACTTTGGTAATCCGTCAGTTGGATTTGGATAGAGATCGGGGCGAAGTTCGTGAGGAGTTACGCCTGTTGCTTCAAATACTGGGAGTACCCGTTCAGCAGGGATACCTTTACGTCGCCACAACGAAACGGCCATTTTCGATACACCGATCAGCGCGCCTAGGGCGCTGGCTGAACCGGAACGGAGAATTGCGTTTTCAATACCAGTCATAGGACCTCCTAAAATGAGTGAAGTAAAGCATTTGTTTACCAATAAGTCAATATACGCCTGCCTACCAACTGGTAAAGCTATTGTTTACAATCCTCTTATGAATAAAAAAGATCCCAACCAGAGCTTGATTGCCAGGCTGACTGAATTGAACAGCAAAGGTTTCTCAAAAACTGAGATGGCCAAGGTAGCTAACGTTAGTAAGCAGGCTGTAACAGGATGGTTCCGTACCGGCAAAATAAGTAAGGAATCCGCCTTGGCTATTGCCGACGCAGCTGGCGTATCGGTGCCTTGGTTACTCGGTGAGGATGTTGGAGAAAAAGACGGATTAAAGCCGGACGAACAACGCCTGCTGGAGCTTTATCGACAGTTGCCCGATGATGAAAAGCAGAACATGCTTCGCATATTCTCGATTCGTCTGAAAGAACTTGATGAGTTGTATGATAGATACATGAAGGGGCGCATTCGCTCGCAAGGTGAATAGAATATTTATCCAACTCACTAAGATAAATACCCCTTTATAAACCATGTAGCACTGAAGGTATATTTCATTCCATCATGGTGCATTTTTGTCAACAAAACAAATTATTGAATTTTTAAAAGGTTTTAAATATGACAGAAAACAAATATGCAATATTGAAGAGAGAAGATGTTAACATTGATACTGTTCTCGAAATATTTAATAATGCAGGCATAGTTGCTGAAAAAAATGGTGAGACGATTATATTTTCAATGAACGAAGCTCGTGGCACCATTTATTTAGGTAAAGATATTCTTATGATATTTGTTTTATATAAAATCAAAAAAGACATAAGCAAAGAAACATTAAAAGAAAGACTTACTGAAATGAACTCATTTGCAACTTTTTTCAACGCCGAAATAACAAAAAGCGAAGAAAATCTATCAGTATCAATGAGTTACATTACATTTTCTGGTATTTTCATTCCACACCTCATGGTTACAGTGCAAACATTCTTTGCTGCTCAAAAAAGATACATTGAGAGATTGAAAATTTCTGAATTTTTAGAGTAACAGGGTGCGCTATGGACAATAACATATTAGCAGCTTTAGAAAGCATAACTGAAATACTTGATGAAAAAAATGATTCTAAAGTTCCTTATACTATTGATACTAGCCCCGAGCGATTTCTACTACCTTATGAAGAGGCTGAAATTGAATATGAGCGAATTAGAAATAGTGTTGATGATATTTCCAATATATCTTTAAATATAGATAAAGAGCTAGATATTGTTGAGCGGGTCAAGAATCACATATTTTTTTTAGAACATACCATTACTTACCAAGACAATTCAACAAAAGTTGGAAGGCTAGATCCCGATCCGTGCATTGTTAACGCATGGGACCGTTTATCCAATAATGAGCATATTTCATCCGACCTAGTTTTCTTCGATCATGAAGAGTACGAGTCCATGATAGAGAAAGCTGAAGGTTTGACGTATAATGAAGCTCATAGAAGGACAATAGAAGCAGGATACATTTGGAACCCCGAGGAGGAATGATATGGGCATTTATGTTCAGATTCAAAGAACATCCTCTAATGGAAAGATATCTAAGTATATGTTTTCTAATGGAATTGGGAAGGGTGAGTTTAGTGTAAATGAATCCAGTGGTAAAATTGATTATTATGAAAAAATGCCAAATGATTCCAAAAATTTACACTTCTCTCGTGCTGCGTATAAAGTCATTAAATACTGGCAAGAAACAGGTACCCTTCCCGAAAAGGAAACTTGGGCATCTTAATGTGAATCCCGGCCTCCGCGCCGGGTTTTTTATACCCGCATCCACCAGTCCAACTACCAAGATCCTACCCCAAACCCCCTATCCCGACCTTAGAGTTGGGATTTTTTTTGCTTCCTAAAGCTTATTTCAAAATTTGAATAGCCATAGTAAAGCATTAGTGTACCATTAAGAATTGCAACGCTTGACCTAGTGGTAAAGTGGTGATTTACTATAAGCGCTAAGACGCACAACGAACCACCAAGGCAGGACGCCCACGAAGTAGCCGCCGACGGCATACGAATAGTCGGATGAGGTGGAGAGATTAACGCGCATCAGGTTAAAACGTTCCGCTGGCCGGCGATAAGGCAAACGAGGGTGAGAATGATTGATTTCGCACGCAAACCAGGACGGCAGCAGGCCGTAAAGCTGAACCTCTTCGAGGTGATCCTTCGCCGCTTATGCTACTTGCTGGCGCAAAAGGGGGATCCAGATGTGTAAGTCAACGAAATGCGGGTACTGCGGCAAGCCGGTTGAACCGGAGAAAGTAGTCAAAAGTACCCTTCTCTATCGCAACGGCGCACAGCTGGCGCGCAAAGAAAAAGAATACTGCTCTGAACATTGTGCTTCGTACGACCAGATGGCCCACGAGGCATAACGTAATAGCCGCGCAAGGCGGCCCGTACGTCCGGTGCTCCCGACCAAAGTTACACCGGAAAACTACTTAAAAAACCAAAGTTCACCCAATGGGCGCTATCTCTGGCCCGGGGATCTTACATCCAAAAAGAGGATCTCACATGGAATTTTTCTATGTAGTTAAGGCTACGCAGAAATCCGGCAAAGAAGACGCAGTGATTTGGTTCACTGCGAAATCAGAAGCCCGTGCAAACCTGCAGCTCGATGTTGAGCTGGAAGATGCTGGTATTGAAACCGGACGCGGTAAGGATTACGCCAAACCAGTTCGCACCGATTTCCCGGTTTATAACGACCTGCCGGAAGAAAGCACCGTGGATTACACCTGGTGCAAACGCTACGAACTGCAGGACGATGGGCGCACCTGGTTGCCAAAGGCTGGTGCTGAGTCTACTGCAGCCATGGACAACACTACCGCACCGGTAACATCCGTTAATGTCGAAACTACCGTCGAGAGTGTCCCGCTTGAAAACCGCACTCCAGCGGTTCGTTATGCCGTCCACCTGACCAGCGACAAATACCAGTCACACATCACTAAAGAGCAGCAACTGGCTGCCAGCGAAATGTCACTGGATGAAGGCAACACCTATCTCCAGAACCTGCTGCTGGCGAAAAACGGCATTCCAGAAGTTGCCGAACTCAGTCTGAACGCTGAGTGGAAACTAGTCCAGGCGATTAAACAGATATTCACGCCAGATGAAGCGCACAACAAAGAAATTATTGCTGCATTCATGGCTGACTGGGCGAGAGCTGATGCCGGCGACCGCAATCAGTTAGTTGAAGAGTGGAGAAGCGGAAAGCTTGCTCTTCTCAAATCAGAAAGCACCAGCGACGCCGACGCTACAACTGGTCATGACCTCAAACCTGATAACGGTATCCAGATTGACGAGAATGATGACGAAACCACTCGTTATCCAGTCGTGCGTATGCCCTTCCGCAAGCAGTTACTCGCCCAGTTTACCGTCGACGAACTGCGCCACCACTTAACCCGCGAAGAATACGAAGGTATCAGCGCGCTGGAGATGGACACTGACAACGGCTACGTCCAGAACCTGCTGCTGGCGGCAGAAAACTGCGAAGAGGTGAAGGGTTACGATACCAAAGACCTGTGGCGCTACACCGATGCCATTCGCAAGGTGTTCAGCCAGGAGAAGCGTCACGAACTCGCTCTGGTACTTCGTTTTACCCGAATCTGGGCTGCGACTGATTATATTGACCGCGGCATTCTCGTTCGCGAGTGGGCAGCCGGTAATCGCATCAGTAATGTTCAGCGCACCGATTCTGGTACTAATGCCGACGGTGGCTATGTAACGGATCGCGGCGAAGGCGCGCATCACACTCTGGACACCCTCGATCTTGAGATCGCATGCGCCCTACTGCCTATGGATTTCCACCACTGCGAAATTCCTTCGAGCGTGTTACGACGTGCCAAAGAAATCGTGGCCAAGAAAGAAGAACCATGGAAGTCATGGAGCGCAATCTTACGCAATCAACCAGGCATACTGGCGGTGAACCGTGCGGCAATCTTCAATCTGATCCGCATCGCACCAGAAAACATTCATCACACGCCAGCGGCTCATCTTGAGTTTGTGAATAAAACCATGACGGCTGAGTTTAACTCTGCGGTGGAGTTACTGCCGCTGTCTACTCCGTCTGTTGAGACCGAAGCTCCAGCAGAACAACCCCAGGTTGATAATCTCGGCAGCGGCATGTTCTCCATCGTTTGCCTGATGGGTGGAAATACCGAACAGGTCGTCAATACCTCCTCAAATGAAGTCGAAAAAACGGAAAACGCAGCGGAAACCACCAGCGATGTGCAGATGGAAAAGACTCAGCCAGAGAAAGTCGAAAATACTGATCCGGTACATCCAGGCGAAGGCACTGATGCAGCTGATACGCAAGCAGTTACCGTAGCGCAGGAAGAGCAGAAAGCAGAACCGGTAATTGAATACCCGGCTTACTTCGAGCCTGGCCGATACGAAGGCCTACCGAATGACATTTATCACGCAGCAAACGGTATTAGCTCAACCCAGGTGAAAGATGCCCGGGTCAGCCTGATGTATTTCAACGCACGCCATGTGGCTAAAACTATCCCGCGCACAGCATCCAAAGTTCTGGACATGGGGAACCTGGTGCACGCCCTTGCATTGCAGCCGGAAAACCTCGAAGCAGAGTTCAGCGTAGAACCTGAGATCCCGGAGGATGCTTTTACCACCACCGCAACCCTGCGCGAGTTCATCGACGCTTACAACGCCAGCCTGCCGACGCAGCTAAGCGCTGACGAGATAAAAGCGTTGCTTGAACAACATAACGCATCCCTTCCCGCTCAAGTGCCGCTTGGAGCCAGCCTGGAAGAAACGGCTCAAAGCTATATGGCTCTCCCAGCTAAGTACCAGCGTATTGAAGAAGGCCATAAACAGACAGCAACGGCAATGAAGGCATGCATTAAAGAGTACAACGCCACCCTGCCCGTGCCGGTTAAAACCAGCGGCAGCCGTGATGCGCTACTCGAGCAATTAGCGATCATCAATCCTGATTTGGTCGCACAGGAAGCGCAGAAACCGACGCCGCTGAAAGTGTCCGGCAGCAAAGCAGACATGATCCAGGCAGTTAAGTCTGTTAAGCCCGATGCCATATTTGCCGACGAACTGCTGGATGCCTGGCGCGACAACCCAGGCGAAAAGATTCTGGTTACCAGCCAGCAGCTGGCCATAGCGCGTGCAATTCAGTCTGCACTCCTTGCGCACCCGACCGCCGGCATGCTGCTGACACATCCAAGCCGCGCTGTTGAAGTGAGTTACTTCGGCTTTGACGACGAAACAGGTTTAGAAGTGCGTGTACGCCCTGACCTCGAGATTGAACTGGACGGCGTGCGTATCGGTGCTGACCTGAAAACCATCAGCATGTGGAACGTTAAGCAGGAAAGTCTGCGCGCCAGGCTGCATCGGGAAATCATTGACCGGGACTACCACCTCAGTGCGGCTATGTATTGCGAGACCGCGGCGCTGGACCAGTTCTTTTGGATTTTCGTCAACAAAGACGAGAACTACCACTGGATCGCCATCATCGAGGCGTCCACCGAACTGCTTGAACTGGGCATGCTCGAGTACCGCAAAACGATGCGCGCCATCGCAACCGGATTCGACACGGGCGAATGGCCAGCGCCGATCACTACCGATTACACCGATGAGCTGAACGACTTCGACCTGCGCCGCCTTGAAGCGCTGCGCGCTCAGGCTTAAGGGGGATTTATGCAAAATACTAATGTTACGGTTACTGACCAAAACATCGTTGTTAACTCAAACGTGGCTTTGTTCGATTCACAGTATCTGAACGCCATCAGCACGTTCGCGCAAATTATGGCGCAGGGCACCGCGACCGTCCCAAAACACCTTCAGGGCAATCAGGCCGACTGCATGGCTGTAGCGATGCAAGCGGCACAGTGGCAGATGAATCCCTTTGCCGTGGCGCAGAAGACGCACCTGATTAACGGTGTGCTCGGGTATGAAGCGCAGCTCGTTAATGCCGTCATTTCACGCAGCGGCGTGCTGGCCAGCCGGTTTGAATATGAATGGTATGGGCCATGGGAAAAGGTCGTTGGAAAATTCCATATCCGCAAAGGCGACAAAGGTGAGTACCGCGTCCCGGGCTGGACCCTGGCTGACGAAGCCGGGATCGGCATCATTATCCGCGCAACCCTGAAAGGCGAAGATCAGCCGAGGGAACTTGATTTACTGCTGGCTCAGGCCCGCACCAGAAACTCTACCCTGTGGGCAGACGATCCTCGCCAGCAGTTGGCGTACCTGGCCGTCAAACGCTGGGCGAGACTGTTCTGCCCGGATGTGATTCTGGGCGTTTATACCCCGGATGAACTCGATGATCGCCGTGAAGAACGAGAGGTAAATCCTGCACCGGCGCAGCATGTAAGCCTTGCAGATATTTCAGGTGAGAACGTCACCCCGACTCAAACGGCTCAAGAATCAGCTCAAAACATCGATGCACTTGCTGATGATTTTCGTGACCGCATCGAGGCGGCTCAGGATGTGGATAGCGCTAAAGCTCTGCGCGCAGATATTGAAACAGTGAAAGCAACGCTGGGTTCTGCCCTGTTCACTGAGCTGAAAAACAAGGCCGTGAAGCGCTACTACCTGGTTGATGCACGGAACAAAGTCGAAGCAGCTATCAATTCCTTGCCACCTTCAGATGAGCCCGATGCAGCTGCGCGGTTCGCAGAAGTTGAGCGCGTTCTAGCAGCGTCCAAACGCCATCTGGGTGACGAATTGCACGGTCAGTTCAGCATCACCCTGGCGGATATGAAACCGGAATACATGGACTAATGGAGGCGGGAGGTTCAGCCCTCCCGGAAAAGGAATGCGCAATCAGAAATCTGTAAAACATCCAGCAATTCGCTACCACGGCGGTAAGTTCCGTCTGGCTACATGGATTATCCCTCAGATGCCTAAGCACGTTTGCTACGTAGAACCGTTCGGCGGCGCAGCCGGAGTGCTGTTACAAAAACCTCGAAGCTATGCAGAAGTTTATAACGACCTGGATGGTGAGGTAGTCAATCTGTTTCGCGTGCTGCGCGACGCAGAGATGAACCAACGTCTGCAAGAAGCGTGCATGCTAACACCTTATTCTCGAGATGAATTTTGCGCAGCACGGGATGCAATAGACGAACCGATTGAACGAGCCAGACGCATGATTGTACGCGCCAGCATGGGTTTCGGTTCAGCAGCCGGAATCGGTGGTAATTCCGGTTTCCGTAGTGACAGCAAAAGGAAATATGCGACAGCTGCTCATCTTTGGGTCCGTTATCCGGAAAATTTGGCAGCAGTAGGTCAGCGCCTCCAGGGGGTCATTATCGAGAATAAAGATGCTCTGGCAGTAATGCGCGCTCATGATGCTGAAACCACACTGCACTATATAGATCCACCTTATGTACCTGAAACCCGTGTACAGGGTAACCGTTATTACAGACATGAAATGACTACAGAGGAGCACGAGCATTTGCTCTCAGCGGCAAGAGCGATGCTCGGAATGGTGATGATCAGTGGCTACGACACTGAACTGTATAACGACATGTTAAACGGTTGGGCAAAGCTTACAAAAGGATCACGCATCAGCGCTGGGCGTGGCACAAAAGTTCGTACTGAGTGCTTATGGATTAATCCACAGGCGCAACAATCGGAGCGTGCTGTATGAAACTGATTAATCGAGGCAGTAAGCAATCCCCTTTGGCTCGCCAGGCATGTGAAATCGCACTCGCAGCCCACCAGCAAAGATATGGTGACTATGGGCGCAGCAAGATGAAAGAGACCTATACGGTGAGAGTGGAAGGCGTGAAGGTTTGGGTTGAAGTGGTCAACTGCAAGGCAAGCTACGTGGCCACAGCAATGACCGGCATGCGCCGACTGCGTTCCCTGCCCGGCCAGGCAAACTGAAACTGAAATATCAACGACTACAGACCGGCATATCTATACTCATGCCGGTTACCTGAGGTGAACCATGTCGCAGGTAATTTTTAACGAAGAATGGGTTGTTGGCGCAAGACTCACAGAAAAAACAGGCCTGACCGAACGACAGATTGAGAAGTATCGCCAGGGCTGTTGGGTGGAAGGTGTCCATTTTAAACGGGTATCTCCTTCTGGCGAAAAAACCTTGCGTGGCACCACCTGGTACAACTATCCGAGAATTAATCAGTTAATAAGGGATGCGTAAGATGGCAGCTTTGCCTACAGGTGTCGAAATCAGAAACAATAAGATTTGTATCTGGTTTATGTACCGGGGAAAGCGTTGCCGCGAAATTCTCAAAGGTTGGATTAACACCCCGGCGAACATCAAAAAAGCCGGGAATCTTCGGGCTGTGATCGTTAGTGAGATCAACCTTGGAGAGTTTGATTACCACCAGCGCTTTCCTTCATCGTCCAGAGCAAAAAAAACCGTAACCACTGTTTCAGTTCAAACCTTTTCAGAGCTGTGTGAACTGTGGACGAGCATTAAAGAAACCGAAATTAGCGCGAATACCATGCGTAAGACTCGCTCACAACTCGGTACGTTAATGCACATCATTAACGGAGATACGCCTGTTTCAACTATACGCCACAGCGACATTCTAAAATACAGAAAGGAGCTGTTGAACGGTGAGACACTTTACCTGGCAAATCCCAGAAGTAACAAACAGGGACGCACTGTGCGTACCGTGAACAACTATATATCGCTTCTGTGCTCCCTTCTTCGGTTTGCACAAAAATCTGGCTTTATCAGTGGCAAACCCTTTGAAGGGATCAAGAAACTACACAAAGGGAAAGTAAAACCGGATCCTTTAACGAAGCAGGAGTTTAGTTTGCTTGCGGAATCCGAGCGTGGCCAAAGCCTCAATATGTGGACGTTCGCAGTTTATACTGGTGTCCGTCATGGAGAGCTTGCAGCTCTTGCCTGGGAAGATATTGACTGGGAAAAAGGTACAGCCCATATAAAGCGCAATCTTAATGCGTTGGGCATGTTCGGCCCACCAAAAACCGAAGCAGGTAACCGGGTTATCACCCTATTAGAGCCGGCGCTTGAAGCCTTGAAAGCACAGCGTAAGCTGACAGCACTACAGCCTAAAACCGAAATTGTCTTTAATCATCGCGAGTATGGCGCAGTGGAAAATCAATGCCTGCGATTCGTTTTCATACCCCGGATGCGCAAAGGAGAGCAGAAAGCCTACTACTCTTTATCAAGCATCGGTGCGAGATTCAACGCAGCTGTAAAACGTGCTGGTATTCGCCGCCGGAATCCGTACCATACGCGGCATACTTTTGCCTGCTGGCTTTTATCTGCCGGCGCTAACCCGTCTTTCATAGCCAGCCAGATGGGGCATGAAAACGCGCAAATGGTTTATGAAGTCTACGGTGCGTGGATTGAAGAAATGAATGGCGAACAGGTGCTGATGCTTAACGATAAGCTCGCACGCTGAAAAATTTTTGCCCCTATTATGCCCCTATTGGCTCCGAAGGTAGTAATAAATGCAACAAAATCAAGAAATTAACAAGAAAGAACAATACAACCTGAATAAACTGCAAAAGCGACTGCGCCGTAACGTGGGCGAAGCCATTGCAGACTTCAACATGATTGAAGAAGGCGATCGCATCATGGTCTGCCTGTCGGGCGGTAAAGACAGCTACACCATGCTGGAGATCCTGCGTAATCTACAGCAAAGCGCACCGGTGAACTTTTCCCTGGTCGCGGTTAACCTCGATCAGAAACAACCTGGCTTCCCGGAGCATATCCTGCCGGAGTACCTTGATAACCTGGGCGTTGAGTACAAAATCGTAGAAGAGAATACCTACGGCATTGTTAAAGAGAAGATCCCAGAGGGCAAAACGACCTGCTCGCTCTGCTCACGTTTGCGTCGCGGCATTCTGTACCGCACCGCAACCGAACTGGGTGCCACCAAGATTGCGCTTGGCCATCACCGGGACGACATTCTGCAAACGCTGTTTCTGAATATGTTCTACGGCGGCAAAATGAAGGGAATGCCACCGAAGCTGATGAGCGACGACGGCAAACACATCGTGATCCGCCCACTTGCCTACTGCCGCGAGAAAGACATTGAGCGTTTCTCTCAGGCCAAAGCCTTCCCTATCATTCCGTGCAATCTGTGCGGCTCACAGCCGAACCTGCAACGTCAGGTCATTGGCGACATGCTGCGTGACTGGGATAAACGCTATCCGGGCCGCATCGAAACCATGTTCAGCGCCATGCAGAACGTGGTGCCTTCGCACCTCGCCGACGTTGAACTGTTCGATTTCAAAGGGATTAACCACGGTTCAGAAGTGGTGAATGGCGGGGATCTGGCGTTTGATCGCGAAGAGATCCCGATGCAGCCTGCTGGCTGGCAGCCAGAGGAAGAGGATGCGCAATTCGATGAACTGCGCCTGAACGTGGTAGAAGTCAAGTAACCTGGCAGCGTCTCAGATATTGTTTCTGAGACGCGTTTTAAGCTTACTTCAGCAGTCGAACGCGGCAGGTTTTCCCTTTAATCTTCCCGCCCTGCAACTGTTTCCAGGCCTTATGCGCAACCGACTGGCGAACCGCTACGTAGACATGCGCAGGGTGGACCGTGATCTTGCCAATATCTGCCCCGTCGAGACCCATATCCCCTGTTAACGCCCCCAGAACGTCACCGGGACGCATTTTGGCCTTTTTACCGCCGTCGATGCACAGGGTGGCCATTTCCGCCGCCAGCGGAGCGATGCTGATATTACCTGGGGTATTCACCCAGTTGAGTTTCAGTTGCAGCATTTCCGAAAGAATATTAGCGCGCTGCGCCTCTTCAGGTGCGCAGAAGCTGATGGCGAGACCACTGTTACCCGCACGCGCAGTACGCCCGATGCGGTGGACATGCACTTCCGGATCCCATGCCAGTTCGAAATTCACCACCAGCTCAAGCGATTTAATATCCAGGCCACGGGCCGCCACATCCGTTGCAACCAGCACGCGAGCGCTGCCGTTAGCGAAACGCACCAGCGTCTGATCGCGATCGCGCTGTTCCAGATCACCATGCAGCGATAATGCGCTCTGCCCGGCATCATTCAGGGCATCGCACACCGCCTGACAGTCTTTTTTGGTATTACAGAACACCACGCAGGACGCTGGCTGGTGTTGGCTCAGCAATTTTTGTAGCAGTGGAATTTTGCCCTGCTGCGATGTCTCGAAGAACTGCTGCTCAATCGCCGGCAACGCATCGACAGTATCGATTTCAATGGTCAGCGGGTTCTTCTGCACGCGCCCGCTGATCGCCGCAATCGCCTCAGGCCAGGTGGCAGAAAAGAGCAGCGTCTGACGCGTGGCTGGCGCAAAGCGGATCACTTCGTCAATCGCATCGCTGAAGCCCATATCCAGCATGCGGTCAGCTTCATCCATCACCAGCGTTTGCAGTGCATCGAGTGAAACGGTGCCTTTTTGCAGGTGATCGAGCAGACGGCCCGGCGTTGCCACAATGATATGCGGCGCGTGCTGAAGGGAATCGCGCTGCGCACCAAACGGTTGCCCGCCGCAGAGCGTTAAAATTTTAGTGTTAGGCAAAAAACGCGCCAGACGACGCAGCTCACCCGCGACCTGGTCGGCCAGCTCGCGCGTCGGGCAGAGTATCAGGGACTGAGTCTGAAACAGGGTTGCATCAATGTGTTGTAACAGGCCTAGCCCGAATGCAGCCGTTTTTCCACTGCCGGTTTTCGCCTGCACGCGCACGTCACGGCCTTCAAGGATAGCCGGCAGCGCGGCGGCCTGGACAGGGGTCATAGTGAGGTAGCCCAACTCATTCAGGTTAGCCAGTTGGGCTTCAGGCAGAACGTTCAGCGTGGAAAAAGCGGTCACAATATACTCTCGTAGTAATGATTGCAGTCAGATGGCGCGTATCCTCGCAGATCTGCGCTAACGATGCGACAATTTAATCGGTTCTTCATCGGGCGGCGGATCCGGCATCGGCTGCGGACGTGGGACAGGATCGGGTATCGGCGTCGGATCGGTGGGCACCGGATCGGACTGCCAGGTGTTCAGGCGTTGCAGGGCAAGTAGAATACTCATCTTTTCCTCCAGATTAGGGTGCTGACCCCTAAAGGGTAGACGCAGATAATCAGGAGGCAAAAAAAAGCCGACTATGAAGTCGGCGTCGTACGAATCAATTGTGCTATGCAGTAATTCAAAAAAAGGAAGTAAGACAATATGGAGCGCAACGCCCATCGCTTGACGTTGCATTCACCTGCGGTAGTAATATTGCACCTAACATGGTCGGAGTTTATTGACTTCGCTCAATTAAAATGTCGTTTTGAAGCCGACTCTGCCACAGAAAAGCGTAAATTTACAGCCATTTACTACGATGCAACCACCACGCAACACTGCCAATCAAAACCACTAACATGACGCAAAATGTCGTGAAGCCATAGTGATATTCACCGCCGGGGATCCCTCCGAGGTTTACGCCAAACAACCCCGTCAGGAAGGTACTCGGTAAAAAGACCATCGCCATCAGCGACATGGTGTACGTTCTCCTGGCTAACGACTCCTGCATTACCTGGGCTATCTCATCCGCCATGACTGCCGTTCTGGCAATACATGAGTCAATCTCGTCCAGACCACGTCCGAGCCGGTCAGCGATATCCTGCATTCTGCGGCGCTGATCGTCGTTCATCCAGCTCATGCGTTCGCTGGCCAGTCGCGCATAAACGTCGCGCTGGGGGGTCATATAGCGGCGCATCACGATGAGCTGTTTACGCAGCAACGCCAGAAAACCACGTGGGGGGATTTGCTGATCGAGCAAGTTATCTTCCAGATCGATGATTTTATCGTGAAGTTCTTCTATAAACTCGCTGGCATGATCGGTCAACGCATCACACACATCCACCAGCCAGCTGCCGCAATCCGTTGGTCCCGTGCCCTCTTTCAGATCGTTAATGACGTCATCCAGCGCCAGCACTTTTCGCTGGCGGGTGGAAACAATCAGCCGTTCATCCATATAAACACGCATGGCCACCAGCTGATCCGGACGCTCATCCGTACTGCCGTTTATACAACGCAGCGTAATTAACGTCCCCTCACCCATCCGGCTGACGCGGGGTCTGAGACTTTCTCCCGCCAGCGCATCCCGAACGTTGTTGGGCAATAGCGGCGTGGACGCGAGCCACTCGGCGCTGTCCGGGTGCGTGTAGTTGAGGTGCAGCCAGCATGGATGTTCGTTGTCGATATGATCCTGATCTTCAAGCGGCCTTGCGCCGCCACGTCCATCAAACACCCATGCAAAAACTGCGTCAGGTACGTTAACCTCAGACCCTTTGATGCTCTCCACAGCGCCTCCACCGTTTTATCTCTTTCGGTGTCAGTCTAGCTTTCGCCGAGGGTTAAGCAATAATTATGTGAGGCATCGTCCTGAATACGCTCAGGAATTCACCGCCCATTCGCGGCTTCTTAACGCATTGTCAGCCTGGAGCTCATTTTCCAGACGGAAATTACGTGTTCGTGTCTGGAGCTCAATCACCTGATTGCGCAGCACATCTGACGATCCATTGAGTTCTTCAACCATCGACACGTTGCTCTGCGTTACGCGTTCAAGCTCAGACAATGCCTGCGTAATTTGTGAAATACCTTTTTCCTGTTCTGATGTTGAGGCGGATATTTCATCCATCAGTCTGCTCACATTGCCCGAACCGGTAACAATATCATGCATATTTTTTTCGGCTTCAGAGACCACGTTAACGCCCTGTGTCACGTTATGGCTGGTAACTTCAATCAATGACTTAATATTTTTTGCCGCTTCGGCGCTACGATGCGCAAGGCTTCTCACTTCGCCCGCGACCACAGAAAACCCTTTACCATGGTCGCCCGCTCTTGCCGCTTCAACGGCGGCGTTAAGCGCCAGAATATTGGTCTGAAAAGCGATACCGTCAATCAGCGAGATAATCTCTGTCATTTGCTGGGCGCAGTCGGTAATCGACTGCATATTGTTCGCGACCTGCCCCATTAACTCTCCGCCTTTACGCGCCTGCAACGTCGCGAGATTCGCCTGTTCGCTGGCTAAACGGGTATTGTCGGCATTATTTTTTGTACTTGCAGCCATCTCTTCCATGCTGGCTGCCGTTTGCACCAGCGAAGCTGACTGCTGTTCTGTTTTGACGGAAAGCTGCGCGCTGCGTGAAGAGAGTTGATCTGACAGGGTCATCGCGGTTTGCGAGGAGGCGCGGATCTCACGGACCAGCGTTGCAATGTTGCTGGAGAGACTATTAATCCCCGGGATCAGACGTCCCGCACAGTTGTTGCCAAATTCAGGTATCGACACGCCAAGTTTGCCTGACGTCACTTCTTCAATACTTTTTTTCACAGTATTGATCGGCGTCACAAGATATTTTGTCATGTACGCCCAGAGTAAAAATAAGGCGATGAATTGTACAATTATGACTGCAATAAAAAGCGAAGAATTCCGTGAAAATAGCGCTATAACTCCATCACTTACCAAAAATACACATAAAAGGAAATAGACAATGAACGTTCTGACACTAATATTTCTTAGCATACGTTTTCCTGGGGCATTATATTTTGGTTGGCATTAAGGGTTATAGCATTGCCATACGAATTTGTCCTCACGTTCGTCGCTGGTTTGTTGTTTTGCAGTTTGATTTGTGCAGTTTTACTTAAGGCGGATAAAAAGCATGTGTTACGGTAAATATCTGGCTTGTCGTTTGGTTACTGATACTCCTTCAATAACGGTAATTATATATTTAAGGAGAGATACTGTAGAGTGCCGATGTTTAGTGGTGCTTAATAAGTTAACGTAGTTAATATATATTAACTACGTTATTGCACGCCCCCTCCCGTTAGGGTGGCTGACGTTCAGGCCAGACAGTCGATAGACTGGAAAAAACAGTCCTCAGTCATGAGGATATTCTCTTTTGCACTTTGATGCCCGCGACGAATATACCAGCCTGCTTCAGGCGCCATGCTTAAATGGAATATCCTCGCCCCCGACAGACTATCGGGGACAGTAATACTCATCGTCACACACCCCTTCTCCGCCCCCCTGATCACCTGTTCTGGCATAATGGTGACGCTGCGATCCCCATTTTGCAAAATGATCGTCGTAATAGCATAACGACATATACCGCTACTAAGGCTGTAGCCAACCGTACTTAAATCGGTGATATGTTTTTTAGATAAAAATATTTCAATACCAGAACCTTCAAACCATGTAATGATTTGCTGCGCAAGATCCTCCATCCGCTCACAAAACGCCCTGACTTCGGCCTCAGCCGTATTAACATAGATCGGTTTGTCCCCGATACTCTGTTGCACTTTCTTAAAAAAACGCTCTCTTGCTGACATGTCAACTCCGTGTTTTTCGCCAGTCTCATTATTCTTTTTGGTGCTTCAGCAGAGCATAGCTGGCAATCAACTGCTGAAGATGCTGTTCGGTCTGGTTTAGCTGCGCTGCTGACAGGGGTTGCCCGGCAGGTAAAATGGAAAGCAGACGAAGCTGCTCCTCAAGCGGAACGGTATGGCTGAAGGACTGCGACATGGCAAACACGGCTGATTTCAGTTCACTCACCGTCATGTACTTCCCCTTCTGTTCATCCAGCGCGTTTAGCCTGTTCGTCAACTGCTGTAACTGCGTCATCCCCTGATGCCAGCCATTCAGCTCTGACTCTGCAAGTCCGGCAACGCTAATCTGCTTGTGCCACCGCTGCGCCAGGGGTTTGGCCTCTTCAGGCCACAGCGTCAGCGCCTGCTGCACCAGACGGTCGCCGTAGCTTACTGCCCAGTCTGGTTTCAGGTGTAAAAGCTGCGCTAACAACTGCTGTGTCTTGCTGATCCCCGGTTCAGGTGGCGGTGACGTTTGTTGCAGCGCCTGCAACTGTGCTGTAGAGAGTCCTTCAGGTAAAGGAGTCAGGGATGCGGCCAGCTGGGTTTGTACTGAATCTGGCGCATGCATCGTCTGCCATCCCACTGCGACAATGCTGGCTGCCACCAGCATGGACAACATACCCGCAGCAAATGGCTTCCACTGCTTCACGGGTACAGGAGGCTCTTTATTCGGCAACGGCTCGGGCTGAACCACATAAACCCATTTACAACGCTCTGTCGGTTCTGTGAGGTGAAGTTCAGCGGCCCCCACCGCGTTACCCGGCAGACTCGCGCCCGTATTTTCACTGTTTTCCAGACGCACTGCTGCGTTCTGCATCATTGTGCGCAGGGCATCAAGCTGAGCAGCATGCTTAAGTTCGAGGCGCTGCAACATGTCACTCAGAGCGTTCAGATTCTCCTCAGCCTGATAAAGTTGTCCTAAATCGGCATACGTCAACGTCAGCGTTCTCACCACCTGTTGCAGGCGTTTGCTCAGTGCGCTGAGGATTTCAATTCGCGCATGGACAGGCTGTGGCCAGAGGCCACCCCACTGACGGAAGACCAGTGCAGCCAGTAGCGCCAGCCCTTCATTCATGCCGTAGAGGCCGGCGAGATGCGTGCGGGCGAGCGTATACCAGGCAGCCGTTTGTAGCTCCACACCGTTATGCTCGAACAGTGACAGACAGAGCGTTTCCGCGTGTTGCCAGTTAACATCCGGGCGTGCCGGATGGGTGAGCTTGTTCATTTCGTCGCGCAAGGCAGCGTAATCCGCAAGCGTGCGCGGATCCCCGCCGGTTTTAAGTTGGCGTTCAGAATTTATTGTCATAACTGTTTTAACCTGAGTAATAACTAGATGGCGGCTCGTGCATCGAGGTATTGCTGTTGTTTCAGATGACGGATTAATACCCTGCCCTCGGGCATAAATTCCGTGCCGTAGCGCACCAGCCCCACCCCCTTCAGCTCCGCGTCAATGGCGTAGCGGAGTTCACCGGGCTGAATCTGTTCCTGCATCACCACGTTAATCCGGCTCAGGCGCGGCTCGTATTTCAGCAACACAGCCGACAGTGTGGTAATCAGCTGGTGGGCTGTCCCGGGCATTCCCTGGAGGATTTTTGTCATATCCGGCAGGCCGTAGTCCGGCAGGTGGGCCAGCGTACCGGCGCGGCAGTTGAGGATGCGCTGCATGTTATCGAGTACTGATAAAATCAGCTGGTTCTCCTCACTGACGCTGTGCAGGTCAAGCCCGCCGGCGAAGTTACCGTACAGCATGTCATACAGAGACGGACGCGGCATCATTCCCCCTCCAGCGATTTCAGCGTCAAACGATTATTACTGACTTCGATTACCCGCGCCTTATCCGGGTCAAGGTCGTCACGGGTCAGGGTAATACGCCAGGTATCGTTTACCTGGTCCGGTGCCATAAACATCCCCGCCACCGCCACAACCTGCGCGCTCTCTTCCATCGGCATATCCAGCGTCACCGATTCACCAGGGCGCAGGCGGATATCCTTTTCCGCCACAAGATCGGCTTTAATGGCCTGACTGTCACTGGCGAACAGCGACGGATAGTCAGTACTGTCAAACGCCTTACGCTCTTTGAGCTGGTAAATTCGCACCACCGTTGCCAGCGATGCCCCCTTCGCGTTGTTGTTCACCCCTTCGCGCGCCTGAATATCCAGGTGAAGGGTTTTCACCTGTCTGTAAAAAATGGACTTCGTGACGGCGACGGTGCCATCCGTCACTTTCTGCGTCAGACCGCAGCCGGTTAACAGGGTCGCCAGAGTGATTGCCAGTGCTTTACCAGCGGTAATCGCCATCTTCATCGTTCTTCCTTCGCTGAATGTTTTCCCGGACGCGCTGAAAGCGTCCAAGGTGAATGGTGATAATGTCGTTTCTGTTCTGTTGCGCATTAAGGGGACGCAGCACCGCCGTACGCCCGACCTGCGCGGTCTGTTCCGCATTACAGGACAGCCGCGCATCCGGCAGTAAATGCCGGGCAACGCATAACTGCATCCGTACATCCAGGTGCGCGCCCAGCCACACGTGCAACAGCGCCATCAGGTCAGTGTGCAGGTCACCGCCCGGCAGCCAGCCCTGGACCTCTTCCGGGTTGTCCGTGCTCAGGCGCAACAGCACCTGGCCGTTCACATCCGTGGCATGCGTGCCTATCACCGGACGGTGCTTCAGGCTGACCGGCTGGCATGTACTCATCGCAACCGGCTGCTTCAGCGGGATACGGCAGCGGTCATGGTGATACACCTGCGTGCGCGTATCCGGCGCCAGCAGCCGCACCAGCGCCCCCATTCCCTCTGCCGTCCGCCCCGGCAGCATCATCACCGGCAGCAGCGCCAGAAAACGCGACAGCGGCGTACCAGCGGTCTTCGCGCAGCCGGGTATCCCCAGCCCCGCCAGCCCCAGCAGGTATTGTGACGTGTTGTCAGCGCCGCCGGCCTGAAAGGTGGCCGGGTACGAATACTTACGCCAGATGCGGTAATACTGGGTAATCAGCCGGTGACTGAAAATATCCAGAAAATCCTGCGTCGCGTCGTGCCCTTCACGCCGCCGGGCAATATCGTCGGTGTAGTGTGTCGGCAGCGGCGACTCCACGCCGTAAAGGCCCATAAAGGTGACGCGCACCGACGGCGGCAGGTGCGGATGTTCCGGGTCTTCTGTACTGCGGATTTCACCGGCCGGAAACCCCATCCCCGGATGCGGGCGAAAACGCATCGGCTCCTGCCGCACCCGCCAGTCGCTGCCGGGCACCGGCATCTCCGGCAGGCTCTGTTCCAGCAGCTGGCAGAAGCGGTAAAAATTCATATACGGCAACTGGTGCCGTACCTGCGCCATCAGCCGGGCAGGCGCGGACTGTGATTCTCTTTCCACCGGATACATTTCCCTTCTGGCTGAACAATCAGCGTGAGCTGGTTAAACTGATTCATGTCGGCATACAGGGCGAAAAAACGGTTAAGCAGTTCGCCAAACAGGTGGATATCGCCCTCTCCGGTAAATCCATTGCTGTCGAGCGTCACCTCCACGTCCAGCCCGCGCAGCAAAAAACCGTCCTCAAAGCGCTGAATGCGGTGGTGCCTGACATCCAGAATGGCATCGAGGTGACGGTTGTTCAGCTCGTCGTCCCGCCAGTTATAGAGCGAGAGCGTGCCGCGCAGCACCTCAGCGCTGCTCATCATATTGAGAAACCGGGAGCCCAGATGGCTCATCACCCGCCAGTGGAAACGATCCTCCGCAGGCGGGTATGCGGGCAGCGTCGGCTTGCAGAGATTACGCACGGTGAGGGGCGTGTCATAGACCTGTTCACAGCGGTCCAGCAGCGTGCTCTGCAACGCCCGCCGCGGTAACTGGCCGTTGGTGCCAGTGATGCGCAGCGAGACTGTCTCCCGCTCCAGCATCCGGTCAACTTCCCACTGCTGGCCGCCCAGTATCAGCCAGGTATCGTGCATCCCGGTGACGCCCCGCTTCACGCGGGTGTGGTAATACCGTTCCGGCGCGTGACGACGCATCATGCCGCCCTGATGGCGAAAACTTGTGAACGGCACATAGTGCGCTTCGCCGGTACGCCCGGAGCCGTTGACGCTGTCCACCGAGTAAATCTCGGTATGCCCGTCCTGAAGACGTTTCGGGCGCAGCAGATATTCACTCTCCAGCCCGCTGATGGTCAGCGGGTCAGCTTCCAGGGTGAACAGGTTTATCACCGGCACGCAGTGCAGGCGCAGGCTGCTGTCTGTTACCGGTAAATCGCTCTGCCATACCTGGCTGAACACCACCTCGATATCGAAGTACGCCGTACCCGCCGGGAGCGTGATATTTTCCAGCCCGTTAAGATGGACGAACATAAACTTTTCGCGAAAGGTGAAATACTCCAGCAACAACTGATAACCGCTGAAGGCGCTGTCGCCCTTTGGCCACAGCCGATCTTCCTCAGCAAAACCGCCCGGGGAGAAATAACCGTCCAGTGCGATCCGCTCCGTCTGCCCGGGCAGGCGAATGTACAGCGCCGCCTGGCGTTTTGTCAGCCAGAGGTGCAGGCTGCTGCCCGTCACCCTATCTTCGCCCAGGTACAGCGGCAGATGCCGGAGGTCAGTCTGCGGCCAGTCCGCCTGCGTACTACAGGCAAAACGCACCCGCAGGAGCGAACGCCCGTCAGGCTCCGTGGTCATAATGACCTTTTCCACCGCGAGCGGATTCAGCGTCAGATCCCGGGTGGTGCGGTAGCGGCAGACAGTGTTTTTAGGACCGACCGGGCGCGAGCTAATTTCCAGCCCGGCGGACAACGTTTCCGCCATTTTCATCGCCGGCACATCCGGCGACAGCACCACCACCGACAGGGACGGGATGGTACGCAGGTAGTGCGGCCACAGCATGCTCACCAGACTTTCGGTCAACTCCGGCAGATCATCATCTATCTTTTCGCGCAGACGTCCCATGGAGAAGGCGAAGCCCTCAAACAGCCGTTCAACATACGGATCAGGTGTGCCAGCTTTGTCGAGATCGAGCATTGCCGCCCGGTCGGGGTGCGTCTGCGCGAACTCTTTCGCCGCCTCGCGCAGGTAGCGCATTTCAGCGTCAAAATAACGCAGGGTTAAATCTTCCATTTAATTTCTCAGCGTTCAGGGAGCAAAAAGGGTCAGGCGCACAGTACGGCGGCTCTTGCCGGGTCAATCGCAATCAGCCCCGCCAGCAGATGTTCCATCTCCGGATTCAGGCGTGTTTTATCCGTATCATTACGTCCGGCCTTCATCCGCAGCAGCTTCAGGCGCCGGGCTTTTACCTCGAACAGCAGTTCCGGCTCCCACTGCGTGAGCGTGATGGCAGCAGCACAGCCATCCAGCTCGCCCAGCAGGTGCAGCGCCAGCTCGTTTTTACCGGTCTGTTCGGCCACTCTCGCCATTAACAGGCGCAGCAGCCAGCGGCTGCGTGCCGTGGTGATACCCGGACGATTTTGCAGCCAGGACAGCGCCACATCGGGGCCGTCGCTGTCGGCAAGTGTGAGCGCTTCGCTCTCCAGTTGCAGGATATCGTTATCGCCGGAAGCGGTCGCCGCTGTCACGGCTGAGTCCTCCTGCCAGCCCCCGCCGCTGTCCATCACCTGCTGCTGAATCCAGTTCAGGGTCACTTCATCGGCGAACGGCGTACCGTCGTTAAAGGCCAGCGTCTCCAGCCCGGTCAGGCGCGAGAGCAGGCCTTTCAGGTCGGCCTGGATAATCGCCGCTTCGTGCTCCCGCCCGGATTTCAGCAGCGCCTGGTGCAGATACCACTGCACATCCAGCCACAGGTGGTTTGCGCCGCGCGACAGCAGGCTGTCCGCCTCTTCCATCAGCTCACGCCAGCTCTGTTGCAGGTAGAGCCGTTTCAGCAGTGCGCGCTGGTCCGGTTTTGGCGGCTCGATGCGGGTTTTGCCGTCGGCCAGAAGCGGCGGTAGCTGGCGCAGGGTGTCGTGACGCAGGTTCTTTATCAGCCGGTGGGCGGATAACCAGCCGTCCGGCTGATTTCTCAGGTAGTCCGCCAGGATCCGCGCCTGTGAGAGTAACTCCTGGCCTGAGGCGATGCCTGTTAACGACGGTACGCTGAAGTGTGATCTGGCTTCGTGGCCCTTGTCGCTGACATTCTGCGGCACCACCGCATCCGGGCCACCGGATTTCTGTAACCGGGTTTCCAGCGCCTGATACAGCGCGCCGGGGATGGTGCCTTCCGCCACCTGCTCCGTAAGCCACAGGGCACCGGCAATGCGCAGGGTGTCAGTATTATTGGCCTCCGGATACAGAGATAGGCTGTCGAGCATTCTGGTGCTGGCGAGCCACTCCAGCGCCCCCTGTCGGCTGCGTTCGCGTTGTGGGTGCAACTGTGTGTTAAAGCGCTGCATTAAACCCGCCAGCAGATCCAGTCCGTCCGCCAGTCCCGCTTCACCATCCCGGTGCAGTCGCGCCCAGGCGTAATACGTGGCGACACGAATATCTTTTGAAGTGGTGGTCAGCAGTTTTTCCGCAAGGGTACAAATCAGGTCGGTATCCGCGCCGGAGAGCTTATTCACCTCCTCACGCATTTGCTGAAAATCATCGTCGTAGCCGGGGTCAGCGCCGGTGGGGTTGTCCGCCTGTACTGGCCGCAGCCAGTTGTCCCACAGGGAAAGGCGCTGCTGCGCCTGTTTCGCGAGCGCTTCCGGCGCGGCCTGGCAGGCTGTAATCAGTGTGTGAACGGATGCCATCAGTACGTTTCCTCTGTGGGGCCGGTGTCATCAGCCAGGGGGTCAGCGGCAGGCTCGCTGACGGTGAATATCTGCAACGGCAGGCTGAAGTTTCGCAGCTTCAGCAGGGCCAGCGGGCCCTCTCCCGCCTCGGTACGCAGGGTGTAGTTTAGCGGTCTGCCATCCTGCGCCTGCCACGTGAGACTGTAACTGCTGCCCGTGCCGGGATACGCGCTGACTGACGCCTTGTCCAGCAGCCGTATCCAGCCCCACGCCCCGGACATATCCGCATACTGCCGGGTGCCGGCCTGGGTGCTTATCCAGCTTAATGCCGCACCCGGCGCTTCGGTGTCCGCAGGCCAGGTAAAACGCTTCCAGGCGGGCATCTGGTTCATATAAGTCAGCTTCTGGCTGTCGATAACCAGCCGCGTTTCCATGATGCCATCCGCCGTTCCCGGGCGCAGTTCAAAGGACAACCCCGCCTCCCCGCGGGTGAACACCACATCGGAAATATGGCTCAGGGTATCAACCGCCCTGAGGAAGGCCGGATTGAAGGTCAGCCCCTGGGCGTTGATGCTGTCCGGCACCCAGTGACTCCCCTCCCTGTGCAGCACGCCGTTAAGACGGGTCTGGAGAAAACGGGTGATACGTCCGGAGTCAGCGTTGAGGTATCTGGCCAGCAACGGCAGTGAGACCTCGCTGCTGACATCTTTAAACGGATACCGCCCGCCAAAGGCGCTGTTCCAGTCATCCACCACGGCGGTCTGCCACTGTGCATTCAGACTTTCAGCCGCCGGAGTCAGTACCTGCTGCCAGGCCTGCTCCATGGGCCGCACAAACATCGTCTGCCCGAAACCACTCCATTCCTGCCCGAGCCCCGCTGCCACCAGACTGCCGTAATCGCGGGTCTCGGTCAGGTCCACGGCTTTGCCCTGAAACACCGTCTGCGCCAGCGCCTGGGTCATGGCCTGCGGGTCAGCGGCGTTGGTCACCTGCTGTAGCCGCAGGCGCACCTGTGTGACGCGGGTCAGAAACGTCTGGAGGCTCAGGTCGGTATTTCCGCCGCCTTTCTGCTGACTGTTAATGAGCGCCAGTACCGGGCCGAAGGTCGCCTCCAGCGGGCCATGCGGGCCGCCGCTCTGGTCAATGGCCGGCTGTTTATCGCCACCGAGCAGATTTTTTGCCGATTTCACCAGCGAATCGGATATCGCCTCGCCGGTCTCACCGGTTCGCCCCTGGATATTCAGGGTGTTCATCAGCGCCACCAACGGCGACTGACGCACATCCGCCATCAGGGTGAGCTGGTCAATGGCGTCGGACAGGGTCACTGCCCGTTGCCAGCGCAGACTGTTGAGAAAATCAAGCCAGGCGGCACTGAAGTCGGTAAAATAACGTGCGGTGAGCCGCTGCTTCAGGGCTTCCGGCGAGGTCTGCTGCGTGACGGGCTGTCTGCTGTCGCTCAGCACCCAGTCCATCTCCTCGCGACGTTCATTCACCACCTTATCAATTGCAGGCTGTACCGCCTCCTCCCACGCCTGACGGGTGAACATCCCCGGCACCACCTCATCGGTGCTGAACAGGCTTGCGGCGTCGGTGTCGCCGGTCATGTCCGTCAGACGCATATCGGTATACTGGTTCGCCACTTGCGCGAGCATTTTCTGATAGAGGGTGGATGCACTGTTTCGCACCCCCATCTGGCGAACCAGCAGCGTACGCGTCTGACTGACCAGCATATCGTCAACATGTAAGCGCCACTGCGGGTGTGACGCCAGGCTCGTGGCATAAAAAGCGTACAGTGCCGGGCCGCTGCCCTGCCAGAGGCCGTTTGCCACACCAGCACGCCGTGGCCAGTCGCGCATCAGCGTGGCGGAAAACCAGGCCGCATCCATTTTCTCCGGGCGCGCGAGCATCAGGTAGAGCCTGAGCCGGTCGTAAACCGGTTTTGCCATGCGCTCACGTAACGGACTGTCCGGTGGCAGCTGTACAAAGGCCTGGAGCTGTTGAGTGAGGTGTTCCGCCGCCGCATCGCGCAACAGCGGCAAGGCGCTTTCACTATAGCGGGGGAAGAGCGCCGCCAGCAGGGCATCGTTCTGGCTTAAGCCGCCGCGTGCGTACCAGGGCACGCCGTGTTGTCCACGGTACTGTAAACGGGCAAGGGTTTTCTGGAGTTCAGACAGGGCGTGCAGACGCGTGCTCAGCGGCTGTTTCTCTGCCACAGACTGCTGAACCTGCTCCTGCGCCGTCGCCACCAAGTGACGGTTGGCGACAAAGGAGACAGCCATGGATACACCCCAGAGCACCATCAGCGCCGCCACGCTCACGCCCGCCATCTGCGTCCAGCAGATTCCGGGTTTACGCGGGCGCAGACCTGCCGGTAAGGCCTGTGCCGAGGCCGGGATGGCATCCCAGCGGTTGTCTTTGCCCCAGTGATGAGCAACACTGCGACCTGCCCCTGCTGAAGGCGGGCTGAACACCACGCCAGCCAGAGGCAGCGGGCGGTACGGATTCAGCAATACTGACAGTGGCTCCGCCACCGTTTCCGGTTTACGGGTCAGCAGGTCGGCCAGGCTCAGCAGAAAGTGATGCTGAGGTTCAGTACAGACCTGCTGTATGCCCTGCGCGGTCAGTTGCGGTATCAGCCCGGCAAGCTGTCCGGCGAGCGCCTGCGGGGTACATTTCGCCGGCAGCAGGCAGCCGACTGGCTGGGTGACGCGTCCGTTCTGCCTGCCAGTGTGCGGATGCAAAGACCAGACGTACAGGGGAAGCTGCCAGCCCAGAGCGTCATAACGGCGGCTCAGCGCATGGGAAAGCTGGTCCATCGCATCCGGGGTGAGGGCTGAGAGCGAGCCGTCTTCTGCGCCCGGCAGACCGTCCAGAGCCGATGTAACCCAGATAATGCCGTCAGCGGGACGATGGCGCAGTTTACGCAGTGCGGTCAGCCAGTCGTCAGCCGGGGCCGCCGGGTCGCCGCCCCACAGCAGTAGCGTCCCCTGGTCTTCCTGCCAAAGCTCCTGCGTGAGTTTTGGGGCGAGTTGTTCGACGTCGGATGCGCTGCCGCTGACCAGCAGGATGCGGACTTTACGAAACCTGGCACGCCCGTACAGATGGCGCATTGTCTGGCGAATCTCGCCCACTGTGATATGACGTGGAGGCGTCAGCGCCATGCGGCCTTCTTCGTCAGGTAAGGCATTAATCTTCTGAGCCTGGCGCCGATAATAACTTTCCTTAACGTAACGGGAAAGTGCGGGCGCATAACGAATCAGCACCAACACCAAGCACACCAGGACAAACGCCAGGATCTTCTCACCCCTCGTATCAATATTCAGCATGCCGCCATAACGGGTGATTCCCCACCATATCGCAGCCATTCCGGCCAGCGTCAGCCCGGCCAGACCAAACCGGCCCAGGCCATTACCCGGTATATTCATCTTCACTCCCTGGGGTGATGGTACTGATAAAATGTTCCTGTTCAGTGGAAAACAGCGTCAACAGGGGCTGTCTGCGCAGGCTGACCAGATCTGTCGCCAGTGCAGTCAGTAGCCAAGGCGAAGCAGGCCCGGGAATACCGCACCATTTTTCCAGCAGCGCGATATCTTCAGCCTTCCACGGGGCATTCATTTTGCTGCCACGGGTAATAAGCGCCGCACTCTTTTCCGTCCATTTTTTTACGTCTCCGATCACGGAGGCTGTCCGGCAGGCGACCGTCTGGGTTTCCAGGAACAGGGTGATATCGTCTTCAAAATTGTTCATGTCCAGAGGCATGGGGCGCAACAGGCGGGCCGGATGCGGCAGATGGTATTTTTGCGCCACGTCGTCGCTGGTCAGCAGCAGCGCGGCCAGCCCGTCGGAATAGGCTTCACCGCCGTTAAGCTGGATGACCAGGAGTAAATTAACCGTGAGTACAGCTTGCTTCAGGCGCGCTTCCACTTCCGACAATGAGAATGAGTCGGTAACGGTAATCTCATCAGGCACGGCGCGGCCGGGAATGTGTTCTTTCCAGAGATTGTTGAAACTGCTGGTCAGTTCAGGAGAGGGATTTTCCGTCACCAGAGTGACATGCAGCGGCAACTCTGCCGGCAGGCGCTGCACGCGTTCTTCGACGCTGGCAAGCAATATCCGCATCACGCCCATGTGTGCAGGCGCTTCTGCCGGGAGGTAATCAATCCTGCGGGTAAGTCCGTATTGCTGAGGCCGTTCCTTCCCCCAGACTGCCGCCGTAATATTATCCGGCAACAGCACCGTACTGCCCAGAACCGCCTGGTAACGTTCGGCCCAGGCTTCCCACTGCTGTTGCCCGTATGCCGCCTCTTTCTGTAAAAACTGATGCACTTTCAGCTCTCTGTCCCACAGGGAGCAACGCAGGCAAAAAACCAGCAGCCAGCATCCTGCAGGAGCCAGGGACACCCACCAGATATCCATTTCTGACAGCGTTTTGATGGCGCCGAAAGCATGGAGGAGAAACAACAGGATTCCGGCGATCGCCATTAGTGCACCGGCAAGCAGCCACCAGACCAGTGAAGGGGCCGGAGGGTGCTCCGTGGTTAATGCTTTTGTTCGTACCCAGCCCATGTTTTATCCTATCGCGCATTCCGGTGCGCTGGAGATCACCTGACAACCGCACTGGCATTTACAACCATCAGCCACGATAGCTTTGCCATCTGAAGACCATTCAGGCGATCCTTCGATAATGGTATTGGTACCATGTCCCGGAATTGGGCAAATAACCTTATCTCCGACCAGCGCTACGGGTTTTCCGTTCACAATCATGGTGGAGGATGCGGAAATAACAGCACCGCCGTGGGTGGTTTTATCGCCGAGTAATACAAAGCCTTTGGACATAGAGAGCCCTCAAATGAAACAGTTGAATTATTTTAAGTAAAAGACTGCACACCAAATCAAAGGTGCCATTATAAAAAAACAGAAGATTACCTACATGATGAATAAATTAAATATACTTCATTGAATAAAAAAGTATTTAATCACCTCATAACTTTTAAGCGCACAAAAGTGAAAGCCTTGGTGTTAATTACTTTACCACCAGTGGCAGAATCCTACAATTCACTATTATTCATCCTTGCACCTTTTTTATTATTGGCCAACACAAGCACTGAGCTTTTTTGGGTACTTTTTCGGTCATGATTGCGCATTAATGACACAGCGAAAATTTATACTGGGAACAAATCCGCGTTCAGCAATTTTATAAGGATCAGTCTCAGTATCGCCTGCCAGTGCTTTAGCCAAATCCCCATTGTATTTATCCATAAAATCCGGAGGCAGACCTTTTAGTAACGGTTCTTCGCCCATCCGAAACATTGTGGTGGCAGTGGGAGCCGTATCATCTTCCCTGCTTTCCTCGGTCGGCATTCCCCGCAGCGATTTTTCGGTACCGCTTTCAGGACCTGTGGGATTATGCTGCGGGCTGTGCTGGGTAATAGGTCCTGCTGTACCAGTCACGCATCCACTGGCCATTGGTCCCCATTTCAAAGAGTACTAATGGAGTCGCTGGGTAGCTGCCCCACTGGTAATAGCCCCTTCCCCCCCCTGAGTAACTTTCTTGCTGTTGATAAGAAGGATTATTAACTCCTACTCTGAGATGACCATCATTAGTTCCGTAGCGAATATCCTGACCTCGGTTACGGGCCGCATATTTCCACTGAGCTTCGGTCGGTAAATCAATGGGTAGCTCAGTTTTCTCCCCCAGCCACTGGCAGTAATCTCTGCTCAGTTGCCAGTCAGCTGTTGCTGGTAAGTTAGAATCACGCAATTTTGGATAATCCTCAAGGTACCCTGCATCAACTTTTAACTCAGGCAAGCCTTTATTGTTGGTATAAAGATGGTAATCCATGTAAGTGACTTTATATTTGGCAATATAAAAGCTGTCCAGCCTGACGGTATACACGGGAAAACTGGCATGCTCATTGGCAAAGGTACAGGGCAGCCCATATTTCTTCAGGCAAATATCGCCCATCTCAAAGGTGCCCCCCCTGAACAAACACCATATTGCGCATAACGTCATTGACAACCTACTCACTGTTGTTGCACCCCATCAGGATAAGGATGAAAAAAGATAAAGCGATTTTTTATGGCTAATAGTCACGCATCTGCTCCTCTGGTTAAACCAGCCTTAAACTTGCATTATAATAATTTTTGTTAGCCGTATCCTTTCTGGCCTGATGTGGTGAAAGTTATTTCCGAATAAAACTCATAAGCGGCACTAATTCTACCATACTGATAAACAGTAGGATCACCAACCATACCTTTAGGAGTTTGAATAAGACCATCGTGAGCTTCGACAAGACCGTTACTTTCGATTAACTTGTAAAGTAGGTCTATTTCATCTGGTATTTTTATATCACTTTTTAATTCATTTTGCAAATCCATTAATAATTTGCACACAAGCTAACTCTCAATATTTAAAAATACTCATTATTATTTACACCTAATAATTAGGGCTTACCAGAATATCTTTCCCATTTTTCGATACCATTCTCCTTTAACAAGTTCTTCACATGTTTCAGCCCCCCTACCAAGTAACCATTGTTGTGGTACAAGGAAATGGTCCAATTGTGAGCGAACCATTGTAGAATCATTGCCCACCCAACCGTTTTTTCTCTAACGCGGCTTGTATCTCTTTGGCTCGCTCCAGCGGATAAAAAGTCACACTTTCCACAAAGAAATCTTTATCATAGCTAAACGATGCAACTATATTTTGATCAGGAGCTAATAGCGGATAAAACTCCTTTACTCCTCTATAGAGAGTCATAACTACTTTCGCATCAACATAAATCATCGGAAACCCGAAACGCGCCCGCACCCACTGCTGCGTCATCACAGGTTTCAGACCAAAAGGCATCGGGTTCGAGGGTTATCATGTATTCTGCCTGGTCGGCAGACACACTGTTGTGCTCAAAATGCGTGACCACGCCGTGCACCCGCTTCTGTTCGGCAAGGCTCTGTAATACACCGCGCCCATCGTCAGCGTGGCCGGTTTGTTCAGCAACTGGCTGGCATCCACGTTCCTGTCCGTGCTGGTGAAACTGATGTCGTAGCGGTAGAGCTGGCTCAGTATTTCTGTCCCGCAAAAATCTTCAACATCCAGCGGCGCGGTACAGGAGGGAAAATCAAGCTGATAGCGATTTAGGGTAGTGCCGGTAATATTTGAAAGGGTATCTATCAGGCTCATATTTAATTACTCCATATAAGATCCGACACGCTGTATGGCAATGCGCTTTATCACCAATGAGCACCACTTTTTTGCCGTTGATAACCATTATTGATGACACGGAAATAACTTTACTGCTGTGCGTGGTTTTATCACCGAGAATAACAAAACATTTAGACATTGAACGTTCTTGCTTCGGTTAAAATGAGATGCGTCACCGTCAATCGATATTATTTATTGATGACGCAACGGAAAACATACTGTGGACCAACGCCATATTTTTCAAAGTCATCGTCTTTATTAATCTTTGGAATCGGCAATTCTGATTGTCTGAACATGGTTAAAGCGTATTGTCTGTCACCGCCAACATTCCCACGCAGGACTTTTTCGGTCCCCTTTGCGGGTCCCTGAGGATCGTTTACCGGAGAATGAGAGTAATAATCTGACGCATACCAGTCATTGGTCCATTCTGAGCCACTAAGTCCCATGTCATACAGACCTAAGGGATTTGGGGGATATTTCCCCACTGGATAAATAGGAATACCAGCTCCATCAGTATATTCACTCAGCTCATCCTGGCTGGGGATGTTTTTACCAGGCAGGAACTCACCATTATTCGTTGCATACGGAATGTATTGTCCTCTGGATCTTGCTGCATATTCCCATTGTGCCTCTGTCGGTAAATCAATTTTTTTACCGGATTCCTTACCTAACCACTGACAATAGTCTTTTGCCTGTTGCCAGGTGATTCCAACAGAATAATCACCTTTTTGCAATGATGGGTAATCTTCCACCAGAACATTAATGGGGTTTTTTTTTACTCCTGTTATCTGTAGATATTTATTATAATCATCATTGGTGACTTTGTATTTTGATATCGAAAAATCACTTAATACAACCTTATGTAATACCTTGTCATCCTGGTTTATGCTGAAAGGCAGTTTTTCACCAACTAATGGCCCAAAATCCCCCATTAAAAACTCGCCGCCCTGAACGGGAACCATGTTAGAGAGCGACTTACCCACAAGCTCTTTAGCCGTTTTTTCACTACTGGCAGCATTTCCCTGATCGCACCCGACTAGTAAGCATACAGTAACTAAAATAGCTATAATGTTATTTTTCATTTCAATGCCTCAGTAATTTAATCAAGCAATCATTGTATTAATTGGATGCTGCTCGTCAACCATGGCAAGATATTCTGACATCAGGATATCCGGGATAGGCTTAAATGGTTCATCCGGGTCAACGGTAGTCGGGAGATTATTATGCAACAACGTTAGTTTTTCGCCATAATTTGTGTAAAAAAACAATTTGTGTTCCCCGATGCCTAAAAAGTTAATCACATCTTTTTCATTCAGTTCCTTACTGCCTTTTTTCTCCCCTGGTGATACCGTCAAATGCTGCATGACATTGTTATAATCTGCCTGACTTTGTACCCACTTCAGTGCCATAAACACCGCTTGTTTTCGTTTCTTTAAAGGACCGAGCTTCCAGCTGTTAACGGAAAAAAAATCATTATTCTGATTTCGTGGATCAAGCCAGTCCGCCCAGTTCTTGTCAATTAATGTGGCAATCACTGCCCCTTTTGTTTCCGGAGGGGTATATTTAAGCTGATCAGGATTAGACAAAATACTGTCCATTAAGCTGACGCGTTTGTTTTCATCCTTAAGATCTGCTCTAATTTGTTGCAATATTACGACCATATTCTTAAGCATGGCCTCACCCGCCTGTATCCCTTGTGCCGCCATAATAATAGGGATTGCGCATAGAGAGCGGAAGGCATCCCCTTCCATCATCAGCTCAAGCTTCTGATAATCCACATTCCTCAGCATATAAAGAAAGCTCTTCATGAAAGCCGCAAAGCTACTGCCGTCAACCTCAAACCCCACCTCTCCTTTTGCGCCCACTCCCCAACAAAAAGCCGCTTTACAATAAATGCGGAAACGACCCTGAATATAAGTGATATAAAAAACACCACTGCCGCCAGCTCCCGCCTGAACTGTCATACCTGCTTCCAGTTTGGCTATCGTGGCAAACTTATTCTCTTTATTAACAATGGGCTTGTCACCTTTCTCCAAACCTTTTTCTGCTGGATCTGCTGGCGTCTCATCAGGATGCGGGTCAAACCATTCAATAGCCCCACTGATGTTACCTCCGGCCTGAGCGCCAACAAAAACACCAATTTCACCGCCCCCCTGCGCGTCAGGTATGTTTGGGGTCTTTAAATTCACCTGCTGTTGTCCTGGCAACGGTGGAGCAGTCAGGGTGGCAGGATGGCCTTTAATGCCATAGCCTTTTCCCATTTCTCCGCTCCAGTCTACTTTTACCCCCACTTCAATTGCAGTACTGGCACCAACGCTACCTGACAACACCAGTTTCATGGCAAAACGCAGTGCTCCCATATTACAGACGCCATCCGGTGTTTGTTTGGTCACCTCTTTCGCAGGAAATAACAGGCTGATGCCTAACCTGTCCGGCAAGTACAGAACAGCTTCGGCCTTGGCTTCCCCTAGAGCAAAACTGGCATGGCCTTCTATCTTGCCCTCCAACTTTCCTTCTGACGGATTATATTTCGCTGAAAGCCCTGCTCCATGGCTGTAGCGCATCAATTGAGCCTGTGCGCTGATGTCAACATACTGGTGGTAGACAGATTCGTCGACCTTATCGTTTCCCTTTGGCCATGTCAGAAACTTGTTCATCTCTTCTGCCCAGCTGCTGACAATAACATTCGTGTCTTTAACCAGTTCACATTTAAGAGAAGCAGGGACAGTACTGAACTGTTTTATTAGTTTTTCAGTATCTATTTTTGCCTGGCGAATAGTTTTCTCAACCGTTTTACCATCAGCATCCTGGGTTGTGATAGTCTTATTTTTATATTTTATAAAACTGGCTTCACCGCTCTTTTTATCAACTTCACTGAGCCTGTATGTCCGCCAGTGCTGTTTTATTTTATCTGACCGGACATAGACTTTTTTAACTCCCTTTACCGTATTCTTCTTAAGCGGAATGAGTTCCATGATACCAATCGCGGTATCTTTCATTTTATCATTCAGTAACTCACCTTCTGGCGGATTTGCCGTCAGTGACATCAGCTCCTGGCGTAGTGCCTTGTTCGCTATATCTAATGCCGCATATGCATTGGTGATTTCACTCTCAAACTTTCTTGCCGACACCCTGCCTGCCTGAGTTATCGCTTCATAGTTAATATCATCAAGATTTTTTTGTGCCTGTTTCTGGGCCTCCAGTAAACCAGCCAGAAAGTTATGTTCCTGCTCGATAACTTTGTTTTCTGAAGCGGTCAGAAAGAGCAGTGTCGCACTGCCCGGGTGTAAAAAACATTCAGGCTCACATTTCCCTTTTACAACAGACCCTGAACCCTGCACAGTTGTTTTACTTGTCTCTTCTCCGGTAGCCATATGTATTCCTTATACTTTAAAGTAACTCAATATGCAGGGCATCTGGCAGGGCGGTATAAATGGTAACTGTTTTACCTTCCGCATCGGTCCTGCCCTCAAATACCCTTCCTTCACCGGTTGTTATCCTATAGCGGGTAAAGGGCATAATTTCTCCTGACTCTTCATCTCGCGCAGTAAAAAATTTACTGAACCCTACGGGAAGTTCTTTTTTTTTCACATCATAATCCGCCTTACCCATTTTCTGCACATTGACTGACTTCAGCAGGATATTCCCCGGGCAGCCCAGCTCAATATTGCCACTACTGAGTTTTATATACGCTCCCGCACAGTTCACCACCAGTTCCTTCGCCGCCGTGATTTCCACCCGGCCTTCCACGCTGGTCACGGTAATATCCTTTTTCGCAACAGCATCCAGCCCGTCATCCTGCGCCTGGATTTCCACCTTTCCCTTCGCCGCAAACAGCTTCATCCCCGCCTTCGCCGCCAGCAGGCTGACCGCCTCTCCCGCCGACACCGTAAAGCGCTTCAGCGCGCTGATATCCGTATTCTGCTGTGACATTATCCCCACGCTGGCGCTCCCCGAAGACAACCGCACTGCCTGCGGACTGCTGATGCTCACGCCCTGCGGCGCATTCAGCACCATCCCCGGATGTGCCAGGTCTTTCAGCGCATCGTTCAGCGTCTGCTGGTTCCCGGTATCTGACGGCAGGGCCTGAGCCGATTCCGCCGCCGACGCCAGGCTTTTCGCTATACCCAGCGCATTTTCAAGCTGGGCAATCGCCTCATCCATCGCCAGCATCCTGTCGCCTGCCGAAGACTGTTTGTCTGCGCTGATAAACACCCCGGCGCCCCCCCGGATGCTCACCCACTTATCCGTACGCAGCTCCGCGCCTTCACCCCGCAGCACCCTGGACGCATCCACATTGTGCCCCAGGTTCAGCTGCGTCTTGCCGCCGTACTCGGTGCTGAGCTTGATATGCTCCTCACCGCGCTTGTCTTCCATCCGCAGTTTGTTGTTCGTCGGCGTGCGGATCACGTTACGGGTGCTGTTCTTCTCCGTCACATGGTCAACATGCCGCGAGTCATGCAGCGCATGGGCGATATAGGGCCTGTCAGGGTCGCCCTCATGGAACGCGATCGCCACTTCCGTGCCCTGAATGAGCGGGAAGTGAAAACCGTACACGTCGCCGCCGTAGGGTTTGGCGAGACGTACCGGCATGCTCTCCTGACCCTGTCCTTTCTCGTCACGATCGGCGTCAAATTTCACCCGGTACAGTCCGGATGCATCCTGCCAGGCGTAGATATCGTTGGCTTTTGCGCTGGTGATACGCGCCGTCATCGTCCCGGTCACCTTCGGGCGCGGCAGCAGCGGCGGACGCCAGCACACCGTTTCGCTGTACGGTACCCCCAAAATATCCACCAGAAGGGCGCTCTTGCGACTGGCAGTAAAATGCGTGCTGATAATCAGCACCGGTTCCTGTAAGACAGCAGGCAGGGTGGGCGGCAGGCTGTCAGTGATGGTCAGTACCTGAGCCGGAGCCAGTGTAGCATCGGTACTGACGCCGGTTATCTGTGTCTTGTTTGCCAGAAAGCGCTCGTGGTCGAGGCGGGCGTAAAAGTTGGCGGTTTCCGCCTGCGGGTCGATTTTGTCACCCCGCGTCAGATGGCGCAGCCGGTAGTGGTACACCTCGCCGTCGCCCCGCATCATATCTGCCGGCGCAGACTGAAGAATGCTCTGTGCGTCACGGTGGTTGTAATCTTTCGTGGTGACGCTGGCTTCCACCACGTTGTGGGAGACATTCAGCCCCCATACCGATTCCGCCCCGCTGTCGCTCATCCCGGACGGGCTGTTCACCGGTAGCATTTTACCA
>JAAIGE0100267223.1_pt1 | contig 42003 bp, 34 predicted proteins | sample 6487951 | NCBI WGS metagenome assembly JAAIGE01 (sample SAMN13974128, study PRJNA590717) | phyllosphere metagenome | biome: tomato field; feature: multiple bacterial spot infested tomato fields; material: tomato leaves; isolation source: leaves from tomato fields | host: Solanum lycopersicum ...
CCGCCGCCACGCGCCATCCATGGCGCGGGGCGGCTAACCCGGCGTCCTGCCGGGTTACCCACGAATTCAAGCCTGCGTGCGGCCAGCGTGGTTTAACGGGGCGCCTGAGATCAAGATCACAAGCAGATCAAGAGCAAGATCAAGAGCGGCTCGCTTCGCATCGTGGTTAGCGGCGACGGGTTCAACTTGCAAGCCACCACCTTTCGCTACGGCGTTGATCAGTCTGGTTTATGGCGCTTGCGCACCAGCTTCATCACCACCACAAAAAACACCGGCACAAACACCACCGCCAATGTCGCCGTGATCATCCCGCCAATCACACCGGTACCAATCGCCTGTTGGCTGGCCGAGCTGGCCCCGGTGGCAATTGCCAAGGGCACCACGCCGAGGATGAACGCCAGGGACGTCATGATGATCGGCCGCAATCGCAACCGTGCTGCTTTCAAGGTGGCGTCGATCAAGTCCTCGCCTTGGTCATACAGGTCCTTGGCAAACTCGATGATCAGGATCGCGTTCTTCGCCGACAGGCCGATGATGGTGATCAAGCCGACCTTGAAGAACACGTCGTTGGGCATCCCGCGTAGCGACACGGCCAACACCGCGCCCAGCACCCCAAGTGGCACCACCAGCAACACCGAGGTAGGGATCGACCAGCTTTCGTACAGCGCGGCCAGGCACAGGAACACGATCAGCAACGACAGGCCCAACAGCAGCGGTGCCTGGGAGCCGGACAAGCGCTCCTGCAATGACAACCCCGTCCATTCCTGGCCCAGCCCGGCGGGCAGTTGGCTGACCAAACGCTGGATTTCGTTCATGGCCTCGCCCGTGCTGTGCCCCGGCGCCGCTTCGCCGCTGATGGCGATGGCCGGGTAGCCGTTGTAACGGGTCAACTGCGTCGGGCCCTGGGTCCACTTGGCTTGGACAAACGCCGACAGCGGCACCATCTTCCCGGCGTTGTTGCGCACGTGGATCTTCATCAGGTCGGCCACCTGGCTGCGCTGGTCGCCTTCGGCCTGCACCACCACGCGCTGCATGCGGCCTTGGTTGGGGAAGTCGTTGATATACGCCGAGCCGATCGCGGAGGACAGCACGTTGCCCACGTCGGCAAACGAAACGCCCAAGGCGTTGGCCTGCTTGCGGTCCACTTCCAGCTGCACTTGCGGCGCTTCGGCCAGGGCGCTTTCACGCACGTTAGCCAGAATCGGGCTTTTCGCTGCGGCGTCCAGCAATTCGGTCCGCGCGGCCATCAACCCGGCATGGCCGACGCCACCGCGGTCCTGCAAGCGGAACTCGAAACCGCTGGACGTGCCCAGGCCGTCGACCGGTGGCGGCAGAACGGCGTAGGCAATCGCGTCCTTGAGTTCGCTGAAGGCCATGTTGGCGCGATCAGCAATTGAGGAAGCGGAGTCATCACTGCCACGTTCCGACCAATCCTTGAGCGTGGTAAACGCCAGCGCCGCGTTTTGCCCAGAACCGGAAAAGCTGAAACCCATGATCATGGTGGTATCACCCACCCCAGGCTCTTCGGCGTTGTGTGCCTCGATCTGCTCGGCCACCCGCACCGTACGGTTCTTGCTGGCGCCCGGCGGCAACTGGATATCAGTGATGGTGTAGCCCTGGTCTTCCACCGGCAGGAACGAGGAGGGCAGGCGGCTGAACAACAGGCCCATGCCCACCAGCAAGACCAGGTAGATCAGCAAGTAGCGGCCGCTGCGCTTGAGGGCATAGGCCACCCAACCTTCATAACGATTGGTGAGTTGGTCAAAGCGCTGGTTGAACCAGCCAAAGAAACCACCCTTGGCATGGTGCTCGCCCTTGGCAATCGGCTTGAGCAAGGTGGCGCACAGGGCCGGGGTCAAGGTCAGGGCCAGGAACGCCGAGAACAGGATCGAGGTGGCCATCGACAGCGAGAACTGCTGGTAGATCACGCCCACGGAACCCGGCATGAAGGCCATCGGCAGGAACACCGCCACCAGCACCAGGGTGATACCGATGATGGCTCCGGTGATCTGGCCCATGGCTTTCTTCGTCGCCTCCTTGGGCGACAAGCCCTCGGTGGCCATGATGCGCTCGACGTTTTCCACCACCACGATGGCATCGTCCACCAGGATACCGATGGCCAATACCATGCCGAACATCGTCAATACGTTGATCGAGAAACCCAGCAGCAACATGGTGGCGAAGGTGCCCATCAGCGCAATCGGCACCACCAGCGTGGGGATCAAGGTGTAGCGCACGTTCTGCAGGAACAGGAACATCACCGCGAACACCAGCGCCATCGCCTCCAGCAAGGTGTAGACCACCTTGGTGATCGAGACCTTGACGAAGGGCGAGGTGTCGTAGGGAATCTTGTATTCCACATTGGCGGGGAAGTAGCGCGACAACTCGTCCATTTTCGCCCGCACCAGCGTTGCGGTGCTCAAGGCATTAGCGCCGGGCGACAGTTGCACGCTGACGGCGGTGGACGGCTTGCCGTTCAGGCGGGTGGAGAACTGGTACTCCTGGCTGCCGACTTCCACCCGCGCCACATCGCCGATGCGCACGGTGGAGCCGTCGGGGTTGGCTTTGAGCACGATGTCGGCGAATTCGGCCGGGGTGGAGAGTTGCCCCTTGACCAGCACCGCTGCGGTGATTTCCTGGGTGTGGGTACCCGGCAGGTCACCGATGCTGCCCGCAGAGACCTGGGCGTTCTGGGCGCTGATCGCGGCGTTGACGTCGGCCGGCGTGAGGTTGAAACCGATCAGCTTCTGCGGGTCAATCCAGATACGCATGGCGCGTTCGGCCCCGTACAACTGGGCCTTGCCGACGCCGTCCAGGCGCTTGAGCTCGTTCATCACGTTGCGCGCCAGGTAATCGCTGAGCGCCACGTCGTCGAGCTTGCCGTCGTTGGAGGTCAGGGTGACCAGCAGCAGGAAGCCGGCGGAGACTTTCTCCACCTGCAAGCCCTGCTGGGTCACCGCTTGCGGCAGGCGCGGCTCCACGGCCTTGAGGCGGTTTTGCACATCCACCTGGGCCATTTCCGGGTTGGTGCCCGGCTGGAACGTGGCGGTAATGGTCGCCGAGCCCAGGCTGCTCTGGGATTCGAAATACAGCAGGTGATCGGCGCCGTTGAGCTCCTGCTCGATCAGGCTGACCACGCTCTCATCCAGGGTCTGGGCCGAGGCGCCAGGGTACACCGCGTAGATTTCCACCTTGGGCGGCGCGACGTTGGGGTACTGGGCCACCGGCAACTGCGGGATGGCCAGCGCACCGGCCAGCAAGATGAACAAAGCCACCACCCAGGCGAAGATCGGGCGGTCAATAAAGAACTGCGGCATGACGGGTTATTCCTTTACGAGCGGGCTGTCGTCCACTTCAACTTTTTCACCGGGGCGCGCATGTTGCAGGCCCTCGACGATGATGCGGTCGCCGGGCTTGAGGCCACTGGTGACGATCCAGCGATTGTCGACCACCGCGCCCAGTTCCACCGGTTGCTGGCTGACGGTCTGCTCGGCATCCAGCAGCAACACCATCGGGATACCGGCGCTGTCACGGGTAATGGCGCGTTGCGGCACGCTGAGGCCTTGCTTGTCGACGGCCTGTTCCACGCGCACCCGCACGAAGCTGCCCGGCAGCAGGTCGAGGTCCGGGTTGGGGAACTCGCTGCGCAGGATGATCTGCCCGGTGCCCGGGTCGACGCTGATGTCAGCGAAGAGCAATTTGCCTGGCAACGGGTACTGGCTGCCGTCGTCCTGGATCAAGGTAGCCTTGGCCTGGTCCTGGCCGACCTGCTTCAGGCTGCCGGCACGAAACGCACGGCGTAGGTCGTTCAGCTCACGGGTGGACTGGGTCAGGTCGGCGTGGATCGGGTCCAGTTGCTGAATAATCGCCAGCGGCGTGGCTTCGTTCTGGCCGACCAGTGCGCCTTCGGTCACCAGGGCGCGGCCGATGCGCCCCGAAATCGGCGCGGTTACGGTGGCATAGCCCAAATTCAGCTTGGCACGCTCGACGGCGGCCTTGTTGGCGGCGACTTCGGCGTTGGTTTGGCGCAAGGCGGCGCGGGCGTTGTCGTACTCCTGGCCGCTGATGGCGTTGCCTTCGACCAATTGGCTGTAGCGCTGTTCTTGCAGGCGCGCCTGGAACGCATTGGCTTCGGCCTTGCTCAGGTTGGCCTGGGCACTGTCCAGGTCGGCCTTGAACGGCGCCGGGTCAATACGGAACAACACGTCGCCTTGCTTGACGTCGTGGCCTTCGTTAAACACCCGCTGCATGACCACCCCGGCGACCCGCGCGCGGACTTCGGCGATACGCGGTGCGGCGATGCGCCCGCTCAGTTCGCTGGTAATAGAGAGGGGCTTGGCCTGCAGGGTTTCGATCCGCACTTTGGCCAGGGGCATTTGTGGCGCCTCGTCTGCCGACTGACCACACGCGCTCAGCGCCAGTGTGAGGGCCAACAGGCAAAACGGCGCAAATAGATTCTTCGACATGCTCTTATCCCAATATTGACTGGCGCATCCTAGGGGCACCTGCGCCGTGGTGCTGTGAAGCTGTGTAGCGGGTCTGTGAAGAAGTGTAAGGTACGGCGCGCAGGGCGCCGGGGGCGTATATCCTTGCACAATCCTGCAACACACCAACAAACCGCATTATTTGGAAACACCATGCCCAACATCCTCCTGGTGGAAGACGACGCCGCACTCTCCGAGCTGATTGCCAGCTACCTGGAACGCAACGGCTACCACGTCAGCGTGCTCAGCCGTGGCGACCATGTCCGTGAACGCGCACGCCTGAACCCACCGGACCTGGTGATCCTCGACCTGATGCTGCCGGGCCTCGACGGCCTGCAGGTGTGCCGCTTGCTGCGCGCCGATTCGGCGGGCCTGCCGATCCTGATGCTGACCGCCCGCGATGACAGCCACGACCAGGTGCTGGGCCTGGAGATGGGCGCCGACGATTATGTGACCAAACCCTGCGAGCCGCGCGTATTGCTGGCCCGGGTGCGCACATTGCTGCGGCGCAGCAGCCTGTCCGAACCCCAGGTGGCCAGCGACCAGATCGTCATGGGCAACCTCTGCATCGATTTGTCCGAGCGCACCGTGACCTGGCGCGAGCAGGCGGTGGAGCTGTCCAGCGGTGAGTACAACCTGCTGGTGGTGCTGGCCCGGCATGCCGGCGAAGTGCTCAGCCGCGATCAGATCCTGCAACGCCTGCGCGGTATCGAGTTCAACGGCACCGACCGTTCGGTGGACGTGGCCATCTCCAAGCTGCGGCGCAAGTTCGACGACCATGCGGGCGAGGCGCGCAAGATCAAGACGGTGTGGGGCAAGGGGTATCTGTTCAGCCGTTCCGAGTGGGAATGCTGAAGCATGTTTCGCGTACTGCTGCGCCTCTACCTGATCACCATCGTCACTTACAGTGCGGCGATTTACCTGATTCCCAAGCTGGTGATCCAGCTGTTCGAACACCGCTACATGGACTACAACATCGAACAGTCCCGTGGCCTGCAAAAGCTGATGGTCAAGCAGTACCAGCGGGCGCCGGTGGAGCGCTGGTCCCAGGTGACCGACCAATTGAGCCACGATTTTGCACCGCTGAAGGTGCAATTGTTGCTGCGCCAGGATGCCCGCTATACCCCTGAGGAAGAACAGCTACTGGAGCAAGGCAAGCCAGTGATCCGCCTGGGCGAATGGGGCTGGATGGAAGAAATCAGCTCGCCGATCAACCAGCAGTTCGCAGTCAAGTTGACTGTGCCGCCAGACCCGCTGGACATGAACCTGCTGTACTGGTCGATGAACGTGCTGGTCGGCGCCGCCTTGCTGGCGTGTTTGCTGGTGTGGCTGCGTCCGCATTGGCGTGACCTGGAGCGTTTGAAAAGTACCGCCGCGCTATTGGGCAAGGGCCATCTGGAGGCGCGTACGGGGCTCGCACCCAGCTCCAGCATCGGCGGCCTGGCGGCGGTGTTCGACACCATGGCCGACGATATCGAACGTCTCTTGAACCAGCAGCGCGACTTGCTCAATGCGGTCTCTCATGAACTGCGCACGCCGCTCACCCGCCTGGATTTCGGCCTGGCCCTGGCGCTTTCCGAAGACATGCCCGCGGCCAGCCGCGAGCGCTTGCAAAGCCTGGTGGCGCATATTCGGGAGCTGGATGAACTGGTGCTGGAATTGCTGTCTTACAGCCGCCTGCAAAACCCGGCGCAGTTGCCGGAGCGGGTAGAGGTGGCGCTCGATGAGTTTATCGACAGCGTGTTGGGCAGCGTCGACGATGAGCTGGAAAACCCCGACATCGTCATCGATGTGGTGCTCGATTGCGCCGTGGAGCGCTTCAGCCTTGACCCGCGCCTTACCGCCCGAGCCTTGCAGAACCTGCTGCGCAACGCGACGCGCTACTGCGACAAGCGCATCCAAGTGGGCGTGCGTGTATGCCCCAAAGGCTGTGAAATCTGGGTGGACGATGATGGCATTGGCATACCGGCGGACCAGCGCGAGCGCATCTTCGAGCCGTTCTACCGTCTGGACCGCAGCCGCGACCGCGCAACCGGCGGCTTTGGCCTGGGCCTGGCGATCAGCCGGCGCGCCCTGGAGGCCCAGGGCGGCACCTTGACGGCCCTGGCGTCGCCCCTGGGCGGGGCGCGGTTTCGTGTGTGGCTGCCTAACCTTTCGTGATCAAAGCACTTTGACTGCGCGGCCAATCCCGTGAATCGGCCCGGTGGGTTTGCCGGTAGGCGAGCCATTGGGCCCTTCCAGCGTCAGTTCAAACAACTGGTTCGGCGCCAGCGGCGGCAGCTTGTCCAGGGGTATCGACAAGGTTTGCCCAGGTTTGACCAGGCCCAGGGAGACGGGACCCTGCCAGCCATCGCCCTTGGTCCAGAACTCCAGGGCTTTGTCAGCAGGGATCTCCATCACCCCCAGTGGGATCAACTGGATCTGCTGATTATCACTGGCCTGCACCACCCAGCCCGGTGCCTGGCTTTGTGGCGCCATCAGCACCACCACGAAGCTGGGTGCGAGCAGGGGCGGGCGCGTCAGTAATAAAGCCGCCAGCACCACGCTTGCCATCAGCCCGGCAGCGGAAAGCCCGCGCCAGAACGCCAGCAGGTTCCACCACGGCACGCTCGTTTCGGGGGCTTTGATGCGGCGTTCAATGCGCCGCCACAGCTGTGCCGAAGGCGGTACCGGTTGCGCCAGCGCCACCAGAGGCAACAAGCGTTGCTCCCAGGCATCCACCGCTGCGCGCAGCGGCGCATCATGGGCCAGGCGTTGTTGAACCTCAGCGCGCTGTTCGGCGGGCAGGGTCCCCAGCACGTATTCGCTGGCCAGTTCATCCAGGCTGTCGTTCATGCCATGCACTCGCGCAAGGCGGCGAGGCTGCGTTTGATCCAGGCTTTGACCGTGCCCAGCGGGGTACTGAGTTTTTGCGCGATTTCACTGTGGGAGTAACCGTCCACATAGGCGTGCAGGATGCAGGTGCGTCGCGTCGGGTCGAGCCGTTCCAGGCATTGGTGGATCTGCCCGGAGCGTGCGGCAAACTCGATGGCCTGGGCAGGCTCTGCCAGCGGTTCGTACTGATCGTCCAGTGGCACGTCACGCCCGGCGCTGCGTACAACGTCCAGGGCCAGGTGGCGAGTCACGCTGAACACCCAACCGCGTGCGGAGCCTCGCAGGGGGTCGAAACTGCGCGCGCCGTGCCAGATCTTGATAAAGGCGTCATGCACAATGTCCTCGGCCAGGGCCTTGTTGCGGGTAATGCGCAGTGCCACACCGAGCAAGCGGCTGCTGTCCTGCTCATAGAGCTGGTGCAGGGCGCGTTGATCGCCGCGGGCGCAGGCTAACAGGCACACTTCATAATCAAAGATGATTTCAGCCAAACCAGAATTCCTGCCACTGAGGAGACGTCTACGCGTGGTAGGCGCGAGGTTGCTCGCGCCTACCTGGCCAGCGTAGCTGAGTTTGCTCAGTTGGCGGCCCAGAAGAGGTAATCCGCCTGGTATTTCACCACTTCCTTGGCGCCTTTGTTCGCCGTGGTGCAGGGCGTCGCGGGAGCGACCCCGCCTTTGAGCGCAATCCGCTGGATATACGTCACGCCGCTCATCGCACCCTTGCCCTCGGCCGGGTTGGCCTTGACCAGTTGATAAGGCAGGTTACCCGGGCTTGACGGCGCCACGGCCAATTGCGTGCCGGTGATGGCCGAGCCGTCCTTGGCCTGCCAGGTGGCGGGTGGGCCGAAATAGGTGCCGACCTGCTGGCCGTTACGGTCGTTCAACACGGCTTTGGGGCCGACGAAGGTCCACTCGGTCTGGCCGGCGGCGTTGGCCTTGTCGCGGCATTCATAGGTGATTTCGCCGACCCCGGTGGTTTGCATCGCCAGCTTGTGGCCATCCGGCACCTTGATGCTGTCCGGCAGGCCCGCCTGGGCAAACGCCGATGGCGCGGCGATGAGCAGGCCGGTCAAGCACAGCAGTGTTTTAGCGTTCATGGTGTTTCTCCATTGGGTAGAACAGCAGGGTTACGTTGATGACTACGGCCCAGCCCCGCCCATTGGATGCAGTGCTTTGCAAAAAAAGTGAAGATTTCCAAAAAAGCATAAACTCAGATCGCATCGGTATAAGTGGTTATAAGAAAAATCGCTATCCTGCGGCCAGAAATTTATAAGGCCGCGGGTAGCTGGAATGGATGTAGGTAATATTGGTTTCGTGGTTGCCGGCCTGATCGTGGGTTTTATCGTGGGCATGACGGGGGTGGGCGGCGGTTCGCTGATGACCCCGATCCTGCTGTGGTTTGGCATCAACCCAGCTACTGCGGTGGGCACCGACCTGCTGTACGCCGCGATTACCAAGTCCGGTGGTGTGCTGGTGCACAGCAAGAACAAGAATATCGACTGGACCATCACTGGTTGGCTCACCCTGGGCAGCGTGCCGGCGGTGTTGCTGACGTTATGGTTCCTGGCCAGCTTGCACACCGACCCCAGTGCGATGAATGCGGTGATCAAGCAGGCCCTTGGCGTGGTATTGCTGCTGACGGCCCTGGCGATCCTGTTCAAGAAAAGCTTGTTGGCTTTTGCCCAACGTCATGCTGGCGATTCCTATCATCTGCGCCCGCGTAACCTCAATGCGCTGACGGTGGTGACAGGTGCGATCCTCGGCACCATGGTGGCGCTGACCTCGATCGGCGCTGGCGCTCTGGGCACGGTGGCGTTGTTTATCCTGTATCCGTTTCTGGCCACGCGGCGCCTGGTTGGCACTGAGATCGCCCATGCGGTGCCCCTGACCTTGGTGGCGGGGCTGGGCCATGCCAGCATGGGGAATATGGACTGGCATTTGCTGGGGTTTTTGCTGATGGGGTCGTTGCCGGGGATCTATGTGGGCAGCCATATGACGGGCAAGATTCCCGATGGGGTATTGCGGCCGTGCCTGGCGGTGATGTTGATGGCGGTGGGGTACAAGTTGGCGTTCTGAGTGCTCTGCTTGACACCCCGCGATCCAACTGTGGGAGCTGGCTTGCCTGCGATGACGCCCTGAAAACCGACACCTATCTACCTGACACCCCAACGATCCCACTGTGGGAGCTGGCTTGCCTGCGATGACGTCCTGAAAGCCAACGCCTATCTACCAGACACCCCACGATCCAACTGTGTGGGCTTGCTCGCGAAGGCGGACTGACAGTCAACACAGTTGGATTGTGTACATATCCATTGCTGCGGTAACGGCCGCTTAGGGTTCCGCTCTGACAGCGGGTCACTTTTGGAAGGACCCAAAAGTAACCAAAAGGTCCTCGCCCCACCACTCGGCACCTCGCTTAGGCTCGGTGTGCCCGTAATCCGCCAGTGATTTGGGGGGCCGCCGCCACGCGCCATCCATGGCGCGGGGCGGCTAAACCGGCATCCCTGCCGGTTTACCCCCCCAAATCCCTGTCGAATTCCGGCCAGCGTGGTTTGACGGGGCGCCTAAGATCAAGATCAAAAGCAGATCAAGAGCGGCTCGCTTCGCATCGTGGAGTGTGTGGCCGGGCGCGGTCAACTGTGGCTTGCCTGCGAAGGTATCGACTCGGTGTGCCTGAATCACCGAGTTGTCTGGATCGCAGGCAAGCCAGCTCCCACAGGGATAGGTGCAGCAGTTATTGCGCACATGAAAAAGGCGACCCGCAGGTCGCCTCTTTCAACTGCGCTTGATCAGAACTCGTGATCAGCACTGTCCGGGTTCAGGTCGCTGATGCCCAGCTTGCCGGCAGCGGCTTCGATCGAGCCGGTCTGCTTGACCAGGGCGGCGATCGAGTCACGTACGATCTGGTTGCCCTTTTCATTGTCGGCGGCGATCAATTGGTCGTAGTGCTCGCCGTTGTTGGCGTGGTCAACCATCACCTGGATCTTCGCTTCGGTTGCCGCCAGGTCAGCCTTGAGGGCCGCGTCGGCTGCCGGGTCGGCCTTGGCCACCAGGGACGACAGGCTGGCGCCGGTCAGCTTGGTGCCGTCAACACGGGTGTATTCGCCCAGGTAGACGTTACGGATGCCCTTGGCGTCGTAGAAGTGCGAGTAATGGGTGTTGTCGCTGAAGCAGTCTTGCTCGTCTTCCGGCGAGTTGGCTTCCAGGGACACTTTCATGCGCTCCCCGGCGAGTTCGCCCAGGGACAGGCTGCCCATGCCGAACAGCATTTTACGCAGGCCGTCGGTGCCAGGTTCCGACTCCAGGGTGGCGCGGTAGTTGTCTTCGACGTTGGGCTTCCAGTTGTCGACCATTTCCTGCAGGTCGCTGACCAGCAGTTGGGTGACCGCACGCAGGTAAGTGCGGCGACGCTCGTTGTGGCCGCCGGTTGCACCGTCACCGGTCATGTAGTCCGACGCCGGACGGTTGCCCGCGCCTGGGCCGGTGCCGTTGAGGTCCTGGCCCCACAGCAGGAATTCGATGGCGTGGTAGCCGGTGGCGACGTTCGCTTCGGAACCGCCCAGCTCATTGAGGCTGGCGAGTTTTTCCGGGGTGATGTCCTTGACGTCAACCTTGTCTTCGCCCACCTGGATTTCGTTATTGGCGATGATGTTGGCGTTGGCGCCTGGGTTACCCAGTGCGTGCTCGTAGGACTTGTCGACGTAGTCGATCAGGCCTTCGTCCAGGGGCCAGGCGTTAACTTGGCCTTCCCAGTCGTCGATGATGGTGTTGCCGAAGCGGAACACTTCGCTCTGCAGGTAGGGTACGCGCGCGGCGATCCAGGCGGTACGGGCCGCTTTCAGGGTTTCGTCGTTCGGGTTGGCGAGGAAGGTGTCGATTGCGGTCTGCAGGGTTTTTGCGGTGGATTCGGCATCGCTGTACACCGCAAACACCATGTCTGCGTAGTGCGCGACCACGGCCTTGGCGGCCGCTTCGTCGACCTGGCCAGCCGGGGCAGCCGCCGGTGCGGTAGTGCTGGCGGCAGCGGGTGCCTGGGGCGCGGCGGCCTTGTCTTTACCTTCGCCGCAACCGGCGAGAGAAATGGCAATGGCCAGCAGACTGGCGGTGGCCAGGGGCATACGAATCATGGCGAACATCCTGCTTCGGTTGTTGAAAGGGCGCGCGGGGAGCGCAAACGCTGCGACATAATGCGAAAGATTTGCATTTTGTGTAAAGGCTTATACGCGGGAAATATTGAGTATCGAAGTGTAAATTCAAAGACTCACGGCGTTATTGCGCTCGGCCTGCTTCAAATAAGCCGTCAACTCCCGGGCCTGCAGCGGTTTGCTGTAGTGATAACCCTGCCCCTCATGGCACCCCTCGGAGATGACGTAGGCCTCCTGTTCGGCAGTCTCCACCCCTTCGGCAATCACCTGCATGCCCAGGCTTTTGCCCAGTTGGATAATGGCGCGCACGATGGTTGCGTCATCGTCGTCGTCCTGCAGGTCCTGGACGAAGCTCTTGTCGATCTTGATCTTGTCCAGGGGCAAGCTCTTGAGGTAACTCAGGGATGAGTAGCCAGTGCCGAAGTCATCAATGGCGATCAGCGCCCCGGAGCGGCGCAGGCTCAACAGGTGCTGGGCGGCGGTGCTGATGTCTTCCATCAGGCCGGTCTCGGTCACTTCCAGCTCCAGGCTGCGCGGCGGCAGGCGATAGATCTGCATCAGGTTGTTGACCACCCGCGGCAACTCGGTGTGGTGCAGTTGCACGGTGGACAGGTTGACGGCCATGCGCAGCGCCGTGAAGCCCTGGTCATGCCATTCGCGCAATTGCCGGCACGCCTGGTCCAGCACCCATTCGCCAATGGGAATGATGGTGCCGTTCTGTTCCGCCAGCGGGATAAACAAGTCCGGCGGTACCAGCCCGTGCTCAGGGTGCTGCCAGCGCAGCAGGGCTTCCACGCCCACTACCTGATGGTCGCGGTAGCTGATTTGCGGTTGGTACACCAGATGCAACTGCTCGCGGCTCAGGGCATCGCGCAGGTCTTTCTCCAGTTCACGGCGCCGGCGCATTTCGCTGTCGACGCTGGCGATATAAAACTGGTAACGGTTGCGCGAGCGGCTCTTGGCCAGGGTCATGGTCTGCTCGGCTTTTTGCAGCAACTTCTCGGTGCTGTCGCCATCCTCCGGGAACAGCGTGATGCCGATGGTGGCGCGCAGGCGGATCAGGTCATGGTCGAGCGCAAATTCAGCCTCCAGGTCATCGAGAATACTTTGCGCCAGTTCGGCAGCTTCGTAGGGCTGGTCGATATCGGCTTGCACCAGGGCGAACTGGTCGCCGCCCAAGCGCGCGAGCGTACCCAGGCGGCCGCTGTGGGCGCGCAGGCGGTCGGCCAGGGCCAGCAGCAGTTTGTCGCCGGCCTGGTAGGTAAACTGCTCGTTGACGCTCTTGAAGTCATCCAGGCCCACGCACAACACCGCGACACGGCGTTGCCGGCGGCCAGCGTCCGTGAGGATCTTGTCCAGTTGCGCCTGCAACTTCTGGCGGTTCGGCAGGCCGGTCAGGAAGTCGTATTGGGCCATGCGCAACAGGCTCGATTCGGCCTCGTGGCGCAGGTGGGTATTGCGCTCGATGGATTCGAGCAATTGGTTGGCGGTGTTTATCCACTGCCCCAGTTCGTTGCGTTCGTGGCCCTTGAGCTGAGGGATCTTGTGCTCGCTGGGGCGGTCCGGGTTGATCGAGGTCAGGTGCTCGATCATCCGCGACAACGGTTTGGTCAGCATCCAGTGATACACCAGGTACAGCACCAGCCCCATGGCCAAGGCGCGCAATACGCCCGAGATAAAGATGATGACCGAGCTGACCAGGAAACTTCGGCCATAGGTGGCGGTGTCGAGGGTGATACTCAGGTCGCCGTAATATTCGCTGTAGGGGCCCTTGCCCACCAACGCAGTGGTAAAGGAGCGTTCCTGGCCAAGAATCAGGTCGGTCAACCAGCGGCTGGGGGACTGCTGTAAAGGGCGGCTTTTTTCCGCCAGCATGGTCTCGTTGGGGTGGCCGATAGAGGCCATGCGCACAGCGTCGTCCTGGAATAGGCCTTCGATCACCTGCATGCCCATCTCGCGATCCAGGCTGTACACGGCCTGGGTCGAGGGGTCGCGAAACATGTCGAGGATGCGCTGGGCATCGCCCGCCACGGCCTGGCGCGTCTTGTAGGCATCAAAAACGATCTGCGCCACGCTCAGCGCCACACCCACGATCAAGGCCGACAGCAGCACAACCCGTAGCAACTTCACCGACAAGCTGTTCTTGAGTTCCAGCTTCAAAGGGGCATTCCTTGTCTCATGCGGGTGGCCGTCAATATGCCATGAGTATTGGCAATCTGGTGATGGCAGTCAAAGGGACATTGGGGCTTGGGATAAATTGAGGGTGTTGCTGAATAAAGGTGCCGCGGCGACAACTTATGGTGGGGCTTTCACAGGCGGGCAAAAGGACAGGATGTGCGCAGCAGGCTTGGCAGGGGAGAAGGCGGAGCAGATCCGCCTTCCGGTTCTACGACTCTCTTAATAATTGCACTTACCCTCTGACTGGTGTGCGTCCCCGGCGACCTTTGCGTCCTTGCCGACCGTGTCTACGAGCTTGTTCGCCAAGTCCAGAGCGCCTTTTGCCACATCCAGGCCCTTGTCGAGAAGGCCCGATACCATCGGGATTGCGCCTGCTGCCATCGAAATAGGATCCATCGTCATTCTCCACATTCATTCAGGAGGGTTATTCCTCCTGACGGTTGTGTGGTCAATTGTTACGGTTGAGTTCCGGTATCTCTGGGCTGTCTGTCTGGCGCGCATAAAAAAGCCCGGCGATTGCCGGGCTCAAGTTCAGCGAATGCCCTGAGACGGTACGCCAGTCGATCGCTGGCGATTGATGTCAGTATCGGGCGAGGCCAGTGCCCCGGCGCTGCTGCGCTGAGGGCGGTTTACTTCCGGATACTAGTCCATAACTTGTGCCAGCTACCATTCGGCAACCAAGTACCATTACCGATGAGCGTATTCAAACCGTCCACTTTCTCCATTTCACTCAGCGCCCCGGTATTACTCAATACGCCGGTAACACCAAATAGCAGGGTGTTAAAGTCTTGGAATAGTTCGATGCTCGGTGTTTCCTTGAGGACCCCAGTGTATTGATAAGGCTCTATCAGGCGCAGCTTAGATATAGGATCCATATTCTCCGGCAGCTCGCCAAGGCCGGCTCGCACTATTTTTTGGGCCGGCGAAACAGCTGCCGTGCGTCGAAAGACGTTCTTGCCGACAGTGCGTGTCGTATTCCCCAGGTAGTTGGAAAGTCTTGCAAATCTCTGTGGCATGTTCTTGATCAGTGCCGTAGCTCCAGAGGCAATACCGAAGAATAGTGAGGCCCAGGCCAGTCCTTGGGACCATTCCGGATGGCTCTCTGCAATAACTACTGCGGTGACCGCCAATACTGCTGAAGTAAGAGCGGCCAAGGCCGCTGCTACTATCAGCGACGCCGGGGCCGTCATAATTGCGGTGAGCACCCCTATACCGCTAAATATTATGGTGGAAATCACCTTGCCACTCTCACCAAGGCCGAGAGGCTCGGGCAGATTGTCTCCCCAAATGTTCCTCAGTGCCCGGCTAACCGAGAAGTGACCGCTGGGGTCATGAAAGTTGATCGGGTCGTTACCGACACAATAGCCGTAGGCGTGTGGGCCACCGATGCCAAATGGGCTGCTGGTGTCTGGGGCGTGGAACTGTCGTATCTGGGGCAGGTAGACGCGTTCGCCCAAGGGGATTTGGCCGTTCGTGGCGTCATCGTATTCTCCTTGGTAGCCCAATAAGGAGTGGGTATCTTCGAAGAAGTGTTCGCCGAACGCGGTATAGGCATGAAACTTTGTGGTGTCAGCCACTGCGTCGTAGGTGACACACACCGTGCCATTAAGGTCTCGCCATTCGTACAGGATCCTGTCCACCCCTGAAATCCTGGTTTGTTGGGCGATGCAACTGGCGCTGCCGGGCTGCAATTGCCGGAAATTGCTTTCATTCTCAATGGCATATTCGCCGTTGAGCTGGCCCTCTCTATAGATGAGCTGACGTTGGTCCGGCCCCTCACCTACTGTCATCAGGCTATCATCGGGGGCATAGCCGTATAGCCTGCTCCCTATCTGCGTCAAGCGTCCCAACCAGTCATAGTGGTATTTTCTGCCTTTTTGATCTTGAGAGATGCGGCCGGCGGCGTCATAGGTCAAAGTGGCCGATTTTGTGTAGTCCGCATGCGTGTTCTCGATCTTTTCCAGGCGAACCCCCATTGAGCTGTCGTAGGTATAGGTCGCGGTATTGCGCGCGCCAGCGAAGGTGCTGACACACCGGCTGACGTTGCCAAGTGCGTCGTAGGTGAACTCTTCTTTGTCTATGAGTTTTCCTTTCGGGTTTTGTGGCCTCCATACCCCTGTTGTCGTGCATGACTTAAGCCTCCCAGCAGCTGTGTAGGTGAAGCTGCGTGAGCCCAGGACGTCGCTGTCTCCTTTCAACTGAACCTGTTTGAACCGGCCATCACTATAATAAGATGTCATTATTTTAAGGATGATGGAGGTATTGACGGGGTGAAACTCGCGCATGATTTCACGTTGCTGAGCGTCGTATTCATATTTGAGATCAACGTGTTTCGCTGCGTCGGTCTTAACCTCTAGACGTTCATTCTCTGCGAGCCCTTGGTCATTGTATGTGTAGGAGGTGACGAACTCTTTTTTGCTAAAGGTACGCTGTCCACCTGAGTTGTATAGGAACTTCGTTGTCGCGCCGAATACGTCGGTATCAGTGAGTAAACGCCCTGCGGGCGAGTAACTGCAGGATACTTCTTTGGTTTTGCCAGACTGCGTCTGAGCGTGTTGTTGCGTCACGCGCAGTTGGCTGTCATGGTGGTGTTTCAGAATACGCTCTCCCTCACTGGCGGTGGAGATGTTTTGCCTGGCATGGGCATAGCTGAACGTTTTCTGTTTGCTGCCGTCTTCGTTAGTGATTTTGCTCAGCTTATTGCCCAGTTCCGGGATGTACTCATGTTTGAGGACGTGGCCGTCCGCTGTTTTTGTCGAGGCAGGGACCGTGCTGGCGCCAATATAGGTATAGGTTTCGGTCGCGTCGCCCCGGGTCAAGCTAGTGACGCGGCCCCACGCATCAAACGTACGCTTACCCAGCGAGCGTCTTTGCAGGCCAAGCAGGGAGAAACTGATGTCTATGGTTTTAGGTTCGTTGCTCGGAGAAAGAGCGGGGTAGGTGTAATGGTAGGTGTAGGCAAGGTTTAAAAGGGGTAGCAAGCCTTTATCGTCTTCAACATGGGCCTCCGTGAGTACGCGTCCGAAAGAATCGCGGGTATAGGTGATGGTGGTGACCCCGAACTCGCCATCGGTTTGCAACTGCTCAAGGAGTCGCTCCTCTGTGTAGGTAGCGGTTTGAGTCTGATAGACCGCGCCATTCTGATCGCGAAACTCAACTTTCTTGATTGTTTCGTCCTCGTTGTAGGTGGTTATCTTTCTATGTTTATCAGTGGGTGTTCCGCTCCACTCTGTGCGTGTCATCGCGATGGGGTCGTAGCGGTTAACGTCTCGCCGGCCGCTGCTATAGTTTCGCTGCTCGACTTCACCCCAACCATCATAGACCACCTCACTCCACTCACTGAACTGCGTGCCGTCTGCGTGGTAATCATATTGGGTGCTGCGCTTCTCCCTTCCGTAAATGTCGTAGCTGACCTCCTTGAGCAGGCGTTGAGTGCCTGGTTCGGGGTAGTCGTACTCTCTGAGGAGTCGGTCCTGCCCATCGTATACTTCTAAGCGAACCTGCCCGTTAGCTTCAGTGATCATGACTTGGCCTGGGGCAGGGTAGGTATAGGCCGTGATTTGCTTATACGTTGGGCTCTGCGCACATAAGGTGAGGGTCGCTAACCTTCCGAACGCGTCGTAAGTGTACTCGGCACGATTACCGTCCGTGTCTACCTGGCGTATAAGTCGCCCGCTAAGCACGCTTTGAGTGCTTGAGGAAACGCGCGTCCGGGTGCCGATGCTCTCGGTGGTTGTGGTGGTTAGCTCGGTATTGTTTGTGCCTCCAAGAGCGTAATTGAAGTCTCGAACGGGTAAGCGGAATTCGCCGTCGTTCTGAGTGATTTTTTTTGGTTTTCCTTTTCGAAAGCTGTTTTCTTCGTAATAATTAATGAGTTGGTAGGTTATGCGTTGCTTGAAAAGTTTATAGGGCGAAAATATTTGAGTTAATCGGCTAAGTTTTTGCTCGCTCATGCCATTTATTGAAACATAATCGAACTGTTTGACGATCTTAACTCCGGGAGATGAGCTGAATGAGTACTGAGTTTCTTGGCGGGGGAGAGGAGCTTGGCCATTGACAGGAGGGTCGTAATTATATTCAGTTGCCTTTCCCGGTTGTATGTTCTCGATCAAGGCGGCATGTTGATTAAGTCGATTTTGAATTTCTATCTTTCGGCTCTTGGTGTTGTGGCTGTACGTAATAGTTCGGTCGTTTTTTATAGCGGTTGAGTCAGCAGAAATTGTGTGGCTTGTGGTGATAATGAAAGGTACGTTGCGGCTGGATCTTGTCACGGTTTCCAATACGATTTCATTGGTTTTGTAGTCGTATTTGTATTCTGTTATCGCTTCGTGAAATTTGGTGGTTATGTAGTAATCAAGCCTGTCTGAGCGGTCGTATTCATAACGGTGAACAAATGGTAGGACGCCATTACTAGGGTAGATGTAATGTTCGTTCACACATGGCAGTTTTGTTAATTTCGGATTGTCCGGAAAACTCAAGCCATTGTCGCTATACAACAACACTTCGACGAGGCCGTCCCAATTGGTGAATTTGTTCAGTAACCAACCAGCGGTCTCATGGTCCATATACTCAAGCTTGGTTTGGATATCGTCGGCGAGCACTACGGATGTGAGGGCGTAGTCCTCAATGCTCAGTTGATAACGCAGTTTTTCAGCGGGGTGGGTCGGCCAGTAGGTCATGGTGACGGGGGTTATCGCTGGTTGGTCGGTGTCATTGGCGAGTGTGTATTCTATTTCGATCAGGGGGTCTCCCTCGCCGTCACCGTCGCGAATACTTTGTAATTTTGTCTGGTAATAGGTTTTACCCTCTATGATATGAGGTGTGGCTATCCAGTTAAAATGCAGTTTGTTGTAACCATCGTCGGTCAGCCACTCTGGAAAATAAAATAACGTGTCTTCCAATTTTGATAGGAGCTCTACTCTACCTCCGCGCCGGACCTTTAGTTTTCCATCATTATCCCATTCAGCGTCGATCGTAGGGGTGTTCAAGTTTTTGCCCTTTTTCAGGGACAGTGTTTCTCCACTATGGAGCGTCAGCCTTTCATATTCCTCACTGTAGAGGGTAGGGCTGAATTCCCAGCCGTCGCCCAGGGCGGCTTGGTTGTTGGTCAGAGGGCTATAGAATAGGTTCATTTCGAATACGGGGCCATTGCCTGAGTTACCGATAATTGCAGGCATCTTTATATAAGCTTCAAACAACCCGGTGCGGGTGTTCACCATATTGGATTTTTGTGTGGTTGCATTAAAGATTGGCTCGCTTTCGTAGTCGGCCGGGTCTTTGCCCATTGGGTTGTGCGCCATGGTTAATCTCCTTATAACGTGATAGTCCTGACCGTTCAGAACGGGGTATGGAGATATGAGCGTATGGAAGAATCAACCGGTTAGAACCTGTGAGTTCTGACAGTTGTTTATAATGATTGGCTATGGCTTGGGTTGTTTATAAGTATATGTTGGGAGGTGACTAGGCATAAAAAAACCGAAATCCAAAAGGACTTCGGTTTTTTGAACGGATCACGGATTATTTGATAATCACTCAAATGACCAGCAGTGCGGCAAGCGTTGCTTAGGCAGTGAAGGCCTTACCTTCGAACTGCTCAGCCACGAACTTCCAGTTGACCAGGTTCCAGAACGCTTCCACATATTTTGGACGCACGTTGCGGTAGTCGATGTAGTAGGCGTGTTCCCAGACGTCGCAGGTCAGCAGCGGGGTGTCGCCGTTGGTCAGCGGGTTGCCGGCGCCGATGGTGCTGGCCAGGGCCAGGGAACCGTCAGCCTTTTTCACCAACCAGCCCCAACCGGAACCGAAGGTGCCGACCGAAGTCTTGGTGAACTCTTCCTTGAACTTGTCGAACGAACCGAACGCAGCGTTGATGGCGTCGCCAAGCGCGCCGGTGGGTTGGCCGCCGGCGTTTGGCGCCAGGCAGTTCCAGTAGAAGGTGTGGTTCCAGACTTGAGCGGCGTTGTTGAAGATGCCGCCCGAGGAAGACTTGACGATCTCTTCCAGGGTCTTGCCTTCGAACTCGGTGCCAGGCACCAGGTTGTTCAGGTTCACGACATAGGTGTTGTGGTGCTTGTCGTGGTGGTATTCCAAGGTTTCCTTGGAGATGTGCGGCTGCAGGGCATCGTGTGCGTAGGGCAGCGGCGGCAATTCGAAAGCCATGATGATTCTCCTAATCAGGTCAGTTGCGGTGAGCGCAAGGCCGATCACGGGCGGCCAAACATGCGCCGGGGAGTTTGTACTCTTTGCGGCGCAGGGGTTCGATCATAGCACCGGGGGTGCGGCATAACCACGCAACAACTGTGTGGGATAGAGGTTCCAGCGCGTTTTGGAATATTGCTCAGGCGCTGATCAGTTGATAGGCCACCGAGAACATCATCGCGGCCACCAGCAGGTCCAGCAGGCGCCAGGTGGCCGGGCGTGCCAGCCAGGGTGCCAGCCATGCCGCACCCAACGCCAGGGTGGCGAACCACAGAAACGAAGCACTGGCCGCACCGGCTACGTAGGCACCCGGTTCGGTTTGTTGCGCGCCCAGGGAGCCGATCAGCAGGACGGTGTCCAGGTAGACGTGGGGGTTGAGCAAGGTCACTGCCAGGGCGCTCAGCAATACGGCGCGCAATGAGCGCGTCTTGAGGCTGTCGCTTTGGTCCAGGCTCTGTTTCGAGCAGGCCCTGCGCAGCGCGCATGCGCCGTACCACAGCAGGAACGCAGCGCCGCCCCAGCGTGCCACCGCCAGCAGTATCGGGCTTTGCGCCAGCACGGTGGCCAACCCGAATACCCCTGCGGCCACAAGCAGTGCGTCGCAGATCACACACAGCGCCGCCACGGGTAAGTGATGTTCGCGGCGCAGGCTTTGCGCGAGTACGAATGCATTTTGGCTGCCGATTGCCATGATCAACCCGAGGGCCACCAGCAAACCGTTCATATAGCTTTGCCACATAGAGGGAGATCCTTGTTGATGCTCAAACGATGCTGGCTATGGTGCGGGTCGTGGCTGTATAAGAAAAACCAATATTGCTGATCGCTCATTAGAGAAACTGATGTTCGACTATAAATTGCTTTCCGCCCTGGCGGCGGTGGTGGAACAAGCCGGCTTCGAGCGCGGTGCCCAGGTGTTGGGGCTGTCGCAGTCCGCCATCTCCCAACGCATCAAGCTATTGGAGGCGCGCATCGGCCAGCCGGTGTTGATACGCGCCTCGCCGCCAACGCCCACCGATATCGGCCGGCGCCTGCTCAACCATGTGCAGCAGGTGCGTTTGCTGGAGCGTGACCTGCAAAGCCAGGTGCCGGCCCTGGACGAGGAGGGCATGCCCGAGCGCCTGCGCATTGCCCTGAATGCCGACAGCCTCGCCACCTGGTGGGCCGAGGCGGTCAGCGACTTCTGCGCCGAACAGCATTTGCTGCTGGACCTGGTGGTCGAAGACCAGACCGTGGGCCTCAAACGCATGCGCGCTGGTGAAGTGGCGGCCTGCATTTGTGCCAGCGAGCGCCCCGTGGCCGGTGCCCGCAGCCTGTTGCTGGGCGCCATGCGTTATCGGGCGCTGGCCAGCCCGGCCTTTCTGGCGCGGCATTTTCCTGGGGGCGTGCGGGCCGACCAATTGGCGCGCACGCCTGCGCTGGTGTTCGGCCCGGATGATTTCCTGCAGCACCGCTACCTGGCGTCCCTGGGAGTGGACGGTGGTTTCGAACATCATCTATGCCCGTCATCCGAAGGCTTTATCCGCCTGACGGAAGCCGGCCTGGGCTGGGGGCTGGTGCCTGAATTGCAGGTGCGCGACCAGTTGGAAACCGGCGTATTGGTCGAGTTATTGCCAGATAAGCCCATCGATGTGCCGCTGTACTGGCATCATTGGCGCAGTGGCGGACAACTGTTGGGCTTGTTGACCGACCATCTGGCCGATGTGTGTGGCCATTGGTTGGTGCCGTTGGAGTGATGGCGCGCGTCAAGGCAACAGCGATGAAAAACGAAAGAACACGGAGTACTACATGAAAATTCTGGTCACCGGCGCAAGCGGCTTCATCGGCGGGCGCTTTGCGCGCTTCGCCCTTGAACAGGGCCTGGACGTGCGGGTCAACGGGCGGCGCGCCGAGGGTGTGGAACACCTGGTACGGCGTGGTGCCGAGTTTATCCAGGGTGACTTGAATGACGCCGACCTGGTGCGCGACCTGTGCCGCGATGTCGAAGCCGTGGTGCATTGCGCCGGCGCCGTCGGGCTGTGGGGCAAGTATCAGGACTTCCACCAGAACAACGTGCTGGTCACCGAAAACGTCGTCGAAGCCTGCCTGAAACAGCGCGTCGGGCGTCTGGTGCACCTGTCGTCGCCGTCGATCTACTTTGACGGCCGCGACCATCTGGGGCTCACCGAAGAACAAGTGCCCAAGCGTTTCAAACATCCCTATGCCGCCACCAAGTACCTGGCCGAGCAGAAGGTGTTCGGCGCCCAGGAATTCGGCTTGGAAGTGATAGCCCTGCGCCCACGGTTTGTTACCGGGGCCGGCGATATGAGCATCTTCCCGCGCCTGCTGAAAATGCAGCGCAAGAGTCGCCTGGCGATCGTCGGCGACGGCTTGAACAAAGTCGACTTCACCAGCGTGCATAACCTTAACGAGGCGTTGCTCAGCAGTTTGCTCGCCACCGGCTCGGCGCTGGGCAAAGCCTACAACATCAGCAACGGCGCACCGGTGCCGATCTGGGATGTGGTGAACTACGTGATGCGGCAAATGGAATTGCCCCAGGTGACCCGTTACCGCTCCTACGGTGTGGCCTACAGCGTGGCAGCCTTGAATGAAGCCTTCTGCGCGATGTGGCCGGGGCGGCCGGAACCGGCATTGTCGCGCTTGGGCATGCAGGTGATGAACAAAGATTTCACCCTCGACATCAGCCGCGCCAGGCATTATCTCGACTACGAGCCCAAGGTCAGCCTGTGGGCCGCGCTCGACGAGTTCTGCAGCTGGTGGAAAGCCCAGGCCCCGGGCCGCCAATAAGCTCATAAGCAGCAACACTTCGGGAACCCAATTCCAGGTTCCGAGTCGATCCATGCGCCGGGAGTGCGGTTTATACTCCTGCCGCTCGGCCTTGCAGCCAGCCATCTCATTGATTCAGGGTAGATTCATGCGTAACGATGCTAAAGACGACTTCGACAACGTTCCCAGCCTGCGGGCCGATCTTGGGGATGACGATGATTTCGTGCCGACCGCCGCGACGTCGGTGCGTTCGCGAACGACGCCCGTGGTCAAGGTCAAGAGCGCCAGCACTGGGCCGTTGTGGGCATTGGTTGGCGCGCTGTTGATCGCCTTCGCGGGCCTGGCCTGGTGGAGCTTTCAGCAGATCTCCCTGATGGGCCAGCAGTTGGTCGCCACCCAGGAAAGCTTTGCCCGCATCAGCGAGGAAGCGGCGGGGCGCCTGCAGGCGATTTCCGGCAAGGTCGTGGCCAGCGAAGCCAATGTGAACAACGGCAGCGAAGCCTTGAAAATGCAGATCAAGCAGCTGGAAGCCCAGTTGCAGGAGCAGGGCAAGCAACAGTTGGGCGTCGCGGGGCAGGCCACCGAACTGGACAGCCGCCTGGCGCAGATGAGTGCCAGCACCACCGAACTGACAGCGGCCAACACCAAGCTGCAAGGCCAGGTGCAGGCCCTTACCGACGCAGTCGCCAGCCTCACGGCAGCGCAGGCCGAGGTCAAGGGCCTGGCCACCGATGTGGCTGCCTTGAAGAAGCAAGGCAACCCAAGCGCGGCCATCGCCCGTCTCGAGCAGGACCTGCTGGTACTCAAGAGCGCCCAGGAAAACCAGCCGGCCAACGTCGACGCACCGACCAACAAGGAATTCGACGTGTTCCGTATCCAGACCACGCGCAATATCACCACCTTGCAGAGCCAGGTGCAGAACTTGAATCAGCGTCTCAATGCGCCGGCTGCGGCCACCCCACTGGGCCAATGACCGCAAATCGCCTTGTGTAGGAGCGAGCTTGCTCGCGAAAAACGTTAACGATCACGCGGGTTTCCTGGATAAGCGCGGCGCTTGTTGGCTTTTCGCGAGCAAGCTCGCTCCTACATTAGGATTAGGGTGTTGATTGTCACCATTTGGTGACATTTGCCATCCCTTTCGTTACTTGCCCATCCCACGCCCTTGTTTAGACTCCGGTCATCCCAAAAAAACAATAAGGGCCACCCATGACCACCCATCCACTGCCTGCCAGCAGTTGGCTGAATGCACCTGCCCATCACGCCTGGCTCGCCGCCGAAGGCCAGCGCTTGCTGGCGTTCGCCAAGGCATCGCGCCTGCCGGACGGTTTCGGCAATCTCGACGATAAAGGCCAGTTGCCGGCCAATGCCCGCGCCGAAACCATGAACACTGCGCGCATGACCCACAGCTTTGCCATGGCCCATGCCATGGGGTTGCCGGGTTATGCCGAGTTGGTGGCGCACGGTGTGGCGGCGCTCAGCGGCCCGCTGCGCGACAGCGAGCACGGTGGCTGGTTCGCCGCGCCCCACGCGGCTGATGGCAACACCGGCAAGGCCGCCTACCTGCACGCCTTCGTGGCCCTCGCGGCCAGCTCTGCCGTGGTGGCCGGCGCGCCGGGTGCGCGCACATTAATGAACGACGCTATCCATATCATCGACCAGTTCTTCTGGAGCGAAGAGGAGGGCGTCATGCTCGAATCTTTTGCCCAGGACTGGAGCGGCGTCGAAGCCTATCGTGGCGCCAACAGCAACATGCACGCCACCGAAGCCTTCCTGGCGCTGGCCGATGCCAGCGGTGATACACGCTGGCTGGACCGCGCGCTGCGCATTGTCGAGCGAGTGATCCACACCCATGCCGCCGGCAACCAGTTCATGGTCATCGAGCATTTCGACGCGCAGTGGAAGCCCTTGCTCGGTTACAACCAAGACAACCCCGCCGATGGCTTTCGCCCTTACGGCATTACACCCGGCCATGGTTTTGAATGGGCGCGGTTGCTGCTGCACCTGGAAGCTGCGCGCCTCAAGGCTAAGCTGGCCACGCCAGACTGGCTGGTGAGCGACGCCAAAGACCTGTTCGCCAGTGCCTGCGAGTACGCCTGGGCGGTGGATGGTGCGCCGGGCCTTGTCTACACTTTGGATTGGAACCAGCGCCCGGTGGTACGCGAGCGCCTGCACTGGACCCATGCTGAAGCCAGCGCCGCCGCTCAGGCGCTGCTCAAACGTACCGGCGAGTTGCATTACGAAACCTGGTACCGACGCTTCTGGGAGTTTTGCGAAACCCACTTCATCGACCGGCTCCAGGGCAGTTGGCACCACGAACTCAGCCCGCACAACCAACCCAGCAGTAAAATCTGGGGCGGCAAACCTGACCTGTACCATGCCTGGCAAGCGGTAGTGCTGCCTGCACTGCCCTTGGCACCTAGCCTGGCCAGTGCATTGGGCAGCGGATGCTATGTCACCAAGTGGTGACATTTGTGCGTCCCTTTGTTACCTGCGCCCTGAAAATCCATGTTTAAACTCCGTGCAGCGCAAGCTCTAGACTTGCATGCATAACAACAAGAAAAGGTACTCAGATGAACGCGATTAATCGCCTCGCCGTCGCTATTTCCATTGCCTCGTTGTTCCCCCTCAGTGCATTTGCCGCCGACTCCAAAGGTACGGTGGAAGTGGTGCATTGGTGGACCTCCGGCGGTGAAAAAGCGGCTGTGGATGTCCTGAAGGCCCAAGTTGAGAAAGACGGCTTCACCTGGAAAGACGGTGCTGTAGCCGGTGGCGGTGGCGCCACTGCCATGACCGTGCTCAAAAGCCGCGCGGTCGCTGGCAACCCGCCAGGCGTTGCCCAGATCAAAGGCCCCGACATCCAGGAATGGGCGTCGACTGGCCTGCTCGACACCGACGTGCTCAAAGACGTCGCCAAAGAAGAAAAGTGGGATTCGCTGCTCGACAAGAAAGTCTCCGACACCGTGAAATACGACGGTGACTACGTCGCCGTGCCGGTGAACATCCACCGCGTAAACTGGCTGTGGATCAACCCGGAAGTCTTCAAGAAAGCCGGCATCACCAAGAACCCAACTACCCTCGAAGAATTCTACGCAGCCGGCGACAAGCTCAAGGCCGCAGGCTTCATTGCGCTCGCCCACGGCGGCCAGCCTTGGCAGGACAGCACCGTGTTCGAAGCGGTGGTGCTTTCGGTCATGGGCGCTGATGGTTACAAGAAAGCCCTGGTCGACCTTGATAACGGCGCCCTGACTGGCCCAGAGATGGTCAAGGCCCTCACCGAGCTGAAGAAAGTCGCGACCTACATGGACGTCGACGGCAAGGGCCAGGACTGGAACCTGGAAGCTGGCAAGGTCATCAACGGCAAGGCCGGCATGCAGATCATGGGTGACTGGGCCAAGTCCGAATGGACCGCCGCCAAGAAAGTCGCCGGCAAGGATTATGAGTGCGTAGCGTTCCCGGGCACCGACAAAGCCTTCACCTACAACATCGACTCCCTGGCGGTGTTCAAGCAGAAAGACAAAGGCACTGCTGCGGGCCAGCAGGACATCGCCAAAGTCGTGCTGGGTGAAAACTTCCAGAAGGTGTTCAGCATCAACAAGGGTTCGATCCCTGTGCGTAACGACATGCTGACCAAGATGGAGTCCTACGGTTTTGACTCCTGCGCCCAGACCGCCGCCAAGGACTTTTTGGCCGACGCCAAGACCGGTGGCCTGCAGCCAAGCATGGCCCACAACATGGCCACGACCCTGGCGGTGCAGGGTGCGTTCTTTGATGTCGTGACCAACTTCATCAACGACCCGAAAGCCGACCCGGCCGACACGGCCAAGAAGCTTGGCGCGGCGATCAAGTCGGCCAAGTAACACAGCCACTGTAGGAGCGAGCTTGCTCGCGAAAAACTCAAGGTCACCGCGTTCATCCTGTATGCACGCGTTATCGTTGAAGTCCTTCGCGAGCAAGCTCGCTCCTACAGGGTTCGGTTCTGCTGCTAGTCCTTTTTCCCTGTACTGGATTTTCCCATGAGTTCTGTTGCTGTGTTCAGCAAGGCCTCGCCATTCGATGTGCTGCAGCGCTGGCTCCCTAAACTGGTGCTGGCGCCGAGCATGTTCATCGTGCTGGTGGGCTTTTATGGCTACATCCTGTGGACGTTCGTGCTGTCGTTCACCACCTCGACCTTCTTGCCCAGCTACAAATGGGCGGGCCTGGCGCAGTATCAGCGGCTGTTCGATAACGACCGCTGGTGGGTGGCGAGCAAGAACCTGGCCGTGTTCGGCGGCATGTTCATCGGCATCACCCTGGTGATCGGTGTGCTGCTGGCGATTTTCCTCGACCAGAAAATCCGCCGCGAAGGCTTTATCCGTACCATTTACCTGTACCCGATGGCGCTCTCCATGATCGTCACCGGTACCGCCTGGAAATGGCTGCTCAACCCGGGCATGGGCCTGGACAAACTCCTGCGGGACTGGGGCTGGGAAGGCTTTCGTCTCGATTGGCTGATCGACCCGGACCGCGTGGTCTACTGCCTGGTGATCGCCGCTGTGTGGCAAGCCTCCGGCTTTATCATGGCGATGTTCCTCGCTGGCCTGCGCGGCGTTGATCAATCGATCATTCGTGCTGCGCAGATCGACGGCGCAAGCCTGCCGCGTATCTACTGGAGCGTGGTGCTGCCCAGCCTGCGTCCGGTGTTCTTCAGTGCGGTGATGATCCTGGCGCACATTGCGATCAAGAGCTTCGACCTCGTGGCGGCAATGACCGCAGGCGGCCCGGGCTACTCCTCCGACCTGCCGGCGATGTTCATGTACTCGTTCACCTTCAGTCGCGGCCAGATGGGCATGGGCTCGGCCAGTGCAATCCTGATGCTCGGTGCGATCCTCGCGATCATCGTGCCGTACCTGTATTCCGAGCTGAGGACCAAGCGCAATGACTAGTCTCGCCGCCAAACCTGCCATCAGCCTGAGCCGCATCGCGATCTACGCGGTGCTGATCCTGGCGGTGCTGCTGTACCTGGTGCCGCTGGTGGTGATGTTGCTCACCAGCTTCAAGACCCCGGAAGACATCAGCACCGGTAACCTGCTGAGCTGGCCCACCGTGGTCAGCGGCATCGGCTGGGTCAAGGCCTGGGCCACTGTGGATGGCTACTTCTGGAACTCGATCAAGATCACCGTTCCCGCTGTGCTCATCTCTACCGCCATTGGCGCCTTGAACGGCTACGTGCTGTCGTTCTGGCGCTTTCGCGGTTCGCAGTTGTTCTTCGGCCTGCTGCTGTTCGGCTGCTTCCTGCCGTTCCAGACCGTGCTGCTGCCCGCGTCGTTCACCCTCGGCAAGATGGGCCTGGCCAGCACCACCACCGGCCTGGTGTTTATTCACGTGGTCTACGGCCTGGCGTTCACCACGCTGTTCTTCCGTAACTACTACGTGAGCATCCCGGATGCGCTGATCAAGGCGGCACGCCTGGACGGAGCGGGGTTCTTCACCATCTTCCGCCGGATCATCCTGCCGATGTCGACGCCGATCATCATGGTCTGCCTGATCTGGCAGTTCACCCAGATCTGGAACGACTTCCTGTTCGGTGTGGTGTTCTCCAGCGGCGACTCCCAGCCCATCACGGTGGCGCTGAACAACCTGGTCAACACCAGCACCGGGGCCAAGGAATATAACGTGGATATGGCGGCGGCGATGATCGCCGGGCTGCCGACCCTGCTGGTCTATGTGATCGCAGGCAAGTATTTCGTGCGCGGCCTCACGGCCGGCGCGGTCAAGGGGTAATCATGGCTACGCTTGAACTTCGCAATGTAAACAAGACCTATGGCGCCGGCCTGCCCGACACCTTGAAGAACATCGAACTGTCGATCAAGGAAGGCGAGTTCCTCATCCTGGTCGGCCCGTCGGGTTGTGGTAAATCCACGCTGATGAACTGCATCGCCGGCCTTGAGACCATCACCGGCGGCGCGATCATGATCGGTGATCAAGACGTGAGCGGCATGAGCCCCAAGGACCGTGACATCGCCATGGTGTTCCAGTCCTACGCGTTGTACCCAACCATGAGCGTGCGCGAGAACATCGAGTTCGGCCTCAAGATCCGCAAGATGCCGCAAGCCGACATCGACGCTGAAGTGGCGCGCGTGGCCAAGCTGCTGCAAATCGAGCACTTGCTCAACCGCAAGCCGGGCCAGTTGTCCGGGGGGCAACAACAGCGCGTGGCCATGGGCCGTGCCTTGGCGCGCCGGCCGAAGATCTACCTGTTCGACGAACCGCTGTCCAACCTTGACGCCAAGCTGCGCGTCGAGATGCGTACCGAAATGAAGCTGATGCACCAGCGTCTTAAAACCACCACCGTCTACGTGACCCACGACCAGATCGAAGCGATGACACTGGGCGACAAAGTGGCGGTGATGAAGGACGGGATCATCCAGCAATTCGGCACGCCGAAGGAAATTTACAACGACCCTGCCAACCTGTTTGTGGCAAGCTTTATCGGTTCACCACCGATGAACTTCGTTCCCATGCGCCTAAAACGCCAGAACGGTGATCTGGTGGCGGTGCTCGACAGCGGCCAGGCCCGCTGCGAGTTGGCGCTGGGCATGAATGACGCCGGGCTGGAAGACCGCGATGTGATCCTGGGCCTGCGCCCGGAGCAGATCGTGCTGGCAGCGGGCGAGGGTAATGGCTCGTCGAGCATTCGTGCCGAAGTGCAGGTAACCGAGCCGACCGGCCCGGACACCCTGGTGTTTGTGCAGCTCAACGACACAAAGGTCTGCTGCCGTTTGGCGCCGGACGTGGCACCGCAAGTGGGCGAGACCCTGACCTTGCAGTTCGACCCGGCCAAGGTATTGCTGTTTGACGCCAAGACCGGTGAGCGATTGGGCACAGCGGCTTCATTGCCGGCACAGGGGCATGCCGACAATGTGACCCAGTTCAAGGGCCGTTAAGCAAGATAAGTGATTGTTTTAGTTAAAAAATGTAACCCGCGTTAGATAAAAACAGTTTAATAACAATAAAGACGAGGATGTAGGGATGAAAAAGCAACACAACAACACCCGGCTGATCTGCCAACTGTCAGCGGCAGCAGCCCTTGTATTGTCCGCCAATGCGATGGCGGCCGATGCATTCAGCGCCGATTCCAAGTGGATGACCGGCGATTGGGGCGGCGAGCGTACCAAGCTGATCGAGCAAGGTATCGACATCAAGGCCGACTACGTGGGCGAGATGGGCTACAACGCCCACGGCGGCTACAACGACGACAAGACCGGTCGTTACTCCGACCAGTTCGGTCTGGGCGTGGCGCTGGACCTGCAAAAACTGTGGGGCTGGGATAACACTCAGGCCAAGATCCAGTTGACCAATCGTAATGGCCAGAACATCTCCAATGACCGCATTGGCGACCCGCGTGCCGGCACCTTGAGTTCGTCGCAAGAAGTGTATGGCCGTGGCCACATGGTGCGTCTGACCCAGTTCTGGATTCAGCACCAGATGTTCGACAACAAGCTGGACGTGAAGCTCGGTTACTTCGGTGAAGGCGAAGACTTCAACACCTTCCCTTGCGACTTCCAGAACCTGTCGTTCTGCGGCTCCCAGGTCGGTAACTACGTCAATACCTGGTACAACTGGCCGGTCGCCCAGGCCGCTATCCGCGTGAAGTACAACATCACGCCTGAGCTGTATGCGCAAATCGGTGCCTACAACCAGAACCCGTCGCAATTGGAGCATGGCAACGGCTTCAAACTCAGCGGCAGCGGTACCAAGGGCACCGTGATCCCGGTGGAATTGGTCTGGTCGCCGAAGGTTAATAACCTGCCGGGCGAATACCGTGTGGGCTTCTATAAAAGTGCGGCCGATGCTCCGGATGTACGTGAAGACGTCAACGGTAACGATGCGGTCCTCAGCGGCGCCGACTTCCGTACCCGCAGCAGCAAGAAAGGTTACTGGTTCGTTGCGCAACAGCAACTCACCACCCATAACGGCGACGCTTCCCGTGGTCTGAACATCGCTGCCAACGCGACGTTCCATGACAAAGAAACCAACCTGGTCGACAACTACCAGTCGTTGATGCTGGTGTACAAAGGCCCATTCGACGCGCGTCCAAAAGATGACGTCGGCATTGGCGTCGCTCGCCTGCATGTCAACAATGATGTGAAGAAGAACTCTGAGCTGCTCAACGACGCCAGGGGCGTGAGCGACTACGACAATCCGCTGTACACGCCGATTCGTGAGACTGAATACAACGTCGAACTCAACTACGGTTTCCACGTCACCAACTGGCTGACTGTGCGTCCGAACCTGCAGTACGTTGTTCAGCCTGGCGGCGTGGATAAAGTCGACAACGCGCTGGTAGCGGGCCTGAAAATTCAGTCTACGTTCTAACGCTGTTGCGATAAGCTCCTCTCTCTGTGCGCATTTGCGGGTAGCCATGGCTATCCGCTTTTTTTTGCGTGGCACTGTGATATTCGGGACCTGGGCACATGCACGAGCAACCGCTGCAACGCTTTTTCAAATCCCTGCGCGAGCGTCCGGTGTTCGCCTGGGAGCGCTTTCAGATGCGCGATGTGTTGGTGATCGACCATCCGCTGTGCCAGGCGGTGTTCAGTCGCCAGGGCGCGCAACTGTTGCACTTTCAGCCCACCGGCCAGAAACCCTGGCTGTGGTGCGCGGCCAAGTGGCCGCAGGTCGGCGCCATTCGTGGCGGCGTGCCGGTGTGCTGGCCGTGGTATGGCCGCCACCCCAGCGAAAATGCCTGGCCTTCCCACGGTTGGGCCCGCTTGATCGACTGGAAACTGCTCGACAGCAGCACCGATGACGACGGCGTGCGCCTGCACTGGCAATTGCAACTGTGCGACTGGCAGGTGGACTTGCACGCGCACCTGGGCGACACCTTGGAGCTGCGCCTGAGCACCGAGCATCACGACGAGCTGCCGTGCCAGTTGAGCCATGCATTGCACGCTTACTGGCGTATTGGTCACGTTGATGAGGTAGCGCTGTCTGGACTCGAAGGAGCGCAAGGTTATGACCAGCTCAATCGCCAGGTTTGCCAGCAGGAAGGTGAACTGCGGGTCGATGGTGGATGCCAGCGGGTGTTCCAGCATGAGGGCGAATTACAGCTCAAGGACCACGCCTGGCAGCGTGAACTGTGCATCGACACGGGCGACACTGCCGACACCGTGGTGTGGCACCCGGGGAGCCGGCCGCTGTTGGGCGTGAGCTTTAACGAAGCGTCGGGGTTTGTGTGCGTGGAGGCGGCGATGGCGGCGGCGAGCTTGGCGCCGGGGGAGAGGGCGCATTTGAGTTTGCAGGCGCGGGCGGCAGTTTAGTGGTGTAGCTGATGGCCCCTTCGCGAGCAAGCCCGCTCCCACATTAGACCGAGTTCCACTTATGGAATGCAGTCGAGTGTGGGAGCGGGCTTGCTCGCGAAGAGGCCGGAACGGCTGGCATAGAGCCCGACTATTTAGTTGAACTCATCCCCCACCGGATACCGGCTGTCATTCAAGCTCTCTTTGATCTTGCGCAAATGCGGCTGGAAATCCACCCCGCGGCGCAAGGTCATGCCGGTTGCCAGCACGTCCAGCACCGTCAATTGGATAATCCGAGAAGTCATCGGCATGTAGATATCGGTGTCTTCCGGCAACGGGATGTTCAGGCTCACCGTACTGGCCTTGGCCAGCGGCGAGTTCTCGGCGGTGACGCCCAGCACTGACGCACCGTTTTCCCGAGCGATACGCGCCACTTCCACCAGCTCGCGGGTACGGCCAGTGTAGGAAATGATCACGAACAACTCACCGGTGTGCGCCACCGAGGCGATCATGCGTTGCATCAGCACGTCGGCGTGGGCCGTCACTGCCAGGTTGAAGCGGAAGAACTTGTGCAGCGCATCCATGGCCACCGGGGCTGAAGCGCCCAGGCCAAAGAAGTGGATCTGCCGTGCCTGGATCAACAAGTCCACGGCCTTGCTGATCAGCGCGGGGTCCAGGGCCTGGCAGGCACTGTCCAGGGAGGCAATGGCGCTGCCAAAGATCTTCTGGGTGTAGGCCTCGGGGTTATCATCGGCTTCCACGGCGCGGCTGACATACGCGGCGCCACTGGCCAGGCTTTGCGCCAACTGCAATTTAAGTTCAGGGTAACCGCTGACACCGAACGAACGGCAGAAACGGTTGACCGTCGGTTCACTGACCGAGGCGGCCTGGGCGAGTGCGGCGATCGAGAAGCGTGTGGCCTGCTGCGGGTTGAGCAGGATCACTTCAGCGACTTTGCGCTCGGCCTTGTTCAATTCTTCGAGGCGGTTCCGGATCTGTTCCAGAAGATTTCGCACGCGGTCCATTCAGTCTTTCCTTCGGGCGACGATGCAAATAAAAAGGCGGTAACCAATCGATGAGTGGCTTTTCGCGGTGGCCTATCCTACTGAGGGTAGCCGAACACCACCACTCGCAATGCGTATTTGCGGAAAATGTTGTGGTTATTACTACATTTTTCCTTGAGTGATGCCTTGAAAAAAGGTATTTGTAGCTTAACTTGATAAAAGAACAAACATCATGCCTTCGATAACCGTGGAACCCTGCACCTTTGCCCTGTTTGGCGCCTTGGGTGATCTGGCGCTGCGCAAGTTATTTCCTGCCCTTTACCAACTCGATGGCGCCGGGTTGCTGCACGACGACACACGTATCCTGGCCCTGGCCCGTGAAGCCGGCTCCGAGCAGCAACACCTGGCCCATATCGAAAAAGAATTGCGTAAGTACGTCGGCAAGGAACTCGACGAAGCCGTGGCCCAGCGTTTCCTCGCGCGCCTGGCTTATGTGCATGTCGACTTCATGAAGGCCGACGACTACGTTGCCCTGGCCGAAAAAGTCGGCAGCGATCAACGCCTGATTGCCTACTTCGCCACCCCGGCGGCGGTGTACGGCGCGATCTGCGAAAACCTGTCCAAGGTCGGCCTGGCGGAAAATACCCGCGTGGTGCTGGAAAAACCCATCGGTTCGGACCTGGAGTCGTCGCGCAAAGTCAATGACGCCGTGGCGCAGTTTTTCCCGGAAAACCGCACCTATCGCATCGACCACTACCTGGGCAAAGAGACGGTGCAGAACCTGATCGCCCTGCGTTTCGCCAACAGCCTGTTCGAAACCCAGTGGAACCAGAACTACATTTCCCACGTGGAAATCACCGTGGCCGAGCAGGTTGGCATCGAAGGCCGTTGGGGCTATTTCGACAAGGCCGGCCAGCTGCGCGACATGATCCAGAACCACCTGTTGCAACTGCTTTGCCTGATTGCCATGGACCCGCCGGCCGACCTGTCCGCCGACAGCATCCGCGACGAGAAGGTCAAGGTGCTCAAGGCCCTGGCGCCGATCAGCCCCGAGGGCCTCACCACTCAAGTAGTCCGTGGCCAGTACATCGCCGGCTACAGCGCCGGTAAAGCCGTGCCGGGTTACCTGGAAGAAGACAACTCCAACACCCAGAGCGACACCGAGACGTTCGTTGCCCTGCGTGCCGATATCCGTAACTGGCGCTGGGCCGGCGTGCCGTTCTACCTGCGTACTGGCAAGCGCATGCCGCAAAAGCTGTCGCAGATTGTCATCCACTTCAAGGAACCGTCCCACTACATCTTCGCCCCCGAGCAGCGCCTGCAGATCAGCAACAAGCTGATCATCCGCCTGCAGCCGGACGAAGGCATTTCCTTGCGCGTGATGACCAAGGAGCAGGGCCTGGACAAAGGCATGCAACTGCGCAGCGGGCCACTGCAACTGAATTTTTCCGACACCTATCGCAGTGCACGCATCCCCGATGCCTACGAGCGATTGTTGCTGGAAGTGATGCGCGGCAATCAGAACCTGTTTGTTCGCAAAGATGAAATCGAAGCCGCGTGGAAGTGGTGTGACCAGTTGATCGCCGGGTGGAAAAAATCCGGTGATGCGCCCAAGCCGTATGCGGCGGGGTCCTGGGGGCCGATGAGCTCCATTGCACTGATCACGCGGGATGGGAGGTCGTGGTATGGCGATATCTGAATTGAAACTGCCTCAGGGCGTCACTGCCCATGAGTACCGTACGCCTGCGCTGCTGGCCGATGGCCTGGCCAATGACGTGGCCGAGCAACTGCGCGGGGCCATCAGTGCCCGTGGCGAGGCGACGTTGGTGGTGTCCGGTGGCCGCAGCCCCGTGGCGTTTTTCCAGAACCTGGCCAAGCAGGGCCTGGACTGGTCCAAGGTCACCATCACCCTGGCCGATGAGCGCTGGGTGCCGGTCGAACACGCCGACAGCAATGCTGGCCTGTTGAAGCAACACTTGCTGCAAGGCCCGGCGGCCAAGGCGAAGTTCTTGAGCCTGTATAGCCCTGCCGCCAACCTGGAAGACGCTGCCGAGCAGGCCGATCGCCTGCTGGGCGAGTTGCCAGCCATTGATGTGCTGGTGCTGGGCATGGGCGATGACGGCCACACCGCATCGCTGTTCCCCAACAGCCCCAACCTGAGTGAAGCGCTGAAGGCCGACGGTACACGCCGTTGCTGGCCGATGCTGGCGCCCACTGTGCCGCACCAGCGCCTGACCATGAGTCGTGCGTTGCTGGCCACGGCCGACTACACCGTGCTGTCGATTTCCGGCAGTTCGAAATTGACGACCTTGAGCGCCGCCTTGGCCAGCGACGATGTTGCTGCCATGCCGATTCGCGCGTTTTTGCAACCTACTTTAGAGATTTACTGGTGCCCATGAGCCAAGGATCAGCCGCTATGAAAAGCCCTCAACCGACCGTTTCCATGGCGGATAAAGTTGCCTTGATCGACAGCCTCTGCGCCAAGGCGCGGATCCTGCCGGTGATCACCATTGCCCGCGAGCAGGACATCCTGCCGTTGGCCGACGCCCTGGCCGCTGGCGGTTTGACCGCGCTGGAAGTGACTCTGCGTTCCGAGTTCGGCCTCAAGGCCATTCAGGTCTTGCGCGAGCAACGTCCTGAGTTGTGCACCGGTGCCGGTACCGTGCTTGATCGTCACATGCTCGAAGCGGCAGAAGTGGCAGGCTCGCAATTTATCGTCACCCCCGGCATCACCCGTGACTTGCTGGAAGCCTCGGTGCACAGCCCGATCCCGCTGCTGCCGGGCATCAGCAATGCCTCCGGCATCATGGAAGGCTACGGCCTGGGTTATCGCCGCTTCAAACTGTTCCCGGCTGAAGTCAGCGGTGGCGTTGCCGCCATCAAGGCCCTTGGCGGCCCGTTCGGCGAAGTGAAATTCTGTCCGACTGGCGGTGTTGGCCCGGCCAATATCAAGAGCTACATGGCGTTGAAAAACGTGATGTGCGTGGGCGGCAGCTGGATGCTGGATCCGGAGTGGGTCAAGAACGGCGACTGGGCGCGTATCCAGGAAGTCACTGCCCAGGCGCTGGCGCTGCTGGACTGATTTATAGAATCGTTGTTGCTGTGCTTAACGGCATTTTTGCGGCGCACTTGGTCGGTGTGCCGCTTTTTTTTGCCTGTAAAAACCTCAAACACATCGCCGTTCTGAAGGTGGGAGCTGGCTTGCCTGCGATAGCTATTTATCAGTTAGCCCATCTTTGGCTGATACACCGCTATCGCAGGCGGCCAGCTCCCACAGTTTTAATCGGTGTTTAGTTGGGTGATTGCGTGGACCAGCGCATTGATGTCCGCCGCCGATGTCACCAGCCCCGGCGTCACCCGGATACAGGTGCCAAACGCCGCGCCCGTGCGCGTAATGGTGAACAGACCATGCTCCTTGAGCAACCGGTCCACCATCACCTGCTGATCCCGTCCGATGAACTTGAAGGCCGTAATGCCGCAGTACAGTCGCGGATCATCCGGAGTCAGCACTTCAATCCCCGCCAACGGCCGCACCTGGTTCACCCACAGGTTGCGCAGGTAATTGACGCGTGCGCCCTTAGCGGCGGCGCCACCCAATTGTCGATGCTCTTCAAACACCAGGGGTAAGGTCATCAGCGCGGGGAAGTTCGGCGTGCTGTAGGACGTACGCGCTCGCACATCCGTGGCCGGGTAGTGGAACTCACCCATGTCCGGGTCGATATCCGCCAGGCGCTCGGGTGCGATGTACAAAAAGCCCAGGGTCAGCGGTGCACCGATCCATTTGTGCAGGTTGAAGCCTGCGAACTGAATGCCCAGTTCGGCCAGGTTGAATTCGATCTGGCCCAAGGCGTGAGCGCCGTCGAGGATCACGTCGATTGCGCGTTCGCGCGCGGCCTTGGCAATGGCCGCAACCGGCATGACCAGGCCGGTGCGATGGGTTACATGGGTCAAGGCCATGAGCTTCAGGCGCGGGTACTGTGCGAAGGCGTCGTGGTAAGTCTGCACCAGGCTGTCGAAAGTGGCCGGGTGGGTGTGGGCCACCTCTATCACTTCCACGCCGCGATTCGCTGCCAACCAGCGCATGGCGCCTTTGACCGTGTCGTACTCCAGATCGCTGACCAGCACCTGGTCGCCCGGTTGCAGGCGGTTGTAGTTGCGGATCAGCGACTGCAAGGCTTCGGTGGCGTTACGGGTGAAAGCGACCGACTCCGGGTCGACATCAATCAACCCGGCCAACTGGCGGCGTATCTTGTTGTTTTCACCCTGCTCAAAGCGCTGGCGCACATGCACCGCGTTGCTGCGGTTGATAAAGCTGATGTGCTCAAGGTATTGGGCCTGCACCGCGCGGCTCATGCGCCCGAAGTAGCCGTTTTCCAGGTTGATCGGGCCGGGCTCACACTCATAGCGCTGAGCGATGGCCTGCCAGTGCGCTTCGTTATCGGCATTCCTTGGCATGGTGAATCTCTTTAGTGGCGGGGGGCGGGTTTACCGTGTTTGGCGCGCAGCGGTTCGAGCAATTCGGACAGGCCGTTGTGGTCGATTTCCTGCATCAAGGCCAGCAAACCACCCAGTTCACCGTGGGGGAAACCTTCACGGGCGAACCAATTCAGGTAGGGCCCAGGCAGGTCGGCAATGATCCGGCCCTTATATTTGCCGAAGGGCATTTGGCGGGTGATCAGCAGTTCGAGTTTTTCGGGATTCATGAGCGTCGCAGGGTTGAGGCCAGGCTTTCGAAAATACAGGCATTCTGCATGAAGGCCAAATGACAGATCATGCAAATAACCAAGATACAGATGGTTCAATAATTCGTAACTAATTGAAACTAAACATAAAAATAATTTTTGAAAACCTGGCACGGGCGCTGCAATAACCAAGGCAACCTTCTAACCCGTACAAGGAATTGAAAAATGACTGATATCAACAAAGAATCGATCTCCGTACTGAACGACCTGATCGAGACCAGCATCGACGGCCAAAAGGGTTTCAAGGAATGCGCTGAAGACATCAAGCATCCAGAACTCAAGGCACTGTTTGCCAAGCGCTCCGCTGATTGCGCGACAGCCGCCGCTGAACTGAAAACGGCTGTGCGTGCCTTGGGTGGCGATCCTGAAGATTCCGGCAGCATGGCCGGCGCCCTGCACCGTGGCTGGGTCGACGTGAAGTCGATGGTCACTGGCAAGGACGAAGAGGCCGTATTGAACGAAGCCGAGCGCGGTGAAGATCACGCACTGAAGGCTTACAAGGAAGCGATCGAGAAGATCAACAAGCACAACCTGGTGGGCATTCGTGACTTGGTTGAGCGTCAGTACCACGGTGTACAGCGCAACCACGACCAGGTAAAAGCCCTGCGTAACCAGGCTCGCGCTCAGTCGTAAGCCTCACGCTGGACCTAATGTGGGAGCGGGCTTGCTCGCGAAAGCGGTGGATCAGTCACTGTCGTATTGACTGACACACCGCCTTCGCGAGCAAGCCCGCTCCCACATTTGTTTTATACAGCGGCTGGATCAGCCGATGCTGATCGGCGGCAATTCGGTCAAGGTCACGACTTGCTGCTTACGCGGCGCCAGAATCTCTGCCTCGCCATCTACCACCAACTCATCGCGCTGGTTGAACACCCGAGTGGCAATGCGCACGCGAAACTTCGGCAATTTCTCGAGGATTTCCAAGCGCACGGTCAGGGTGTCGCCGATCTTCACCGGCTTCTGAAAGGTCATCTGCTGGCCGATGTAAATCGTGCCCGGCCCAGGCAGCTCGCAGGCCACCGCCGCGCTGATCAGTGCACCGCTGAACATGCCGTGGGCAATCCGCTCCTTGAACATGGTCGCCTTGGCGTATTCGGCGTCCAGGTGCACCGGGTTGTGGTCACCCGACATGGCGGCGAACAGCTGGATATCGCGCTCTTCGACGGTTTTGCTGAAGCTGGCAGTCTGGCCCACTTCAAGCGCTTCGTACGGGGTGTTGGTTACCTGGGTCATCTCAAGGTGCATCCTGTGGCTTAACGGTAATTAATCGGCTGATTTTAAAGCAAAAACTATTCGCAGCGGGCGGGCCTGCGCAACGCCAGCGCCTGGTCGAGCCAGGCCAGCAGGTCGGCGGTGACTTCATCCCGGTTGGTTTCGTTGAACACTTCATGGCGCGCCTGCGGGTAGAGCGTCAATTGCACGTCCTGGCAACCGGCCTCACGCAGGGCGTGGGCCAGGTCCTTGAGACGCTTGCCTTCACTCACCGGATCACAATCACCGCCCATCACCAGGATCGGCAGGCCAGGATCGATCTGCGCCAGGTTGGAGACTTTGCTGATTTGCTGCAAGCCGCCCAGCAGGTCGATCCACAGTTGATTGGTGCAACGAAAGCCACAGAGTGGGTCGTTGATGTACTTGTCCGCTTCAACCGGGTCGCGGCTGAGCCAGTCAAAGGCGGTGCGATTGGGTTTGAAGGCTTTGTTGAATGAGCCGAACGACAGGAAGTCGATCAACGCACTGCGCCCTCGCAGGCCTTGGCGCGCTCGCTCGATGCGCGCAATGATTTGCGCTGCACGGTAGAGGGCCACCGGTTGGAAATTCGAGCCGCTGAGTATTGCGCCATGCAAGCTGGCGCTGTGATGCAGCAAGTACGCCTGGGAGATATAGCTGCCCATGCTGTGGCCCAGCAGGATGATCGGCAGCCCGGGATGCTGTTGGCCAATGTGCTGATTGAGGCTGGCCAGGTCGCCCACTACTTTGTTCCAGCCATCCGACTCAGCATACAGCCCAACGGTGCCGGCCTCTGCGGTACGGCCATGCCCACGCTGGTCCAGTGCATACACACCCAGGCCTGCCGCACACAATGCTTGCGCCAGGCGTGCATAGCGGCCGCCGTGCTCGGCCATGCCATGGGAGAGCATCACCACGGCTCTGGGCGGGATGTCGGGCATCCATTGATTGACGTACAGACGGGTGTGGTCGTTCGCGGTCAGCCAGAAGGTGCTGTGGTTCATGGCGGCTTCCTTTGCTCAGGGTGGTTGCATTGTATAGCTCATCCGCCGCTGGGCGGGGTATCTGCCTACGCCTTAGGTGCAAGATTCATACAATCAATGACACAGTTCAGCGTCTTGCCTGTTTGGCCATAGCTGCTAACTTCCCCAAAGCTCCGCTTCTTATTGCTGCACATCTGCATGGCAGCGGCCGGACACACTCAGGTATAGAGGACAAGAATAATGCAACCTGATTTCTGGAATGACAAACGCGCGGCGGGCGTCCCCAATGCCATCGACCTCAGCACCTACAAGTCGGTGATCGAGGTGTTCGAGCGTTCCTGCAAGACCTTTGCCGACCGTCCGGCATTCAGCAGCATGGGCATTACCCTCACCTACGCCGAGCTTGAACGCCAGAGTGCGGCGTTTGCCGGTTACCTGCAGCAGCACACCGACCTCAAGCCCGGCGAGCGCATCGCGGTGCAGCTGCCCAACGTGCTGCATTACCCGGTGGCGGTGTTCGGCGCACTGCGCGCCGGGCTGATCGTGGTCAACACCAACCCGCTGTATACCCCGCGCGAGATGCGCCACCAGTTCAAGGACGCCGGTGTGCGTGCGCTGGTCTACCTCAACCTGTTCGGTTCGCGGGTGCAGGAGGTGTGCACCGATACCGAGATCGACTACCTGATCGAAGCCAGGATGGGCGATTTCATGCCCGCCGCCAAAGGCTGGCTGGTCAACACCGTGGTCGACAAGGTGAAGAAGATGGTTCCGGCCTACCACCTGCCGCGGGCAGTGTCGTTCAAGCGCGCCCTGCGCATGGGCGCGGGCCTTGGGGTGACGCGCCACCCGGTGACCCTGGACGATATCGCCGTGCTGCAATACACCGGCGGCACCACTGGGCTGGCCAAGGGCGCGATGCTCACCCACGGCAACCTGGTGGCGAATATGCAGCAGGTGCGGGCGTGCATGTCGCAACTGGGCGACGACGGCCATCCGCTGATCAAGGAAGGGCAGGAGGTGATGATTGCACCGCTGCCGCTGTACCACATCTATGCATTCACGGCCAATTGCATGTGCATGATGGTCTCCGGCAACCACAACGTGCTGATCACCAACCCACGGGACATCGGCGGGTTTATCAAGGAGCTCAAGCAGTGGCAGTTCTCCGGCCTGTTGGGGCTGAACACGCTGTTTGTGGCGCTGATGGACCACCCGGATTTCAAGACCCTGGATTTCTCCCACCTGAAGATCACCAACTCCGGCGGCACCGCCCTGGTCAAGGCCACGGCGGAACGCTGGAAGTCATTGACCGGCTGCGCCATCGGCGAAGGCTATGGCCTTACCGAAACCTCGCCAGTGGCCAGCACCAACCCCTACGGCGGCCTGTCGCGCCTGGGTACCGTGGGCATCCCGGTGCCGGGTACGGCGATGAAAGTCGTGGATGACCTGGGGCAAGAACTGCCGTTGGGCGAGCGTGGCGAGTTGTGCATCCAGGGCCCGCAAGTGATGAAGGGCTACTGGCAGCAACCGGCCGCCACCGCCGAAACCCTGGACGCCGATGGCTGGTTGAAGACCGGTGACATTGCGGTGATCGACACCGATGGCTACATCAGCATTGTGGATCGCAAGAAGGATTTGATCATCGTCTCGGGTTTCAACGTGTACCCCAACGAAATCGAAGACGTGATCATGGCCCACCCGGCCGTTGCCAACTGCGCCGTGATCGGCGTGCCGGACGAGCGCACAGGGGAGGCGGTGAAGCTGTTCGTGGTGGCACGGGCCCAGGGGGTGAGCCTTGAGGAACTGAAGGCGTACTGCAAGGCCAACTTCACCGGGTACAAGGTGCCCAAGCATATTGTGTTGAGAGAGTCATTGCCGATGACACCGGTGGGGAAAATTCTGCGCCGGGAGCTGCGCGACATCGCTTGAATTGAAACCGGGTGCAAAAAATGTGGGAGCTGGCTTGCCTGCGAAGGCGGCCTAACAGTCAACACAGTTGGACCGGGTACATATCCGTTATTTAGGTAACGGCCACTTAGGGTTCCGCCCTGACGGCGGGTCACTTTGGAAAAGCCCCAAAGTAACCAAAGGGCTCTTGCCCCACCACTCGGCACCTCGCTTGGGC
>JAAIGE0100002521.1_pt1 | contig 41883 bp, 33 predicted proteins | sample 6487951 | NCBI WGS metagenome assembly JAAIGE01 (sample SAMN13974128, study PRJNA590717) | phyllosphere metagenome | biome: tomato field; feature: multiple bacterial spot infested tomato fields; material: tomato leaves; isolation source: leaves from tomato fields | host: Solanum lycopersicum ...
AAGGACTTCACCGACCTCGAAGGCGAGCCCAAGCAGCTGTTTTTCTCGCCTACCAATGGCTCGTGCATCGACGGCGATATCGTGGCTAAGGATGGTAAGTACTACCTCTTTTTCAAGACCGAGGGCAACGGCAACGGCATCAAAGTCGCCGTGTCGGACAAGCTCACTTCGGGCTACGTGCTGGGCGATAAGTACGTGCAACAGACGACCAGCCCGGTAGAGGGCGCGGGTACTTTCAAGCTCAACAACTCGCCCGACTACATCCTGATGTACGACATGTACACCAGCGGCAAGTACCAGTTTACCCGCACCCGCGACTTGCAGAATTTCACGGTGGTAGACCAGGACGTGAGCATGAATTTTCACCCGCGCCACGGCACGGTGATGCCCATCACGGCCGCCGAGGCTACGCGCCTAGCCCAGCGCTGGCTCAGTGCGGCCACGCAGATGCGGCCGGTGCCGACGGCGTAGATCGCGAACTCGTCGCGCAGGCGGTCTACCTGGGTCCGGGTCAGGCCCGAGTACGAGAACATGCCGGCCTGGCGCTGGATGAAGTCGAACTCCGGCGCGCCCAGCGTGGCGAGTTTTTCCACCAGCCCAGCGCGCAGGGAATGGATGCGCTCGCGCATTTCGGTCAGTTCCTGCTCCCACAGATCGCGCAGCTCCGGGCTGGTCAGCACGCCGGCCACCAGCGCGGCGCCGTGCGTGGACGGGCTGGAGTAGATCGTGCGGATGATGCGCTTGACCTGCGACTGCACGGCCTTGGCTTCGGCGGCGGTGGCCGAGACCACCGACAGCGCGCCCACGCGCTCGCCATACAGCGAGAACGACTTGGAGTAGGAGCTGGCGACCACGTAGCTGTCGATGCCTTCGGCAGCCAGCAGGCGCACCGCATAGGCATCGGCCTCGATGCCCTGGTCGAAGCCCTGGTAGGCGATGTCGACGAACGGGAACAGGTTGCGTTCCTTCAACAGCCCCGCCACCTGCTTCCACTGTTCGCGGCTCAGGTCTGCGCCGGTGGGGTTGTGGCAGCAGGCGTGCAGCAGCACCACGGTGCCCGGCTCCAGCTTGGCCAGGTCGGCGAGCATGCCGTCGAAGTTCAGGCCATGGCTGGCGGCATCGAAATAGGTGTAATCGACAACCTCGAAGCCGGCCGCGCCGAACACCGCGCGATGGTTTTCCCAGCTGGGGTTGCTGATGGCGATGGTGGCGGTGGGCAGCAGCTTCTTGAGCAGGTCCGCGCCCACGCGCAATGCACCGCTGCCGCCGACGGTCTGCGAGGTCGCCACGCGGCCGGAGGTCACCAGCGCAGAGTCGGCGCCGAACAGCAGCTCCTGGGTGGCCTTGTCGTACGCGGCCAGGCCGTCGATGGGCAGGTAACCGCGCGCTTTGGCGTCCTGCGCGAGCTGCTGCTCGATCTTGTGCACGGCGCGCAACAGCGGGATGCGTCCGTTTTCGTCGTAATAGATGCCCACGCCCAGGTTGACCTTGTTGGGGCGGCTGTCGGCGTTGTAGGCCTCGGTCAGGCCCAGGATGGGGTCGCCTGGAACCTGTTCCACGTTTGCAAAGAAGGACACGGCATGACTCGCTGAAGGACGAAAGAGTGGGGTACTTCCGGATCGTTGACCGCTGTTGGGCCAAACCACTTCATCGTAGCAGCCCATGGCCGGCGTAGCATGCTTCGTTCCGTACGCAACAATGCACTGCCAGTACGGATGAGGGACACTACCTGCATGTCCAGACTCACCTTGTTGGCCGCCGCCTGCGGCCTGTTCGCCACGGGCGCCACATCGCCCGTCCTGGCTGCCGATCCGGTGCCGCCCGCCTCCACGCCGATCCAGCGCCTGCCTGCCGTGCAGGTGGACGCAGCGCGCGTGCGCGGGGTGGACGACTTCGACCTGCCGGCCTCGTTCACCGTGGTGGCGGCCGATGACGACAACCGCCGTGGCGCGCAGGTGTCCGAGCTGCTGGACGGCATCCCCGGCCTGGTGGCGCGCGACCGCCAGAACTACGCGCAGGACACCCAGCTGTCGATCCGCGGCTTCGGCGCGCGCTCCACCTTCGGCGTGCGCGGCGTGCGGCTGTTGGTGGACGGCATCCCGGCCAGCATGCCCGACGGCCAGGGCCAGCTGTCGCACTTCAACGTGCTGGGCGCGCAACGGGTGGAAGTGCTGCGCGGGCCGTTTTCGGCGCTGTACGGCAACTCTTCCGGCGGCGTGCTGCAGCTGTGGAGCGCCGATGGCCAGCCGGACGACCCGTGGCGTCTGCGCGCCACCTATGGCAGCAACGCCACCGCCAACGTCGGTGCGCAATTGCTCGGCCAGCAGGGCGCGGTGCACTACAACGTGGCGGCCAATCGTTTCGACACCGATGGCTTCCGTGCGCATAGCCGCGCCAGGCGCGACTCGGTCAATGCCAAGCTCGGCTTCGATCTGGCCGAGGGCCGCCGGCTGGACCTGGTGCTCAACTATCTGGACGCACCCGATGCCCAGGACCCGCTCGGTCTGACCCGCGCCCAGTTCACTGCCGACCCGGCACAGGCCACGTCGGTGGCCACCCAGTTCGATACCCGCAAGTCGGTGCGCCAGTCGCAGGCAGGCGCCATTTTCACCCAGCAATTGGATAACCAGACGCTGCGCCTGATGGCCTATGGCGGCCAGCGCAGCGTGGAGCAGTTCCTGGCCATTCCGGTGGCGGTGCAGCGCAATCCGCTGCATTCGGGCGGGGTGATCGATCTGGACAGCAATTACGAAGGGGCCGATGCGCGCTGGGCCTGGCAGAGCGAAGCGCTGGGCCGGCCGCTGCAGCTGACCGTGGGCACCAATGTCGACCGCCAGCGCCAGCACCGCACCGGTTACGAGAATTTCGTCGGCGACACACTCGGCATCAAGGGCGCATTGCGCCGCAACCAGCGCGATGAGGTCCAGAACGTGGACCAGTTCGCGCAGCTGTGGTGGCAGTGGAGCGAGCGCTGGTCGGCGCTTCTGGGCGTGCGCCATAGCGATGTGCGCTTCGAATCGGACGACCACTACATCGTGGGCCGCAATCCCGACGACAGCGGCAAGCGCGACTATTCCGCGACCACGCCGGTGGCCGGCATCGTGTTCCGCGCCGACGAGGATCTGCGGTTTTACGCGTCGGTCGGGCGCGGTTTCGAAACGCCCACCTTCAACGAACTGGGGTACCGCAGCGATGGCGGCGCCGGCCTGGCGCTGGACCTGGGCGCGGCCACCAGCCGCAACTACGAAGTGGGCAGCAAGTGGCGCGCGCAAAGCGGCGCGGCGCTGGAATTTGCGGTCTTCCGCGCCGATACCGACGACGAGCTGGCGGTGGCCAGCAATACCAATGGGCGCAGCACCTATCGCAACATCGGCGCCACTCGGCGCCAGGGCGCGGAGCTCAGCTGGCAACAGCCGATCGGTGCCGCCCAGCAGCTGCAGCTGGCCTATACCTTCGTCGATGCCACCGTGCGCGACGGCTACCTCACCTGTGCCAGCAGCGGCTGCGCCACGCCCACCGCACTGGTGGCCAGTGGTTCGCGCCTGCCGGGCGTGCCGCGCCAGCAACTGTTTGCGCGCTGGCAATGGCAGCCGGCGCAATGGCAGTTGGCTGCCGAATCGGTGGCCTCCGGCGCCACCGTGGTCAACGACCTGGCCACCGAACGTGCACCCGGCTACGCCTTGGTGAACCTGGAAGCCTCCCGGCGCTGGACCACCGCGCAGGGCGCATTGCGCGCCTTCGCACGCATCGACAATGTGCTGGACCGGCAGTACGTGGGCTCGGTCATCGTCAACGATGGCAACGGCCGCTACTACGAGCCCGGCCCGGACCGCACCTACACGGTGGGATTGCAGTGGGATTTTGGCGGCTGAGAAACATTCCACGCACCGCACGCCACTATGCACCGTGGCCTTGTAGGAGCGCCCCCGGGCGCGACGAGGCTGTCCGATCAGACCAATCCCTACGCCATACCGCACCAGCATGATCGTCATCGACCACGCCCCTGCCGACTGGTTTCTTCTCTCCGAGGGTGATCGCTCTTGGCTGGATATCAACTGCGCGATCTCGGCCGCCGGCTTTTCGATCCTGCTGCTGTTGGACGCCACCGAGCGTGCCGCCGTGCTGGCAGGCCAGCATGCCGCATGCGCAACGTTGGCGGCCCAAGTTCAAGCCAGGCCACACGACTACGCTGCACGCGACAGCAGCGCGACCGACGGCAAGCGCGTGCTTGCGGCAGTGCGGCAATGGCGTGCGAGAGGAAGTACCGCGGCCGGCTAGTGCGCTATTGCGCGGTGCCGATGGGACTAGCCGATGGCGAGACTGAAGGTTGCGCTGCTGCCTGTACGTGCTCGCAGCGCGTTGCGCTCTGGTAGACAGCCTCCTGCGCGAGTCCGAGCAAGTCGGCGCCGAGCCAGGCACCGTCAGATCGGCATGCTAGCCTCTGCCGCGCATTCACGGCATGGAGCGCAACGATGATGGTCTGCAAGCGAACGGTCATGGTGGCGGCGATGGCGGCCGGCCTGCTGGTCTGCCACGCCGCGTGGGCAGACCACGTGGATATGCGCATCGTGCGCGACTATCCGGCCGGCACTCCGGCCATTGCACAAATCCACGCGTGGTTGCAGCAGCAATCCAGGCTGGGGACGCAGCCCAGGCAAACGCCGCCGCCGGCCGATGCCGCAGCGCTGGGCGCGGTGCGCATCAGCACCGCCATCTTCGATCGTCCGTTGAATACGCGCGCCGATGACATCAGCAACGCCGCGCCGCTGCCCGCACGCGGCCAGCCGCGCGACGAAATCACGATCGACGCCTGTACTGCCGGCCAACGCCATCGTTGGGTCTATTCCTGGGAGCAGTCCGGTCGGAGTGCCGCATGGCAGCTGCGCTCTTACCGGCTACAAACGGCAACCGACTGCCAAGTGCCACCGGAGCAATCCATGGCCATCGGCACGGCAGCAGAGCACGGTGTGACGGTAACTGGCAAACCTTAGCGCGGTTGGCAGCGTCAGCTCGGTGAATGCACAAGCCTGGCAGTCGTGTCACCGCCCGCGTTGCGTTGATTGACTCGACGTGCTTGCCGCGTGCGCTACACGCCTTGCTCTCCTCGCCGATGTTCAGTGTGTCAGTGCCTCACTGGCGAACCTGCGTTGCGACAGATGCCGCAAGCCGGCGGCCAGACGAAACGGCGCGGCATACGCCATTCTGCTGCAGTGCCATCGACGTCAGGCCGATGACGCGCTGCAGCGTATTTTTCGCGGGAATGGCAGGGTCAATCCCGGTTCCACGATGACGCAGCGCAACAGCATCGCACATGACATTGCGCTAGCACTTGCGCGGGTATACACGTTCGCATCGGACCACTTGCCAGGAGATCACGATGAACGCGCAACCTGCCACCAAGCCGCTCAACACCGATCCGCAGTCGATCTTCAAACCGCGCTACGACAACTTCATCGGCGGCAAGTGGGTCGCGCCGAAGGATGGTCAGTATTTCGACAACACCACGCCGATCAACGGCAAGGTCTTTACCTCGATCGCGCGCTCCACCGCTCCGGATATCGAAGCGGCGCTGGATGCTGCGCACGCGGCCAAGGAGGCGTGGGGCAAGACCTCCACCACCGAGCGCTCTAACGTACTGCTCAAGATCGCCGACCGCATCGAACAGAATCTCGAACTGCTCGCGTACGCCGAGACCTGGGACAACGGCAAGCCGGTGCGCGAAACGCTCAATGCCGACGTGCCATTGTGCGTGGACCACTTCCGCTATTTCGCCGGTGCCATCCGCGCGCAGGAAGGCGGTATTTCCGAGATCGACAGCGACACCATCGCGTATCACTTCCACGAACCGTTGGGCGTGGTGGGGCAGATCATTCCGTGGAATTTCCCGCTGCTGATGGCGTGCTGGAAACTCGCGCCGGCGCTTGCCGCCGGCAACTGCGTGGTGATGAAGCCGGCAGAGCAGACGCCGGCTTCGATTTTGGTGTTGATGGAACTCATCGGCGACCTGCTGCCGCCTGGCGTGTTGAACGTGGTCAACGGCTTCGGCCTGGAGGCCGGCAAGCCGCTGGCCAGCAACCCGCGCATCGCCAAGATTGCGTTCACCGGCGAAACCACCACCGGCCGGCTGATCATGCAGTACGCCAGCCAGAACCTGATTCCGGTGACGCTGGAGCTGGGTGGCAAATCGCCCAACATCTTCTTCGCCGATGTGATGGCCGAAGACGACGATTTTCTCGACAAGGCGGTGGAAGGCTTCGTGCTGTTCGCCTTCAATCAAGGCGAAGTGTGTACCTGCCCGTCGCGCGCGCTGATCCAGGAATCCATCTACGACAGGTTCATGGAAAAGGCGCTTGCGCGCGTGGCGGCGATCAAGCAGGGCAATCCGCTCGATCCCAACACCATGGTCGGTGCGCAGGCGTCCAGTGAGCAGCTGGAAAAAATTCTCTCCTACATCGATATCGGCAAGCAGGAAGGTGCGCAAGTGCTGATCGGCGGCGAGCGCAACACGCTCGAGGGCGACCTGGCCGGGGGCTTTTACGTCAAGCCCACGGTGTTCAAGGGGCACAACAAGATGCGCGTGTTCCAGGAGGAGATCTTCGGCCCGGTGGTCTCGGTCACCACCTTCAAGGACGAAGCCGACGCGCTGGCGATCGCCAACGACACGCTATACGGCCTGGGTGCCGGCCTCTGGAGTCGCGACGCTTCGCGCCTGTATCGGATGGGCCGCGCGATCCAGGCTGGCCGCGTGTGGACCAACTGCTATCACGCCTACCCGGCGCATGCTGCATTTGGCGGGTACAAGCAGTCGGGCATCGGCCGCGAAAACCACAAGATGATGCTCGACCACTATCAACAGACCAAGAACCTGTTGGTGAGCTATTCGCCGAAGGCGCTGGGGCTTTTCTAACGGCAGCTGCGTGGCTGACCGCCTCGATGTTTGCGCACACGAAAGCCAGCCGGGCTTGTTCTGCTGCACCATCGATGCAAAGGCATGCACACGGTGTCCGCGTGCATGCACGCCCGCACATAGCGGCAGGGTATGGTGCTCGACAAGGCGGCCGGAGCGGCCGCAGGAGTTAGCCGATGCAAGACAGCACCACGCGCACTGAGCTGCCGGCCCAGGTAACGGCCACGCTGGCGGCACTGCAGCTGATCGACAAGCTGCGTGCCCAGCATGGCGATGTGTTGTTCCACCAATCCGGCGGCTGCTGCGATGGGTCTTCGCCGATGTGTTTTGCGGTCGGCGAATTCATCGTCGGCGACCGCGACGTCTTGCTGGGCGAGATCGGCGGCGCGCCGTTCTACATCAGCGCGCCGCAATTCGAATACTGGAAGCACACCCAGCTCATCATCGATGTGGTGCCGGGGCGCGGTGGCATGTTTTCGCTGGAAAATGGGGAAGGTGTGCGCTTCCTGGTGCGGTCGCGGCTGTTTGATGATGATGAATTCACACGGTTGCAGCAGGCCGGCCGGGCGTGAGCCACGCGGTGAGATTTGCCCCGTGATCACGGATCGGCCTGGTGCAGGTTGGTTTGTGTTTCAACCCACGCTTTCAGCCAGAGACCCGCCAGGAACACCTCTTCAGTCATCGGTCCCCGTCGATGGCGCGCTTCCCGGCTTCTTGGCCGGCGTCTGGTCATCGGCAGGAATCAGGCGCCCGGGCGCATCGCCGGCGCCGCGGTCTTCATAGTGTTCGGCGTCGCGCTTGCCGTGTTGTTCGCCCGGCTGGGTGGGTTGGTCGCGTAACGGGTCGCGGGACATGGTGGACTCCTGACAGCAAGATGGGCGAGCAGTTCACCGCGCCTGCGGTGAAGGGCACGCAAATCGCGCAATGCAAGCGAATTTCTCACGCATGGCTCACGGCAGCGGCGTTACTGATGTCAGCCCCCATGCCGCACCGTGGAGCCGCCCATGCGCCCCCAGGATCGCCGTCCCGACCGTCGCCTGTTCAGTGCCCATGTCGAGCCCGCTCCGCCCAGGCGCGCGCCGCGCAAGTCACGCATGCCGGATACGGCTGGCGTGGCGCAGGATTTCCATTGCTACAGCCTGGCCGACTACCAGCGCCGCCGCCGGCGTGGCGGGCCCACCTGGCGCGATTTATCGCCGGCCTATGCGTTTGCGCGGATCACCCACGCTGCCGATTGGCCGCGCGGGGCCGATATCGATTGCGAGCAGGCCCTGGCTGCGCAGTGGGACAGCATGCGTGGAGCCTCGCGACTGGACTGGCCGCATGTGCGCGACATTGTCGAAGATGCCTGGCTGGCCCTGGACCACATTCCCGAAGCCGCAATTCATGGAGCAGCGCACTGATGGCACGACCGATCTGGACCGGCACCCTTTCCTTCGGCTTGCTCAACGTGCCGGTGTCGTTGATGTCGGGCGAGCGCAAGGTGGATCTGCATTTCCGGATGCTGGATTCGCGCGACAAAAAACCGATCCGCTTCGAACGCGTCAATGCCGACACCGGCGATGAGGTGCCGTGGAAGGAGATCGTCAAGGCATTCGAATACGACAAGGGCAGCTACGTCATCGTCGAAGAACAGGATATCCGCTCTGCGGCGCCGGAAAGCCATGAAACGGTCGAGGTGGAAACCTTTGTCGATGCAGCCGACATCGACCCACGCTATTTCGAAAAGCCCTACATCCTGGTGCCGGGCAAGAAGGCCGAAAAGGGGTACGTGCTGTTGCGCGAAACCTTGCGCGACACCGGCAAGGTAGGCATTGCCAAGGTGGTGATCCGCACCCGCGAGTATCTGGCGGCGGTGATGCCGCAGGGCGATGCATTGATCCTGTTGTTGCTGCGTTATCAGCAGGAGGTGGTGGACCCGCAGGACTTCAAGCTGCCGGCCGGTGCGGTGGGCGAGTACCGCATCACGCCCAAGGAACAGGAGATGGCAAAGCAGCTGATCGAGTCGATGTCCGGCACCTGGCAGCCGGAGGATTACCACGACGAATTCCGCGGCAAGCTGGAAAAGATCTTGCGCAAGCGCATCCAGGAAAAGGGCGGCACGACCACCGTGGACGTGGAACCCCCTCAACACGAAGACGCCACCACCAACGTGGTGGACTTCATGTCGTTGCTGCAGAAGAGCCTGCAGGCCAATACGCGCACGCCAGCCAAGAAATCCAGCACGGCCGAAACGGCAAGCGCACCTGCAAAGAAAGCGGCGACCAAGAAAGCGGCGAAGAAAGCCGTCAGGAAGACCGCAGGCAAGGCGGCCAAGAAGACTGCCGCCAAGACGGCCGCGCCCAGGCGCAAGGCGGGATAGGCGGGGGCGCAGCACGGACGGTACGGGCGGCATGCCCGCCTGTCGGCGCGCGCTTGGCCGCGAATGGTGAGGCACTTTCTGTCAGCTGCCTGGCGAACCGCTCACAGCGCTCGATCACGCGCTACGGTCTTGCGGCGTCAAGGCGAGATCGTCTCTGCCCGCTCGCGCGTCACCCGGCTCAGCGCGTCGGCGCTGATCTCGGCGATGGAATGCGTGCCGGTCAGCGTCATCGCCACGCGCATTTCCTTTTCGATCAGGGTCAGCAGGTTTTCCACGCCGGCCTGCCCGGCGGCCGCCAGCGCGTAGACGAACGCGCGGCCCAGCAATACCGCATCGGCACCGAGCGCGAGCATGCGCACCACATCCAGCCCGCTGCGGATGCCCGAATCGGCCAGAATCTTCAGTTCGCCCTTTACCGCATCGGCAATGGCCGGCAGCGCGCGTGCGCTGGACAGCACGCCGTCGAGCTGACGGCCGCCGTGGTTGGAGACCACGATGCCGTCGGCGCCGAAGCGCACCGCATCGCGTGCGTCCTCCGGGTCCAGGATGCCCTTGATCACCATCGGCCCGGTCCAGAATTCGCGGATCCATTCCAGGTCTTTCCAGGCAATGGACGGGTCGAAGTTGGCGCCCAGCCAGCCGATGTAATCCTGCAGGCCGGTGGGGCTGCCGCGGTAGGCGGAGATGTTGCCCAGATCGTGCGGCCTGCCGAGCAAGCCCACGTCCCACGCCCAGCGGGGGTGCGTCACTGCCTGCAGCATGCGCCGCAGCGAGGCATTGGGCCCGCTCATGCCCGAGTGCGCATCGCGGTAGCGCGCGCCCGGCGTGGGCATGTCCACGGTGAACACCAGCGTGGTCACGCCCGCGGCCTTGGCCCGTTCCAGCGCATTGCGCATGAAGCCACGGTCCTTGAGCACATAGAGCTGGAACCACATCGGCCGTTCGATGGCCGGCGCCACTTCTTCGATCGGGCACACCGACACCGTGGACAGGGTGAAGGGAATACCGCGCGCGGCCGCCGCACGCGCAGCCTGCACTTCGCCGCGGCGTGCATACATGCCGGTGAGGCCGACCGGCGCCAATGCCACCGGCATCGCCAGGGTTTCGCCGAACAGCTCGGTGCTCAGGCGCAGATCCGACATATTGCGCAGCACCCGCTGGCGCAGCGCTACATCGGCCAGGTCCGAGACATTGCGCCGCAAGGTGTGCTCGGCATACGCGCCGCCATCGATGTAATGGAACAGGAAGGGCGGCAGGCGTGCTTGCGCAGCGGCGCGGTAGTCGGAAGCGGCGGAAATGATCATCGAAGAGGGGACGGCAGCGGCGGGGAGCGGCCGAGTGTAAGACGATCCATCCAAGACGGCACGGCACCGGGGCAGCGAGTCGGCACTCTAGGTCTGGATGTGGCTCGACGCAGTGCCATGCCCGTTGCTGTGCGCCCGCCTAGGCGGGCGCAAAATGCCCGTGAAACCCTAGCGGTAGCGCGTACGGAAGCCATGCCTGGGCCACCGGCCCGGCATCGATATGTCGTGCGTCCAGCACCATCAGCCCGGTGCGGCCGCGGCGGGTGTCCAGCACGGTGCCGACCAACCAGCCATCGTCTGGGCGGTCGCTGCCGGGCCTGGGGACGAACACATGTTCCTCGGCCAGCACGTCCGGCCCGTAGCGATGCACCTGGCGGCGGTCGCGTTCCAGGTCATAGCCGGCCACGGCATTGAGGAACGGCGAGTTGTCGGGCCCATCGATGCATGGCGCATACAGGCGTGCGCCGGTGGTGGTCGGGGTGCGGAGGTCGTACAACGGCAATTCCAGATTATCCACCGGATGCGGCTGCCAGTGCGCGCGGCCGTTGCTCAGGTCCAGATGCAGGCTGCGCAGTTGCACCTGTGATGGTGCGGCCGCCGGGTCGCCGTGCATGGCCGCACGCATTGGCGAGCGCGCCTGCTCCGGATCGTCGTACACGATGGCGCGCACCACGATGCGGTCGCGATGCGCATAGGCGTCGGCAAAGTGGTATGCCACCGCAAAGTCGGCTTCAAACCAGCGTGGTTGGTCCAACGCATCCTTGGGCACCACCGCAATCCGCGATGGCGCTTCGGGCGTAAAGCGCAGTCTTTCGAAGAACGCGCCCTCGCCGTCCAGCCGGCGGTACGGCGCCATGACCAGAATCAAATGCCGATCTGTCATGGCAAAGCTGTGCATATAGCCGGGGGCGTCGGTGTGCAGCAGCTGCACGTGACGCAACGTGGCATCTGCGCCCAGGTGCCAGAGCACCACGCCGCTGGCGCCTGCCGCATTGATTGAGCCGAAGTTCCATGCGCTGCCGTCGCGGTCGATCAATGGGTGTGCGGAAAACGGCATCGCAGCCAGATCGTCGCGCCAGGTCACCGGGCCGAGCGTGCGCAACGCATCCGGATCCAGCTCGATCGCCGATCCCGCTTCCCATAATGCGAACAACCGGCCATTGAGCATCGCCACCGAGGTATTGGCGGTGTTGACGTCGTCGTTATTGCGGACCGGCTGCATGTCGGGCACGGGGTGCCAGCGGCGCGATACAGAAAACGCCCGGCCTGCTGTTCCTGGGTGAATTTATGCGTCGCCACCATGCGCCCGACGTGCTGCACCTGGGTGCCGCCCAGCTGCCAGCGATGCACCATGCCATCGCCATCGAACCAGTGTTCGTAGCGGAACCCGGCGCGCTCGGTCCAGGCCGGGCCATTGCGATACAGGCTGCCTGCCAGTCCTTCGGGAAGCTTGCCCTGCACTGCCGTGGTGGTCGGCCCGAAGGTGGGGCTGGTCACGCTGCGCCAGCCCAGCAGCCACGGTGTGCGCTGCACCTGTGTATGAAACGCTGCCGCTTCTGCGGCGTGTGCAGGCAGACTGCGTAACATCCAGCTGCCGAGCGCAGCGCTGCCGCCGGCGGCCAACAGGGATTGCAGAAAGCGACGACGGTGCATGGCAGCGCTCCTATCGCGTGCCGGTGTCAGCGCATTTGCACGCTGATGCGCTTCCCGCTGGCCGGCAGGTCGAAGACGATCTCGTCCAAGCCAGGCTTGCGCATGCCGGTGGGGTTGTTGCTGAAGCCGTATCCTTCCACCGGCATGCCGATCAGGTTGGTGTCCAGCTTGCCGTTGGCGTTTTCGTCGTGATTGATCATCACGGCATAACGGCCGGGCGGAAGATTCTTGAACTGGATGTGCGGTGTGCTGCTGGTGATTGGCAGCGTCTGCGCTTGCACCGGCGGCTGTGCACTGTCCAGTTGTGCGGCCGAGGCGATCACCGCGATGCGCAGCTTGCCTTGTTGCGAACGCAAGCCGCTGACGTCCACGTTCAGGTCGGCGGCGTGCACGCCGGCGCTGCCGAGCAGCCATGCGAGCGCAACAACGGGATAGGGACGGGCGAGCATGCAACTCTCCTGGCAACGATAGGGATGCGACGCGGTGAGACCGATCGTACGCAGCGTATCCACCTTGCTGCGCTGGCGGCCGTCGCAGATCGGACCGTGAGGGGTCGCCCATACTTGCAGCAGCACGCCAGGTTGCATGTCGTGTGGGCCGAACCTGGGTGCAAGCAGACGAAGCACTGCCTGGCATCCATGCGCGACGCCGCTGCTGTCTGCGCCGTCACCACACCAGCGGCAGCAGGCGCCGGCTCTGCTTCGCATACGCCGGGTAAGCCACCGGGAAGGCGCGCTGCAACGCGGCCTCTTCGATGCGAATGCGGTACAGGAAGACCCAGGTCACCGGCACCACGATCGCCATCACCGACAACGCATTGCCCATGCCCAGCGCCAGCCCGTAAAACGCCAGCAGCGCGCCGGTGTACGACGGGTGCCGCAGCCAGCGATACGGACCGCGACGCACCAACTGGTGATCGGGCTGGATGGTCACGTCCACCGTGAACCAGCGCGCCAGCACCTGGATGGCCCACACGCGCAACGCCAGCCCGCTGCCGATCAAGGCGCAGCCGGCCCACTGCAGCGGCCCCGCCCAACCCAGCGGCCAGTGCGCCAGGCCGCTGTAGGCCAGCATCACTGCAACGGCCACCGCCGCAGACAACACGCGCCACAGGTATTTCAGGGTGCCTTGATCGTGCGCGCCACCATCGCCGGCGCGGCGACGGCGGCTGAGCAGCAGCTCATAGCCACCCCAGACCAGATTGAGCGCGATGAACAGACTGGAAGCGGACATGGTGTGACTCCTTGGCAACGCGGTGAGTGGATGAGGCCAGTCTGCGCGCGCACTGCACCCATACCAGGGGCCGCAGGTCATCGATCCCACCTGCCAGAAGTCACCTTCTGCCTGCGCACCATTGCCGAGCGCCTGCATGGCGGTCAGCATCGCCGCATGAACTCTTCCTTCCGCCACCTGTTGCACCCCCTGCGCCTGGCCGCTGCGTTCACCATTGCCGCGGTCGCGCTGTCGTTCATGCCCGATGCGTCTGCCTACGGTGCCTGGCGCTGGGGCGCGCTGGCCGGCTTTACCGCATTGTTCGTGGTGCACACCGTGTTGCCGCAAACGCATGCATTGCGCACGGTGGCCACCCTGCTGCAAGCGGCGTTGGCCTTGCTGCTGGTCTGGATGGAGCCGCATGCCGGCACCGCGCCGGTCCTGCTGGTGATGCTGGTGGCGCAGGCGGGCATGACCTGGCCGCCGTTGCGCGTGCTGCTGCTGGCGCTGGTGTTGAACGCGGGCATGTACGCGGTGCTAGTGCACGCCGGCTTCGATCGGGCCTTGTTGATCGTGAGCATCTATGCCGGCTTCCAGGCCTTTGCCGCACTCACCGCGCATTACGCCCGCAGTGCCGAGCGGGCGCGCGACACCTTGGCCTACGTCAACGCCGATCTGCTGGCCACCCGCGCGCTGCTGGCCGACAGTGCGCGCGATGCCGAGCGTTTGCGGCTGGCGCGCGAGTTGCACGATGTGGCCGGGCACAAGCTCACCGCCATGCGCATCAACCTGCGCCTGCTCAGCGCCGACCCGGCCCTGGCGCAGCGCAACGAGGTGGCGGTGGTGGAGCAGTTATCGGCCGAACTGCTGTCGGACATCCGCAACGTGGTGCAATCGCTGCGCGACGACCAGGGCCTGGACCTGCAGACCGCCTTGCGCGCGCTGGCCGCCCCGTTCCCGCGCCCGACGCTGCGCCTGCAGATCGATGCCGACGTGCGTGTCACCGATGCGCGCGTGGCCGAGCTGCTGCTGCGGCTGGTGCAGGAAGCGCTGACCAATGCCGTGCGGCATGCCGACGCCGATGAAGTGGCCGTGCACCTGCATTGCGTAGGCGCACAGTTGCACGTGGACATCTGCGACGATGGCCGCCGCGCCGAGCGCATCCGCGAAGGCAACGGCATTACCGGCATGCGCGAACGCCTGGCCGCATTGCATGGCCAGCTGGACCTTGGCCGCACACCCACAGGCGGCATGCACCTGATTGCGAGACTACCGGTATGAGTTCACGTCGTATTGCCCTGGCCGACGACCAGATCCTGGTGCGCGCCGGCTTGCGCGCGTTGTTGCAGCAGCAGGGCGTGGAGGTGGTGTGCGAGGCCGACGACGGCCAGGGCGTGCTGGATGCGCTGGCCATCCATACGGTGGACGTGGTGCTCAGCGACATCCGCATGCCCGGCCTGGACGGCATCCAGGCACTGGAGCAGCTGCGCGCCCGCGGCGACCGCACCCCCGTGCTGCTGCTCACCACCTTCGACGACAGCGACCTGCTGCTACGCGCCAGCGAGGCCGGCGCACAGGGCTTCCTGCTCAAGGACGCCGCCCCGGAAGACCTGCGCGAGGCGATCGAGCGCGTTGCCGCAGGCGACACCCTGCTGCAGCCGGTCAGCACCGACCCGGTGCGCGCCCGCTACCAGTTCCGCGACCAGCAGGCCCCGCGGGAGACCTTCAACGAACGCGAGGTGGCGATCTTGCGCCTGCTGGCCGGCGGCTATTCGAACAAGGAAATCGCCCGCACCCTGTTCCTGGCAGAAGGCACGGTGAAGAACTACGTCTCTACCATCCTGGAAAAGCTGGGCACCCGCGACCGCACCCGGGCGGTGTTGAAGGCGATCACGTTGCGGGTGATTTGAGGGCGGGGAATCGGGAATCGGGATTTGGGATTCGAGATTGGGGATTCGGAAAAGCGGGCAGGTGGGGACCGGATCGGAAAGCCCTAGAGCAAGGGAATCTAAGCCCCTCTCCCTCCGGGAGAGGGGTTGGGGTGAGGGTACGGCGGAAGACAGCCACCTCGGACAAGCTCAGCCGTGGCCTTAACTTGCAGTCGGCCTCACCGGCCGATCCCGCCTTGCATCCCAGAACAGTGCGCAGCCTTGCACCGTCATCCTGCAACTACGCGCCACCTTGTCCCGCGGTAGAAGGGCCGAAGTTCGCTTGCTACCCGACACGACGCAAGCCCCTCGCCCCCTCGGGAGAGGGGTTGGGGTGAGGGGACGGCCAATACCACTTGCTGCCGTTTCGCCCCCCCAGACACGCTGTCCCGAGTGCCGAGCTCGTTCAGGCCTGCACTTCTATGTGACTGTTCCATAAGTGTTTACGGGCAACCGTCAGCGTCGGCCGGCAACCGTAAGGTTGCCGTCAGGTCTGGCACGGGGCCGCGCATGAAGGTGATCCGGCGGCCAGCGACGCCGCCCGGGGACGCGCCGCGCTCCGGTCTGCTGCGGAGTCCGTCATGCGCCTGGTCCGGTCGTGGTTCGTGTTGATCGTCGTGCTGTTCACCAGCGCCTGGGGGGCGTCGACCCAGGCCGAATTGCCGGTCAGTTGGCCCCGCGCAGCCCTGCCGATCCAAACGGTCGCCGAACGCGACATGCGGGTCGTCGTGGGATGCGCGTCGGCAGTGCAGGGAACTGCTGCCCATGCCTGCGATCGACTGATCAGGCGCTTCGATGGAGAAGGTTGCCGGCAAGGTCTGGCGAGTCGCCCACGCCAGGTCGGCCAAACCGATGACCCTGAATGCGCGGGCATCGGCACGGGCACGGCCGGCACGTGGTCGAGCCGTGGCCAGATCAAGCCGGCTTTCAGCAACGGAACCGAGCGCGACGAGCGGCTGCGCAGGTCGGCCGACATCTAACCACGCTCCTAGGATTACCTGGAATGCACCACGCCCGCAGCGGCGGCAAGGAGCAGGCGCCACGCAGTGCATGCGGCGCCAGATCGATGCCGCGTGCTGGCAGCAGCACGCCGTCATCCTGCAGGATCGGGCGACACGCGCTAGACGCGCAGCAACACGGTCGATACGAAGGAACGTATAAAGACGCAAGGCCGCAAGGAGCGGCCATGCTGGTGTGCAGCGTTGAGGAAGTGACACGATGGGCAGGTATCGGATTGGCTGCGCCGTTTTGGCTATCGCATGTTTGCTCATGGCCGCCACCGGCTGTGCAAAGCAGCCGAGGTTATCGTCGCGACTGATCGTGACCCTCGACGCGCCGATACTGGAACAAGGGGGCGCGGTCATCGTATCGGCGCGTCCGATTGCCGATCACCAGTGGCGCCTGCTTGAGGGCGCCAGGTCAACCAAAGCCGGGTACGAGAAAGAATTTCAAGTCACCGTTGCCTCGCCGGCATCGATCATCGAGCTGCATTACCCTGAAAGCGGAACCTATAGCTTCAAGCTGCAGCCGGCAGCACGTGCCAAAACACGTCCTCTCCAATCGCGTCGGGTGCTGATCGGCCAGGCCGACCTGACGGATCCGCAGACAAAACGCCAAGTGCATTGGCCTTCGATGAGTGTTGTCCATGTCAGCGGCAGCACCTACCCGGAAGGGTGGGCGCGCACTCTAGCGTCCACGTTCGACGTGCCTTTCAAAAGCGATGCGCCAGACAACTATGTGATATCCAGTTTTCCTGCAGGTCGCGTGATTGCCCTGACGCCCAAGGCAATCGATACCTACGTTCGGGACACCAACTGAGCACCTGCATGCAGGCGCTCCGCGGCGGTCGGGTCTCTTATTGTGTGCAGCTGAGCCATCGCTCGATCGCGCGGCGGCTCCCGTCCGGCGGCGAACCGTCGGACGGAGATGGACTCAAGGATCAGTGACGCCCTAATTCGGTCGGCGAAATTTCCGGATCGTTGCCGACCTGGGGGTCGCAGCTGAAATGCGTGCCGGTGTGGGTATCTTTCACCACCACGCTGAAAAAGATCAGTGTCCGGTCTTTATTGGCATTGACCACCTGCACCCAACTGCCGTCGGAGGCAATTTCCGCCGGGCCGATCTGTCCCGTCGAATCGGAATTCAGCAGGCTGATGATCTTGAAGCGGTGGGGCACCGATTTGCAGAACGCGTAGCGCAGGGTCACGCCCTGTTCGCCTTTGCCACAGATGAGCAGGTCCGGCGAGAAGCTGTAGAAGTAGGCGCCCCTGCCGGTATTGCCGCCGAACTCAACGTGCGCCACGGTCAGTGTGATGGGGATGATCTTGGGATCGGTCATGACGTTGGTGATTCCTTGAAGAGCGGGGCATAGAGGGAAACGAATCCCGGGTGGCGGTAGCCCGCTTGATACAGCCATCCGAGCTGTTGCGTCACGGCAGCGCGCCGACCCAGATGAATCTGTGCGCGAATCCAGGGGTCGAGCAAGGTCTTGTCGCGACTATTGCCGATATCGGCGCCGAGCACTGCCACGGCACGTTGCCAGGCGGCGCGTGCACCGACGTGATCGCCGCTGGCGTCCAGCTGTTCGCCATACCAGACCAATGCAGTCGCCAGCGCCGACACGCCGATCAGGTCGGCCGGTTTGGCCTGATGCAAGGCATCCAGCCGCGCCACGATCGCCGCCAGACTGGCCGTCTGACGGTCGCCGTGCAGTCCCTGCACCCGATTCAAGCGCAGTGCGATGATGGCGTCCAGCCATTCCCATTCCGGCAGCGGCTGGTGCGCCAGCACGCCTGCCAGCGTTTGCCGCGCCTGGGTGAGTTGGCGTGTGGCAGCAGCGGCGTGCCCGTCCAGCGCGGCCACCCAGCCGGCCTGCGCATAGGCATGCGCCAGATCGCGGCGCCAGGTGCGGTTGTCCGGCTGTTGCGCGACCAGTGGTTCCAGCATCCCCACGCTGGCTTGCGCGTCGGCTTGCGCCTGCGCCAGGTGACCGCGTGCCAGCGCCAGATTGGAGGTGCGCACCAACGAGGTGGCCATGCGCCGTCGCCAGGCGTTGGCATCGGGATCGTGCTGCACTAGCAGGTGCAGTGTTTCGATCTGTTCGCGATAGCCCTGTTCGGCCGGTGCCAGCAGGCCCTGGGTTTCCTGCGCCAGACTCAGCCAGGAAAGGCTGTCGACAAGCTCATAGCGCACGGACGCGTTGTCTGGGGTACGCGCCAATACTTGGCGTTTGAGCGCGATCGAGCGGGCGAACAAGCCGATCGCCGTGTTGGCCTGCCCTTCGCTACGCGCCAGCGTGCCAAGATTGTTGAGCGCGTACGACAACTCCAGTTGCCAGTGTGGATCATCCGGCGCGGTGCGCACCAACCATTCGCTGGCGGCCAGATACTGCGACCAATGGGTGCGCGCCAACGGAAACTGTTTGCTGCGATAGGCCATGTTGCCCAGCCAATACGCCGTCTGACCTATTTCCGCATGCGCCTCCACTGCGTCCGGCGCCTGGGTACGCGCCTGCTCGGCAGTGGACGCGGCACGCGTGAATGCGGCCTGCGCCTCTTCCAGCTTGCCCTGATTCATCAGCACTTCGCCGGTGGTACGCAGCGCACGTGCGTGGTTGATCAGATCACCGGTTGCCATGCCCGACTCGGGCAGATCCTCCAAATACCGCAGCGCACGGCTGCCGACGCTATCGAGCAGTTTGAGGTTGCCCACGGTGCGCAACTGCTCGGCCAGATCGCCCAGCATGTAGCCCACCAGTTGCTGCGCTTGATCGCGGCGTTGTTCGGCCACTTGCTGGGCCTGGCGCGCCTGCCAGCCGAGCAGCAGCGAGGCGCTGGCCAGCACCACCAGCAGTGCGGCGGCGGCGGCGTATACGCTGCGGCGCTGGCGTTGCGAGCGTTCGCAGGCGCGCAGGAAGGCATGATCCAGGGCGTCCAGATCCTGCGGCATGCGTCGCGCAGCCTCGCGTGCTTCGCTCAGCGGGCGGCCGCTGTTGAGCAAGTGATCGCTGCGCCGGCCTTCGGCGGCCCAGCGTTGTGCCGCCAGTTGCAGCCGCTTGCGCGCCTGCAGCAGGCGGCGGTTTTCATGGATCCACTCGGCCGCACGCGGCCACTGCCGCAACAAGGCTTCGTGCGCGACCGCAAAGCCCGGTTCGCCGGCCACCAGCTCGCTGACGAACAGGCGCGCATGCACGAACGCATCCACCAGCACGCGCGCTGTGCCACTCGCCGGCAATGCCGACCACAGCGCACGCCGTGCGGTGACGACATCGCTGTCGGGGTGGATCACGCTCAGCAGCGTCAGCACTTCGCCCAACGCGGCCTGCGCATTGGAGGGCAATGCGCGAAACGTCTGCTCGGCATGATGCGCCAGCGCGCCTTCCAGGCCGCCCAGGGCGCGATACGCGGCAAATGTCAGCAAGCCGTCGTCGCTGCGCTGCGCATGCAGGGCATGCAGCAGATGTTGCAGCAACGGCAACGCATCGGGCTGGCGCGTGGTGGCATCGCGCAGCACATCGTCCAGGCGGCCGGCGCCGCTGTGGTCTTCTTCGAAGCGCAGCCCGGCCATCGCTGCCGGCACGCGGATGATCTGGCCAATCTCGCCATCGCGTGGCGGCAGCAGATCCACGTGCCCATCGCCGCGTTTGAGCTCGACGATGTCCGGCAGCGCATCGATCAGGCGCGGATAAAAATCGCTGCGGGTGAGCATCAGCACGGCCACGTGCGCGCTGGCGCACAGCGCGTGCAAGGCGGCCGCCAGTACAGCGCGATCGGCGGCCGTGATGCCGGGCGTGGCCACCATCGCTTCGGCATGGTCGATGACCAGCAGCAGATGGCGCCGGGTGTGCACGTTCTCGCGCGCCGGGCCGGTTTGGCGCATCGCCTCGTCGATGGCCGCATGCAGCGGCGCAGGTTGCTGCAGCCATTCGGGCAGGCGTGCCGTCTGCGCCGGCGACAACACCGCGCGCCCGCCCGGTGCCCACTCGCCTAGTGCGCGTGCGAGCGTATCCAGCACATCGCCGCCACGGCATTGCGCCAGGTTGCAGTACGCCACCGCGGTGGCCTCCAGCCCATCCAGGCCGCCGGGCTGGCACAGCAACGGCACCACGCCGGCGCGCAGCAACGAGGTCTTGCCGCAGCCGCTGGCGCCGCTCACCAGCACCAGCCCACGCTGGCTGTGCAATTGCGCGCGCAACGCGCCCAGCACCTGCGCAATCGCATGGCTGCGGCCGAAGAACACGTCTGCATGTGCCGGGTCGAATGCCTGCAGCCCCATGTACGGGTTGCCGTGCCCCCACGCCTGCGGACCGATCACCGCACCGCGGTAATCGTCGGGAAACACCACCTTCGGCAGCAGCCGGTAGCCACGCTTGCGGATGGTTTCGATGAAGCGCGGCTGGCGGCTGTCGTCGCCGAGCTTGCGGCGCAGCTGGGCGATGGTCTTGTGCACCGGGTTATCGCCGTAGAAGCTGCCGTGCCACACCTCGATCAACAACTGCTCGGCGCTGATGACCTCGCCGGCGCGCTCGGCCAGCGCGATCAGCACTTCCATCATGCGCGGTTCCAGCGTGATGGTCCGGCCGTCGTCGATCAGCGTCAGCCGCTCCGGCTCGACCAGCAATGGCCCAAGACGGAACCGCGGAACGGAGCCCAGCTGCGTGACGCGCTCGCTTCGAAGAGACATCGCTCAAATAACCGGTCGCACAACTGGAAGGGGCCTCGACAATCGCCCTCAGGCGCGGCCAGGCACGGCACGGCAGGGCCGAAACGTAGCACAGCCCGCTGCCGGGTAAGTCGATTGCGGTCGCTGTTCGTTGCGGCGCGCGCAGGTGCTGGCGTCAGGCTGCCCCGCGGCGGCCCTCACGTGCTTCCATACAGCGGCGTGTGTTACGCATCAGGCTGTTTCGCGCGCGCCACACGCACTAAGATGCCGCCAGCATCTTGCTGACCAGGAGTCCATGTTGATCATCCATCCCAAAGTGCGCGGCTTCATCTGCACCACCACGCATCCGCTTGGCTGCGAGCGCAATGTGCTCGAGCAGATTGCCGCAACGCGTGCGCGTGGCGTGCGCACTGACGGCCCCAGGAAAGTGCTGGTGATCGGCGCGTCCAGCGGCTACGGCCTGGCCTCGCGCATCACCGCTGCCTTCGGGTTCGGTGCAGACACGCTGGGCGTGTTCTTCGAAAAACCCGGCACCGCCAGCAAGGCCGGCACGGCCGGCTGGTACAACTCGGCCGCATTCGACAAGCATGCCAAGGCGGCCGGGCTGTATAGCAAGTCGATCAATGGCGATGCGTTTTCCGATGCCGCACGCGCGCAGGTGATCGAGCTGATCAAGACCGAGATGGGCGGCCAGGTCGACCTGGTGGTGTATTCGCTGGCCTCGCCGGTGCGCAAGCTGCCGGGCAGCGGCGAAGTGAAGCGCTCGGCGCTCAAGCCGATCGGGCAGACCTACACCGCCACCGCCATCGACACCAACAAGGACACCATCATCCAGGCCTCGATCGAGCCGGCCAGCGCGCAGGAGATCGAAGATACCGTCACCGTGATGGGCGGGCAGGATTGGGAATTGTGGATCGACGCGCTGGAAGGCGCCGGTGTGCTCGCCGATGGCGCGCGCAGCGTGGCCTTCAGCTATATCGGCACCGAAATCACCTGGCCGATCTACTGGCATGGCGCACTCGGCAAGGCCAAGGTCGATCTGGACCACACCGCGCAGCGCTTGAATGCGCGCCTGGCCAAGCGCGGTGGCGGCGCCAATGTGGCGGTGCTCAAGTCGGTGGTCACCCAGGCCAGCGCGGCCATTCCGGTGATGCCGCTATACATCTCCATGGTCTACAAGATCATGAAAGAAAAGGGCTTGCACGAAGGCACCATCGAGCAGCTCGACCGCCTGTTCCGCGAGCGCCTGTACCGCGAAGACGGCCAGCCGGCGCAGGTGGACGACGCAAACCGCCTGCGCCTGGACGACTGGGAATTGCGCGACGACGTGCAGGACGCCTGCAAGGCGTTGTGGCCGCAGGTCACTACCGAGAACCTGTTCGAGCTCACCGACTACGCCGGCTACAAGCACGAGTTCCTCAAGCTGTTCGGCTTCGAGCGCACCGACGTGGATTACGACGCCGATGTGGAGACGGACGTCACCTTCGATTGCATCGAGTTGGGGTGATTGCCGGGATTAGAGATTGGGGTTTAGCGATTGGCAAGAGCGGTGGATGGCTGCATCGCTGATCTTCGGCGGACCCGAACGTTTTGGGGCAAGGACAACCGGCACGCGATGCTGGTTGCCTTTGCTGTGACGAATCCCACTTCCTCATCCCAAATCTCCGCCCCAATGGACAAACTCATCGCCCATCTCGTCCTGGCCTTTCTGGTCAGCGGCGTCTGCGCCGTGCTGTTGCGGTTTATCCGGATGCACGGCGCGCTCAAAGCACTGATCAATCTGCTGATCACCACGACCGTGGTTTGCTCCGTGGTGATGCAGGACGGCTCGGCACCGCCGTGGCAAAACGCGCTGGTGATTGCGTCGTTCTTCAGCATTCCGGCATCGGTCTGCGTGGTGTTGGTGAGTACCGCAATGGCATGGATCATCAACAAACGCCGCGCACGCAGACCGGCTTGAAACCCGTGAGCGCTGCAGACAACACCTAGCGAGCATCTGCCCACTGCCCGCAGACCACGCCTGCTGGCACGCAACGCCTGCTCGTCATTAGAGAACGCGCGCTGTGATTACCACCTTTAGAAAAAGCGCAGAAATCCAGCGCTCTTCCGATTCCCGATTCCCCAATCCCGATTCCCAGCGCGTCAGCGCTTCACATCAAACCGCGCATCGCCCACGCAGGCCTGCACATCGGCTACCGACAGCGGATTGAAATCGCCGGGAATCGAATGCTTCAGGCAACCGGCGGCCAGGCCGAAGCGCGCCGTGTCCTCCAACGACCAGCCTTCGATCAGGCCATGCAGCACGCCGGCCGCAAATGCATCGCCACCGCCGATGCGGTCGATGATGGGGGTGAGTTCCTCGCTGGGCGCACGTGCCACCGCGCCATCGCGCGGCAGCAGCATCGCGCCCAGGCTGTGGTGGTCCACGTTGTGCGCCACGCGCTGCGTGCACGCCATCAACTGCAGCTGCGGGAAGGCCGCGAAGGCTTGCTGCGCGGCCGCTTCCACGCGCGCTTCCAGCGTGTCCTGCGCAAACTCGCCGCCCAGCACCACGCCGATGTCGCGGTAGTCGGCAAACACCACATCCGCGCAGGCAAACAGCTGATGCAGGACGCCGCGCGCATCGCCCTGCCAGCGTTGCCACAACTTGGGCCGGTAGTTGCCGTCGAACGACACCTTCACCCCGGCCGCACGCGCGGCTCGTGCCGCCGCCAACGTGGCCTGCGCCACCTCCGCGCCCAATGCCGGGCTCACCCCGGACAGATGCAGCCACTGCGCGCCTTCCAGCAGACGCGGCCAGTCGTAGGCGTCGGCCGGTGCCAGCGCAAAGGCCGAGTCGGCGCGGTCGTAGATCACTTCGCTGGGGCGATGGATCGCCCCGGTGGTCAAGAAATACAGGCCCATGCGGCCGTCCACGCGCCGCACATGGCGGGTATCCACATCGTGCCGGCGCAGTTCGCCCAGCACCGCGGCGCCCAACGGGTTGTCCGCCACCGTGCTGACCATCGCCACCTCGTGGCCGAAATGCGCCAGCGAAACGCCGACGTTGGCCTCCGCACCGCCGCAGTGCACATCCAGCCGAGGCTGCTGCAGCAGCAACTCATGACCAGGCGCCCCCAGGCGCAGCAACAACTCACCAAAACACAGGATACGGGCACGGCTCATGCGGCAATTACCTCGGCTGGGTGGTGCGTGACGAGTGGGGGCGCCGGCGCACACTGAGATGACCATCGGTGTCATTCTAGCCGGCACGAAATGCCGGCTGCTACGGCCATGATGCGACGTGAAGTGACCGCTTGCACCCGTTTTTCGGAAATTTGGTGGCGTTTTCTGCTGCGCTGCAAGATGTTACGGGACGATTCAGCTGGTAACGTCGTTTTGACCAGCGGTGTCATTGCCGCTCTCAACCCGCTATTTCACATTGTTCATGGACCCTTGGGAGGGGAGGACATGCAATTTCGGACCACCAGCCGGAAGACACCGGTTACCTTGCTTGCGCTGTCGATCGGCTTGGCGCTGAGCGGCCAGGCTGCCGCACAAGATGCTGCCCAATCGCCCGCCGAGCCCGCCGTTGACCTGGACACTGTCACGGTGACCGGTTACCGCGCCAGCGTCGAGAAGGCCCTGGACATCAAGCGCGGCGAAGCCGGCGTGGTCGATGCCATCGTGGCCGAGGACATCGGCAAGTTCCCCGACCTCAACCTGGCCGAGTCGCTGCAGCGCATTCCTGGCGTGGTGATCACCCGCGACGCTGGCGAAGGCCGCGCCATCACGGTGCGTGGCCTGGGTCCGGAATTCACCCGCGTGCGCATCAACGGCATGGAAGCGCTCACCACCGTGGGCGCCGGCGACCAGAGCGGCGGCACCAACCGCGGCCGTGGCTTCGACTTCAACGTCTTCGCCTCGGACCTGTTTTCGCAGCTGATCGCACGCAAGACGGCCTCGGCCGATGTGGAAGAGGGCTCGCTGGGGGCCACCGTCGACCTGCGCACCGCGCGCCCGTTCGACTACAGCGGCTTTACGTTTGCCGCCAGTGGCCAGGCGGCCTACAACGCCATGGCCGAGAAGGCCAACCCGCGTGTGGCGGCGTTGATCGCCAATACCTGGGCCGACAACACCTTCGGCGCGTTGCTGTCGGTGGCCTACACCGAGCGGCAGGTGCTGGAAGAAGGCTCCAACACCGGCCGCTGGGCCAACGGGACGAGCAACGGCAACTTCAGTGCGGCATCGCCATTTGCGGCCGCACGCTCGGCCGACGTGTACCACCCGCGCTTCCCGCGTTATGTGCAGATGGAACACGACCAGCAGCGTCTGGGCGTGACCGGGTCGTTGCAGTGGAAGCCCACCGACCGCACCACCATCTCGCTGGACGCGCTGTACTCCAAGATCGACGCCACGCGCGATGAGCATTACATCGAGGCCATCTCCTTCAGCCGCGGTCGCGACAGCGGCACGCCGCGCCGCGCCGACCGCGACGGCAAGCCGGCCACCATCGTGCGCAATGGCGAGATCCGCAACAACGCGCTGGTGTACGGCGAATTCGACAACGTCGATATCCGCTCGGAAAACCGCCACGACGAGTGGAACACCGAATTCAAGCAGGTCAGCCTGGATCTGGAGCACCGCTTCAGCGATGCCTTCTCCGTGTCCGGCCGTGTCGGTACCTCGCGCTCGGCGCACGAGAACCCGGTGCAGACCACCATCATCATGGACAAGTACGACGTCGACGGGTACAGCTACGACTATCGTGGCAACAACCGCGCGCCGGTGCTGAACTACGGCATCGACCCGACCAATCCTGCCGGGTGGGAACTGGCCGAAATCCGCCTGCGTCCGCAGACGGTGGACAACGATTTCGATACGGCGCAGATCGACTTCAACTGGAACATCAGCCCCGGCTTCCGCCTCAAGGGTGGCGTGCTGGCCAAGGACTACACCTTCAGCACGGTTGAGCTGCGTCGCGCCAGCGAAGTGTCGGTGCCGACCTTTGCCAATGGCACCCGCATCGTGCCGACGGACCTGACCGAGCAGGCAGGCCTGAAGGGCATCAACGGCAGCCCGTCCAACTGGGTCGTTCCCAATCTGGATGCCGTGGCCAACCAGCTCGGCATCTACAGCAACACCGGCACCTACGCCGTGGCGCCGCGTGCCAACAACACCCGCAGCGTCGAAGAAAAGGACCGCGGCGTCTGGTTGATGGGTGAGTTCTCCACCGATCTGGGCTCCATCCCGCTGTCGGGTAATTTCGGCGTGCGCTATGTGCGCACCGAGCAGGAGTCCACCGGCTATGCGTTGATCAACAACGCGCCGGCACTGACCACGGTGGGCCGCAAGTACAACAACACGCTGCCCTCGTTCAACCTGGTGGCCGAGCTTGCGCCCGACCTGCTGCTGCGTCTGGGCGCGGCCAAGGTGATGTCGCGTCCCGGTCTGGGCAGCCTCACGCCCGGTGTGACCGTGGCCGTGGCCGGTGGCGCACGCACCGTGTCCGGCGGCAACCCGGATCTGGATCCGATCGAAGCCACCAATGTCGATCTTGGCCTGGAGTGGTACTTCAACGAAGGCGCGATGCTGGGCGTTGGCGTGTTCTACAAGGACATCGAAAGCTTCATCCAGACCGCACGCGAAGTGCGCCCGTATTCCAGCAGTGGCCTGCCGGCCTCCTTGCTGGATGGCACCGGCGCCAGCATCAACGACGACTTCACTTTCAGCATTCCGTTGAATACACCCGGTGGCGAGTTGAAGGGCGTGGAAGCGAATTATGTCCAGCCATTTACGTTCCTGCCGGGCAAGTGGGCCAACCTGGGCGTGCAACTGAACTACACCTGGGTGGATTCGCAGATCCAGTACCTGTCCAGCACCGGCGCACCGGTGATGAAGAACGACCTGACCGGGCTGTCGCGCTCGTCGTGGAATGCGACCTTGTTCTACGAGGGCGAGTCCTTCGCTGGCCGCATCTCGGCCACCAATCGCGACGATTACCTGACCCAGGCCCCCGGCACGGAAGCGGGATTCAACGTGGATGGCGTGCACGGCATGACTGGCACCACCATGATCGACGCCTCGCTGCGCTACAAGATCAGCAAGCAGCTGGAGTTGAGCCTGGAGGGCATCAACCTCACCAACGAAGCGTCCGACGAATGGGTGTGGTCGCCGCAGACCGGCGAGTTGCCGCTGCAGTACACCGAAACCGGCCGCCAGTACTTGCTGGGCCTGCGCTACAAGTTCTAAGTGCAGCCAAGTCGCGCCAAGAGATCTCCGTCCGCTACGTACATCGCGTAGCGGGCGCGAGATCGACGGTGCAACGCATCTGTACGACGCACCGCTGGCCGCACACCGCTGCACGCAATGCAGTGGTGGATGGCAACCTGCCCGCGCCGCGCACAACGCACTGCCCTGGTCATCGGCGTGCATCCAGTGGCGACCAAGGTGCGATGCACGCGCAGGCTGGCACCGCGTAGTCTATGCAGGCCATCGCGGCGCCGGGCAAGACATGTGGCAGACCCGTGCCGGCGTGGGGCTGTCATCCCCATGCAGTTTCGAATATTCGCCGCGCGGTGACCCCGTGCGGCGATGCTTTTTGAGGAGTCAGGCAGTGAGCGTGCAGAAGTGGTGGACGAGTGTGCTGTTGTTGATTGCGCTGCCGATGCGTGCGGCCGCCGCCGATGCACCGGAATTGTTGTTCCGCGTCTCGGCCGACCAGAGCCTGCAAGCCGATGTCGCCCGTGGCGATGGCGTGCCCAATTTCCGCGACAAGATCGCGCTGGTGCCCACCGGCAAACGCGGCAACGCCATCGAGTGGGCCGACGACGGCGTACTGTCGTGGAATGCGCCCGGCAACCTCTACACCCAGCGCGGCACCCTCAGCTTCTTCTGGCGTTCGCGTTACCCGGTCGGCGAAGCGCCGTTCGTGATCTTCCGCGTCGGCTACGCCGATCACACCAGCTGGGATATGGCCTGGCTGCGCATCGACTGGAACGGCCACGGATTCGATGCCTTCGTCACCGATGGCAATCTCGCGCGCACCCGCGTCTCGTTCAAGCTCGACAGGAATCCGGCCGCCAGCGACTGGACCCACATTGCGTTTGCCTGGGACGAAACCCGCGGCGTGCGCCTGTATGTCGATGGCAAGGAAGCCGCACGCGCAGACTGCGGCGCGCCTTGCGCCAATGGCGGTTCGCTCGATTACGACGCCGCGCTCGACCAGTTCGGCCTCGCCGGCCGCGTGATGTCGCCGCACCAGGTGCAGAGCCGCTACAACTTCCTGCGCGGCAGCGACTTCGACGAGATCCGCATCTACGACCGCATGCTCGACGCCGGCGGCGCGGCCGCACTCGCGCGCCTGCAGGAACCCACCACCGCACCGGCCATCGCTGCGGACGCGCAATACGCCGCCTTCCTGCATCGCTACGGTTGGGACAACGGCCATGCACCGCCCGCATTGACCGCACCGGTCACGCGCATCCGCAAGGTGGAATTCACCGACGCGCGCGACCTCAAACAATGGATGTGGAAGGCCACCGACGGCATCGCCGAAACCACCTGGCCCGGCGTCTACAACCGCTCGCGGCTGCCGGGACGCAACGACTACTTCCAGCTGCCCGACTGGAACACCTATGTCGAAGGCGGAAAAGCGCTCGACCTTACCCTGCCGGACGAGCCGTTCAACCGTATCGAACTACGCGGCGCCGCCTACGGCCAGGCCACCTACGCTGCACCTAATGCACAGCCGCAACCCCTGTTCGCACGCCAGCAAGGCGTGGTGCGCAGCGTGGATCAGTTCGAAGAACGCCGCGGCGGTACGCTGCGCTTTGCCAACACCGCGCAGGAAACGCCCATCCAGGAAATCTGGGCCTACAGCGTGCAGCCGGGCGAGGTGCCCAAAGGCAGCGCGCAACTCAGCTACACCGTGCGCAGCGACATCCAGCCCGACTACGACAACCTCGCCGAACTGCGCGCTGTCATCGCCGGCCGCTACCCACCAGGCGAACGCCAGACCGTGATTGCGCTGCCCACCAAGGCGCCGGCACGCAAGCGCCCCAGCGACAAGACCGCAACAACGAACCAGCACCCCATCGTGCACATCCTGGTGCCCTCCAGCCTGGGCGACCCGCCGCCGGATCAGCCGCTGATGCGCAGCTGGTCCTACGGCTGGGAAAACATGCACGACGGCCTGGACGGCATCGCCATCACCTTGCCGGCGCTGAACCTGCCAGCCACCCACAACGGCAGCATCCCGCTCAACATCCGCATCAAGGACCCCATCTGGCCCGCGCGCGACATGATCGATGTCTCGGTCGCAGTCGTCCCTGGTCAAGCGCGCACGCTATGGCTGGATCTGCGCGACAGAATCCTCAGCAACGACAGCCTCATGCTCAGCATCGCCGCCGCCGCACCCGGCTTCGATGCCCAGGCGCTCGACGGCACCCAATTGCAGCTGGTGTTCAAACCGCGCGCCGAGGCCATCAAAGAACACGTTGCCGACCGCTTCAACCAGGTCAAAGACAACTGGGGCTTTTTGGTCGAAGAACACACCACCTCCAAGCGCCAGCTGCTCTACAAGCGCCTGGACGCCGACATCACCGACCTGCTGCGCGTGGACCCGGACAACGCGCTTGGGCGCGAATACTGGAACGACATCAGCTACGCCAACCAGGGCGAGTTGCCTGTCGATTTGCCGGCCGTGCCCAAGGGCGTGCCCGCCTGGGCGTTCTGGCAGCTGCAAGACCTCAGCGCCACCCGTCGCTACATCCGCTGGTGGATCGAGCAGCGCCAGGTCGCCTATGGCGATTTCGGCGGCGGTATTTCCGACGATTCGGACCTGGTGCAGCAGTGGCCCGGCGTCGCGCTGATGGGCGTGGACCCGGACATGCTCAACGCCTCCATGCTGGCGCTGTCCGATGCCAACTACCGCAACGGCATGTTTACCAATGGCCTGTCCACCATCGAAACCGACGAGCTGCATTCGTATGAGGAAGGCATCAACATCAACAGCGCCTTGCTGTATCTCAACTGGGGCGACCCGCGCACCGTCGAGCGCCTGATGGAAACAGTGAAAGCCTTCGACAACATCATCCAGGTCAACCCGCAAGGTCACCTGCTGTTTGCCAGCAACTGGTTCGGCGGCCGCACCGTCTACCGCGAGCCCAACTGGCAATGGCAAAAACCGTACTCCTTCCCCATCGTGCACCCGGCCATCCTGCTGGGTGGCTATAACGCCGACTCCAACAGCCGCCGCATCGTTACAGGGTTAGCCGACGGCTATCTCGCCCACGCCTACACCAACGCCAAGGGCAACTGGGCCCTGCCCAACGAGATCAATTGGCAAACCGGCAAAACCCGCGGCGGCGAACTGTTCGAAGGCAGCGGCGGCGCCGACACCTTGCACACCTTCTGGGCCGCCTACCGCTTCACTGGCGATGCGCGTTATCTCAAGCCGATTAACTACCGCGTCGCCAACAGCGGCCCGAATGGTTTATCGCTGCTCAACGAAAACTTCCTCGATGTCATGGGAAAGCGCAGCGACTGGAGCGCCAAGCTCATCGACGCCGCAAATAAAGACGATGACAGCGCCCCGGACTTCCCGCACCACGTGGCCTGGGAGCAGACCGGCAATCTCGATTATCTCGCTTCCATTTACCGCAGCGAGACAAGAGAGAAACTGCAGAACTTCTACATGAACACCGAAGGCCACTGGTGGAGCGACCGCGTGGAATCCCCCACGGTCAACCTGCAACGCGCACGCCTAGGCGGCGTGGCGCTCAAGCGCAACCAGACCTACCCCGGCCACACCGTCAGCTGGCGCTTCGCCGATCCAGAGGCCGCCACGCAAGTGGCCATCGCCATCCCCACACCCCGGCAAGACCGCTTCACCGTCATCGCCTACAACACCTCCAACAAGGCGCAGCGCGCCAGCATGACCGGCTGGAACGTCGCCCCGGGCCAATGGCGCATCACCCAAGGCGTGAGCAAAGCCAATGACGGCAAGCTCGACAGCAACGCTAAGACGCAAGAGGTCGCTTTCGAAAAAAGCGCGGCCATCGACATCGACTTCCCCGCACGCCGCACCACCGTCCTGCAGCTCGAACGCATCGCAGCCACCACCCCGGTCGAACTGCGCCCGGACTTGGGTATTGGTCATGGCGACGTACGCGTGACCGCGGACGCCATCGAAGTGACCGTGCACAGTCTCGGCCATGCCGATGCACCGGCCGGGTTTGTGGTGTTGGAGGATGCGCGTGGGAAGGAACTGGCAAGAGCGGCATTTCCGGCACTCGCGGCACCACGCGATCTGCAACCAATCACCACGCAGGTGCGCCTGCCGCTAACTAACGCCGCAAACATAAAAGCCGCGCAACTGCGCGTCATCGCCGATGGCAACGCCCCAGAGATTACCGACCTCAACAATAAACTGCCGCTGCCAACCTCAACCCCCGCGCCAACGACAAAAAACAGCCCATAACCAAACGCACCCATCCCTTCTCCCGCACGCGGGAGAAGGCGCCCGAAGGGCGGATGAGGGCAAAGCCGATAAAGCCAAGAATCAATAGCTCAAGCACATTGACGCAATTCAAAAACTCGGCGAGGATCGGGATGTCCTGTATTTGGATGTTGTCGAAGCCACGAAAATTCTTCGCGGGCAGAGATCGCTTTTGAATAAAACATCGAGTATTGCGGAACTGCCGTAGTAGTGTTGTGGCTATTTTCCCATCTGTGGGAAACGCGCGTAAAAGGCTTCGAATCGTACCTCCAGAATCGTTGTATTAACACGTTTAAAAACTAATGTTAGTTAGTGCGGAGGAAATGCCTTGAAAGAGCTTGATGGATACATGTTGGAGGAAGTGATGGCATCGAATCTCACTACGGGAGATGTGATATGGAGTAGATTTTGCAGATTCAATACAAAATGGGAGAGCGTGACGGTCTCTTTGGCTGCTAATGGAAAGGTAAGACTATCCACTTTCAGTGGAGAAGAAGATGTTGCCGCCTCAAAAATAATTGGCCGTCGTTGTGGATTTGCTGATTTAAAGGTTCTAATTGACCGCTGGGCACGTGGTGATGCTAGTCAAGATCAGGTTGATCATTTAATAGAAAATAAAATGCTGTATTTAGCTGGCGGGCGCGTCTTCAAAACGGCAAAAGGCGAAATGTTGCTCGGGCGCTAAATTATAACAATTAAATAACATTTCTGGATCGCTATCATTAAATAAGTAATCACGGACTGATTGTATGAAAGCCGCGAGTTTTGAAGCGCAAGAGTTAGTCTTGCCGGCTAAGCCGGCAAATGGTAAGGGCGGGAGATATCACACATCGGATGCGATAAAGAGGCTTGTCTGGACGAGATCAGCTGGGCATTGTGAGCTTTGCGGGATTGACTTGACTCGCGACTTTCGGGTGGGGATAGACATGCTTTGGGGCGAGGTCGCCCACATCATGCCGGCAAGTCCCAAGGGGCCAAGAGCGGAATCCGGGCACGACGCGAAGACAGCAAGTGAGCTAACCAACGACACGACCAATCTCATGTTGCTATGTCCTAACTGCCACGACAAAGCTGATAGAGATGCAGATGGCTATCCCAAGTCAGATATGACGGGGCTCCACCAAGCCTACCTCGAAAGAATCAGGCTGGCCGCAACGGTCCCTGACGCAGGCCGAGCTATAGGTCTGATATTTCAAAGCGATCACTTCACTACCGTCAATGACATTTCTGAGCGTGACTTCGCTATGGCGATGTCCGGGGAGGGTTTGGTCGCATTTGGAGACATCATCAAGCACACGCTTAGAGCGCCAGGGGACGCGGGACGGGACTCGCGCTATTGGCAGCTAGTACAGGAAGACGTTCGTGATCGAATTGACCGAGAACTCCGCCGCCGTGGTGGACGTTTCGGCGACATTCCCGCGTTGGCGGTGATCGGTCTCGCAGACATCCCTTCGCTAATCACGCTGGGACGGACCATCGGAGATCGATCCAACCGACTCATCTTCTCATCCAATCGCGAACACGGCTTAAAGTGGCCGGACTTGGATGCGGCCCCTCCTGAGTACCGCTTCACTGCCCCGCCAGATGGCGACGAAGAGATCGCCCTCGTTATATCTATCTCGGCGGCCATCCCAGGGCGCGATGTGCATGCCGCTCTACCTCACGCACGCGTCGCTTCGTTCACGATTGATGAGCCCAGCTATGCAGTGGTTCGCAACCGTAGGGCAATTCATGCCTTCAGGGACTCGTTGCAAATTTGCATGAGCAAGCTAGAAGCGGCCACTCATCAGCCGATACATACTTTCATCGCTGCTCCAGCAGCATTCTGTATCGAAATGGGGGCTCTAATGACGACCGAGCACCAGCACCACTATGTGCTCTATGACCGTGACAAGAACAACGACGGGCGTTTTGTACAGACCTTGACCATCACCCCAGGAGATCGCGCATGACCCTGCTTTCTGACTATGACTCTAAGCGTGGGAGTTGGGAGTACTTCCTCCTGCGCGCGGCGCGTGAAATATCGCTGTCTGAGCGTCAGTACGACAAGATCAATGCTAGATACGAGGTTCTGGAGGGCATTCTAAATGCTGCAACAAGCCCTCTATTGCACAGTGCTCACATTTTTGTCCAGGGTTCGATCGGCCTCCGGACTACCATCAAGCCTGTGAACGGAGCTCCAGCCGATCTGGGCACCGTTGATGCCGATGCTATCGTATGGCTGCCAAATGCTGGTGGTGCGTCTGCGCAATCAGTACTCGATGAAATCCAGAAGCGAATCGAGGACGGAACTCGGGTCGATGCAAAGGTAGAGAAGCTGCGTCGAGGGGTCAGGATCATCTACGCAGACGAAACCCCTGGATTCCATATCGACATCACCCCTGCGCGGGCAATCCATGGTAACCAAGAAACGCATGGCAAGGGTAAGCTCGAAGTGCCCGATCGTGAGCTACAAGCTTGGAAGGCGAGTAGTCCTATCCCTTACCTGGGCTGGCTTGAGCAGGCATCCGAAAAGCAGATATCCCTTGAAAGCACTCAGGTGCTCGCTACACGGGCAATTGCGATGGATGAGGCAACACAAGCTCCTCTGCCGGATTACGAAAAGTACATCGACAACGATCCATTACGGGCTACGATTAAACTTTTGAAGCGCCATCGCGATGAGTGGGCGATTCGAAACAATGATCCGTCTCATCGGCCAATCTCTGCGGTCATCACTACGCTCGCTACCCGAGCCTACGAAGAAGTAGCGGCCGAATCCAGCCGCCATCCACGCCGTCCCCTGGATGCGATTGTCGAGATCGTAACTAAAATGAGCAGTTACGTGCAGCACGTCGGCGGAAAATATCTTGTCTGCAATCCAAAGGACGATGCGGAGAACTTTGCTGAGAAGTGGAACAGACCTAGCGAAGGCAGCCTGTACGTCAACGCGTTCCGTAAGTGGCATGAAGATGCCAAAAACTCCATAACCCTAGGTCTACAGGAATTTCCGTCTCTCGAATCCTTCAATGAAGCGGTCAAGGAGCGCTTTGCGCTAGGCAGCACCTTTGTGGCCTCGGTGAATAATGAGATTCCTGCCAACTGGACACTCCCTGGGCGAAAGCTCGGTCACACTCGCAACGTATCGATGATCGGTTCTGTCTTCGGCTCAGGTGTCGCGGGTAACCAGGCACAAGATGGCGCTGGATCGCCTGAACGCCTTGGTTGAGGAAACGACAGCCTTGGAGCGTGGATTGGCCGCGCTCCGTGCCTACCTAGGACCAGAAGCCGCTGGCTTCTTGCAGACGATTGCGACAAAAACTGGAGAGATCGCTGCTGTTAGGCTACCACTTCCAGTTGACTACTTGGGCACTCAACGCTGGTTGCGACTCGCGTTCCCGACAGCTTTTCCCAGGAGCTCTTTGAGCCTCCGCGTGGAACCTTCGCCCTGGCTCGTCTGGCCACACGCCATGAAGACTGGCCTGTGCCTACATGGTTTCCAGGAGAAGCCGGTGTCGGGTAGCCCCGAGGCCATCGTTAACGACAGCCTGCGCCGCTTCGCAAAGATCGTTCAGATGTCGCTGCCGACTTCAAGCTCGGATGCCAGAAAGGTGGAATTTGAGCGGGAGTCAATGTCGTACTGGAAGATGCAACATCGAGCTTCTGCCCAGAGTGTCAACTTGGTCCAAAGGCCATCAGGGTCAGGAGCGCTCCTTGCTGTAACAGACCCGCGTCTGGATCGACGAATAGGTGGAGAGCCCGTCTGGCTAGCTCAAACCGCGGATGCAATTGCCAGCCATCTTGAAGCCGTACTAGGGCAGCGAGTCAAGATCAGAGATGCCGCGCGCGCAGGATTCTACGTCAAGCTGGAAACCTACCCTGACATCAAAGCTCCGCTACCAGGCGAACTGTTCGACTGGCTGCGACCTCACCTTACCAGTGAGAGCTACTCGCAGTTAATTTCTTGGTTTGGTGAGTCGTGTTCGATTGTCAGCCGCTGGATTGCTCTCGAACTGCCCGGAGATGCCGGCGCCCCGATCTATTGCTTGAACTTGCGAGATCGTTCACTCGCACAGAACAAGGCAGTCAAGCTAGGGGTTCGTGCAGGCCGTAGGGTGAAAGTGAAATTCTCAAATCCCGACATAACTCTGAGTCAGTCCGCGATCAACATTCTTGATCGTGCGGAGATCCTGTCGCGAGACCGAAACTCAAAGCTTGACGTGCTAGCCAGTGCCCGCGTGATAGTGGTGGGTCAAGGATCACTTGGAGCACCCGTAGCTCTCCACTTGGCAAGATCCGGCGTGGGACACTTAACCCTGGTCGATCCCGATGAACTTACGGCGAGCAACCTTGGGCGGCACGTGCTTGGTGCCAGCGACCTCGGTAGGAATAAGGCGGAAGCGATGTGCGCCAGACTTCGCTCGGATGTTCCGATTGTCACTATCAAGGCAATTCCGTCTTACGTAGAACTTGCCTTAATCAAGAATCGCGAGGACTTCCAGAAGGCCGATCTCATTGTAGTGACCAGCGCGGACTGGGAATCAGAAGAGATGCTATGGCGAGCTAAAAGCGTCGGTGCTTCTTGGAAGCTGATACAAGCCTGGAGCGAACCCCATGCTCTTGTAGGACATGCGCTAGTCGCAGCAGACGTCAGCGCCGACGCTAAATCGCTGTTCGAGGACAACGGAAGATTTCGCCATAAGTACACCAACTGGCCCCGAGGCGATAGCGTGCCCTTACCTGCGTGCGGACAGAGTTTCATACCTGGTGGTGGTCTTGGGGTGAGTGCAATTGCCTCGATGGTTGCGGCCGCGGTAATCGAGCAGCTGACCTCCGACTCAAAAGATATACTTTGGATAAGTCGCATCAGCAATCCACAGAGAGTGTCGGCTCTGGAGGGAGAGTACGTTGGCCCAGAACTTCCGGATGGAGCAACTGAAATGACGCTAAGGCGGCCATGGCCTGAAGTATTTCCCAATGCATGACACATTGTGGCAATGGGAATGGCCCGACATCGAAGGGGTAGTACTGGTGCCCGAAAGCGTTCTGTACTCGTTGTCGAAGTACAGACAGAGAGCATGGAACAGCGAGCGCGGGGGACAGCTATTTGTGAATCCGAACGATCCACGTGGACCAGTTCTTGCAGTCGCAACGCCGCCTCACCCTGACGACCGTGCTGGATGGACTTGGTTGGAGCTCGATCCCAAGCGTTGCAGACAAGAGATTCGAGCTCACAATGAAACTGGGTTCCGATTAGTGGGGCACTGGCATACCCATCCCCAGGCAGTTCCCCGGATATCGCCTACGGACGCGAAGAGCATCGCGCATTTTGCAAAGAGAAACGCCGAACTCGTTTCCAGCCCCTTAGCGGTGATTGTGGGGCAATCAGAAGAGCCAGACGGTATCCAAGTATGGCTCTATCGGAATGGAGCTCTGCTTCATGCAAAAAAACAGTTGCTACAATGTGCATCAGCCCCGGCTGGCTCTTAGCTTCTGGAGCTTTCGGAAGAGTTCGGCTTGATATCGCGCATCCTCGAGGGCGTTGTGGGTTCCTGTAAGCTTCGGGCGAAGCAGCTTCTCCATCTGGCTCGACTTGGTCTGGTCCCAACGAGAACCCACAACACCCATGAAGAACGCCTTGATATCTAGGGCAGTGAATCCAAATGGATTTTCACCGCAGTACTTGTGGAAATAATAATTCACAAATGACCAGTCAAATGCTGCGTTCAGGCCTACGAACACTGGCCTCTGACTCGGAGCACTGAACTCTGACAACCACTGCCCAAATTTTCGCATGGCTGCTCCTGGCTCGACTCCGTTGCGAGCCAACTCCTCGATTTCAAAACCTGTGACCGCCAGTGCCTCTGGGTCGTGTCGCGTGTCCTCGGGTTTCAATTCTAGGTAGAAAGATGTTTCAGGTCGATCTACAAGGACCGCACCGATTGAGAGCAGACTGAACTCGCCAGGGATCGGACCGGACGCCTCGATGTCAACGGAAACAAAAATCTCAGATAATTTCATCGAACTGTCCCTGGAATGAAGTTAACAATCATATTAAGTCGAGAAGCCGGATCTTAGTTGAATTGGAGATTCCATGTATTAAATAAAACACAATTTCAAGGATGGTTTTAAATTATCCTGGAGCGCTGGCTATTCTCTTTTAGATGTCGGTATTAGTACATCCCGAAGAGATTCAGATATTTATTTATGTTTCGATATGCGATTGAGGCGGCACAGTTTCGTTTGCTAAGTCTTCCACTAGCTGAGGAACATGCAGCGCTTCCTGCGGGAAACGGGGCCGGGTTCACCCCTTGAAATAAGTGTGCCAGATAGGTGCTCAGAGATGTTTTCCACGTGCCGCATTGCCATGGCGGCGCTCTCCACATCCTTAGCAGCGCTCTGCCACCCAAAGCAGTTGACATCCCAACCAACCCGCAGCAATCTCTACCACAAGGAGCGTAGAAACTCCTCTAAGAGCGGTACCCACCTCCGTCAAACCGGTGGGTTTTTTGTGCCTGCAGCGTCTTGCGGGTGCAACCGACGCGATGACTGCGTCGGGAGGGCGGCTAATACAACACCCCTCGGGGAAATACGCCCGCCGACTCTTAGCGGTTTCTAACCTCCCGACATCCCGTCGCCACTCGGCGGCGGGGCCTGTTCGTCAAGGAGGGCTTTGCCATGCGTCGACCCACGTCCAGTCCCAAGCCAGCGCGCAAGCGCGCCACGGTACCGCCGCCCACCGAGATCGGCTGGCACTCGCTCGATCCCTCGATCCCGCCGCGGCCCTACCTCGAGCGCACCCCCATCCCCGAGCCCCGCCCCGATCCCAACAAGCCGCGCCGCGCAGGCCACCCGCGTGCCCCGCAACACTGCACCGTCGGCTACGGCTACTACCCCGACAGCCACCAACGCATCCCCACGCTGCGCCTGCGTGGCCGCTGGCTGGAGCAGCTGGGCTTCACCATCGGCAGCAAACTCAACATCCGCATGCGCAACGGCGAGCTGGTCGTCAGCGTGGCACCCAAGGACTAAGCAGATGCGTCGCGCAGCATGCAGACCAACGCCCGCATCAAGCGCAACGCGTTTAGCGTCACACCTTGCGCGCTCACTGCTCCTCGCGCAGGACAAAGGTGGAGCACCAAGCCGTCGTCCTGCATCTCACGTTGGATCAACTTGACTATGGCATAGCACATGGTCATGGGCAGCCGCGCTGGTATAACGAGCGTTTGTTGCAAAGGCTTGCAGCGATTGACGGCAATGGACGACTCGGCGAGGATCGTTTTTACGCCACACGGGCAACCCCGGTAATAGTCAGGCGACTTGGAGGTTTGGATGAAGTTGATGCTTCTATTGGGTGTGGTACTTGCGCTTGGCAATATCGTTGCATCGGTTGCCGTGCTTCGCGTTTCGGTGCTGTCGCCATCACAACGCGCATTGCAAGTTGCCCTCATCTGGCTTGTTCCAGTCATTGGCGCGGTGGTTTGTGCGGCATTTGCTTCTTCTCAGGCAGCTGGCTCCACGTCGTCCGATACAAGTGACCCGTTCTATCTGTCATCCGATGGTGGCGCATCGGGTGGTCAGGACATTGGTTTTTCCAGTTGCGATGCGGGGGACTCTGGCTGTGCCGGGAGCAGTGACTAGTGGCGACGCTTGGCAAGTCGTTCAAGCCGGATCCAGTTCGCGGTTCTGTTTAATCCAGTTGCTGGACCGCTAAGGATATTTCGAGAGAGACAGATGATTCTTTGGGGATGGGGCGAGCGAGTGCTGACCTTCGACCTGGCAGAGCATGAGCACTGCCAGAGGTGCGAGCAAGAGCAAGTCTTTACACTGCGTCTCAAGTACACGTACGGACACTTCTACCATCTTTTCGGATGGGTTATCTCCAAGCAGTACCAGCTCATTTGCCCCGTTTGCTCCCACGGCTGGATAGTTAACGCTTCGGCGGCGGAAGCGCAGATTGGGTGCAACCCAGTGCCGTTCCATCAGAGATCAGGATGGATTGTCATGCTTTTCCTTGCAGCAATCATTGGATTTGCCGCCGTGACGTATCAGCATGCGGCGTGACAATTCATTCGAGACGAAGCCGCTTCGCCGGCCGACTCAACCTAGGTATTAGCCCCTATGAGAAAGATCGTTGCAGCTGTTGCTTTTCTCCTCTTCGCATCAGGCGTAGCCTGCTCGGCATCCACTCCGACGGTTGACGTCTCTGGCCTGTCCGAGGCTTCCATGAACTTCGATCAAGACGGAGTTGGGCCATTCCTGCATGAGTTGTCTAGCTCCGTCAGTACCAACCTCGACCCCGACGCACTCACAAATGCAATCGATGCGTTGCCGGTTGAGACAAGCGGAAACTGGGAGTTCTCGGTCAACTTGAATGGCAAGCACGAGCGCTTGGTGATCGTTGCGTTCAAGGATGACGTGGATGCTCCTGACCTTGCGTTCTACACGTCACCCCAGCTAGCTGCCAAACTTCAGCGACACCTTGAGTCATTTGCCCAAGCTCAGGGGTGGTAGGGCCCAACACTTCATTCAAGCGTTAGGCCGCCCTGCCCATGCGCGCGCATCCGAAATCAACAAAGACGTCAGTTGGATATCGCGCGCTTCGGCTATTCGGTGCGCTACTCGTGTTCCTCATTGTGTCCGTGACGTTCACCTGGTGGCATCACACCAGGACGCTCTCGCCCTGCGCCACGTCCGCCTCCATCGCAAGAGACCCAGTCGCATGCCATGCTGGCTTTTGGCTATTCGGCATCTCCTGGGCCGGGCTTTGTCCCGATGGACATGGTGGGCGTGCAGACCGTCTTCAGCTTGGCGCCTGGGGCGGAGCTGCATTTCCTTTGGAAAAAGCGTGAACTTGTCGAGGGCTTCCCCGGCTGGTTGACCATGCCGTCCACCAGCTTTGCGGATTGTCCCGAGACCTTGGATGTCTTGGCGGTCGGCATGCATCCGCCGGAAGTCCAGAACGATCCGGAGGTCATCAATTTCATTCGGGACCTGTCAGCACGCTCTAGGTTCGTGATCGGCGTGTGCAACGGCGTTGCCCTCCTCGGCGCAGCCGGCCTGCTTCATGGCAAGACGGTCGCAAGCAACTTCGCAGCCGAGGCGCTCCTGCGCGATCTAGGCGCCAAGGAGGTGCTGCCGTCCGGAGCAGGCGTCGCCGAGGATGGCAATCTCTTCACCGCCGGACCTGGGATCGGCAGCTTTGAGGTCGCACTACGGGTCATGGAGGCTGCGTTCGGCCGGGGAATGGCTGAGTTCGTTGAGTTTGCGATCGAATACGATCCGCATCCACCCTACGGACGCGCGACGGTGGACAAGGCTGACCCGGAAGTCGTTCAGCAGTGCCGCGGACTGCTTTCCACTATCATCGAACAGTACCGGAAAACCCCTTCGGAACTCTCCCGTAGGCCGGATTGACGGCGAACGCCCTGGATCGGAATCGGCATTGGTCCACACCATCGGCTTCTATGTCTGCCCCGGCCACCAGATCCTCGATCTGGCGGGTCCCCTCGGTGCCTTCGACGTGGCGCGGACGGCGGCGGGGCAGCCTCACTATTCGTTGCAGGTCCTGTCCCGCCGGGGAGGTCCGGTCGTCGGCAGCGCAGGTGTCGCCATCGAAACCCTTCCGGTCGACGAGGCGAGCGTCGATACGCTGGTTGTGATCGGTGGAGACATCCATCCGATGTGCATGCGTGCCGAGGTCGAGGCGGTGCGGCAGGCGACCACTGCTACCATGCGGATAGCGAGCGTCTGCACGGGAGCTTTCCTCCTGGCCGAAGCAGGCCTCCTCGATGCCAAGCGGGCGACGACCCATTGGCAGTTTGCGGGTGAATTCCGAAGGCGCTACCCAAGTGTCGAACTCGAGGCTGATCGCATCTTCGTTGTGGACGAAGCAATCTGGACGTCCGCCGGTATCACGGCCGGGATTGACCTAGCACTGGCGCTATTGGAAGCCGATCATGGGATCGACTTGGCACGCTCGGTGGCGCGGCAACTGGTGGTCTACCACAGGCGTCCCGGTGGCCAGTCGCAGTTCGCCGCCATGTCGAACATGGAACCGGAGTCCGACCGGATCCGGATCGCATTGACCTACGCACGCGAACATCTGGCGGAAGAGTTGCCGATTGCTCGCTTGGCGGATGTCGCCAAGCTTAGTGGACGTCAGTTCACGCGGGCCTTTCGCCGTGAGACGGGCGAGACCCCCGCCAAGGCTGTGGAGCGGTTGCGGGTTGAGGCTGCCCATGTGCGATTGCGGGAGGGTTCGGAACCCATCGAACTGATCGCGCGGATGGTGGGCTTCGGTGACGCGGAACGAATGAGGCGCGCGTTCCTCCATATCCATGGCCAGCCGCCGCAATCGGTTCGCAGGGTCCACCGTAGCGAAAGAGTTTGAAGCA
>JAAIGE0100123242.1_pt1 | contig 41855 bp, 32 predicted proteins | sample 6487951 | NCBI WGS metagenome assembly JAAIGE01 (sample SAMN13974128, study PRJNA590717) | phyllosphere metagenome | biome: tomato field; feature: multiple bacterial spot infested tomato fields; material: tomato leaves; isolation source: leaves from tomato fields | host: Solanum lycopersicum ...
ACGCCCACGTAGGCGCCCAGACGAATCAGCAGATCGAAGCCGAACAGCGCGGCCAGGTTGAACATGAAACACGCCACCGCATACGGCGCCAGGCGGATCACCAGCCCGATCAAGGTCATCGAAATCTCGAAGACCCCTTCGATGCCGCGCCGCAAGGTGGCGACCTTTTCGTCTTCGGTCAGCACCATGCCCACGCCGAACATCACCGCAAAAAACATCAGCGACAGAATCGCGCCGTTGCTCGACGCGGCGGCAATCACGTTGCTGGGCACGATCGACAGCAGCATGTCCATGCCCTGCGGCTGCGTGCCGGAGCTGGAAATGATCTCGCGGGTGCGCTCGGCGTTTTCCTGGATCAGCTGATTGGCCAGTTGCGGGTCCACGCCCGCACCGGGCTTGAGCACGTTGACCAGCACCAGCCCCAGCAGCACCGCCACACCGGACAGCACCACGGTATAGCCCAGGGTGCGCCACCCCACCCGCCCGAGCGCGCGGATGTCGCCCATTTCGGAAATGCCCATGACCAGCGCCGAGAACAGCAGCGGCACGATCAGCATGAAGATCAGATTGAGGAAGACCTGCGAAAACGGCGTGGCGACGTACTTGGTCGCCAGGCGCACCCACTCGGCGTCGCTGCCGGCCAGGTAATAGACAGCCAGGCCCAACAACAGGCCAACGGCAAAGCCAATTCCCATCTTCCAATGCAGGGGCAGGCCCGGACGGCGCGTGGCTGGGGATACTGTCATCTGGTCAGGCCTTGGTGGACACAAAGACCGGAGCTTAACAAACGCCATGGATGCGGCCACCTACCCGGGTGCTGCTATATGCCTTGTGCGGGTAGGCGAGCTTCTCGCTGTCGGGTGAGGCAGCGTTTTGCAGTTGGCGGTAGGAGTTGCTGTTTAGGCGCAAAGCAGGACGGCCGGCATTTCGAGCCGTCGCGGCGTTCAGATGAAATCAGATGGCTGAAAGCGAGAGCCCGCCTGTCGAGTGCGCGATGCCTGCCCTCGCCGCTCGCGGGACACGCCGTAAACCCATCCCTGGGGGCTCGATGGCAGCGTCCATGCCGCCAACGGTCCCGCAATCGGCAAGGACACCACACTAGACAGTTGGCTGGTGGTTTCGTTGAAGAGCGAATACGCCGTGTCGACAGCGCTGATCGCTTGTTGAAAACTCTGCACACCGACCAACTTGACCGGTCCTTGCCCACCGTCGCGGGACCCTTGGCGCCATGGATGCCGCCACCGAGCTTACAAGGACGTACTTGCAGCGTGTCCGGCGAGGGTGGGCGGGCAAAGGCACTGCGGCTAAACCCAGCGCCAACGCTCCTTGCTCTGTGCCCCATAGTTTGCAGATCACGCGCATCCAAAATCGACGCGTTATCCGCGCTGGAAGGCAATGTCGCCGCTCAGAGCAAGTAATGGCGGCCAACAAAATCTAACGAGCCACTGTTAGGTGTGCAGATCCCCCACCAGCAATCGAAGTACCGTTGTTGCAGACCCTTCGTCACACCGGCTGCAACTGCGCGGCCAATATGTCAGTCGTTCCAGGACGCCACCAAAGCAACCCGTCAGTCAAGGCGCAGGCGGATACAGCGGCGCCAGCACCTCCGGTTCGGCCGCACTTGCATGCCGCCAGCGCGGCCCCTTGGCGAACGCTTCACGCAAGGCAGCGCGCGCGCCGGTCACATCGCCGTCGCCGCCCCAGCGTGCCCGCTGCATGCGCGCCACGGCTGCACGCTGCGCCGGGTCGGCCAATGCCGCCATCACTGCATCGATATCGGCAACGCCGGCCATGCCGCAGAGCACCGCCGCCACCTCGTCCATGCCGCCGGTGTCGAGCGCGCGGCGCAACTCGGCAACGCCGTGGGTCGCACGTCTGCCCTGGGCTGGCACGTCGCTGCCGTTGCCCTCATTGCCGCCTGATGCACCGCGCGGAGCACCGCGCCGACGCAATAACGCCCACACCAGCGTGGCGATCCACAAAAGCGCAAATCCGATCGCCGCCGCGATCCATCCCCACGGCGCTCGCGCGGGAGATGGTGCTTGCAGGGTGAGCGTGCGATCGGGTGTCGGCGCCGATTGATCGGGTGCCGGATTCGGCGCCGATGCCGGCGCAGGCGTCGCAAACGCACCGCTACCTGCCGCCACATCGAGCGTCAGGTCGGGCAGTGACGCGGTCTTGGCTGCGCCTGCGCCCACATCCCACCATGCCATCTGCAGCCCGGGCACCACCAACGGACCGGCGCGGTTGGGCACGATCGAATAGCGCCGGGTCAGTCGCAGTTGCGGCGAGCCGTCCACAAAGCGTTCCTCGAATTGCGGCGGCTCGGCGAATACCTGCGCGTCGGGCACGCTGGGCGTGGGCAATTCGGGAAACTGCGCCTGGGTCGCGCCGCGCGCACTGGCTTCCACCACGAATTGGGCCGCCTCACCGGCTCTCGCCCGCTGAGGCGTGGTCGTGTAGCGCAACTGCAGGCTGCGCAACGGCAGCCATGGCTGCGGCGCATTGGCCGGTTGCGCGCGCACCTGCAGCGGAATGCTCGCACTGCGCGCACTCAACTCACCGTTGCCGCGCCCGAAGTAATCGTCGAAAAACCCGCCTACCGAACGCCCGTTGAAACGTGCCGGCGGCAGTAGCAGGCGACCGCTGCGCTCGGGCACCAGCAGGTAGCGCCGCTCCACCACATTATATTGGCGTCCATTGACGACCTTGACCGAGCTGACGTCGTCGCCGACGCGCTGCATCGATGCCCCATCGGGTGCCTCAAGATCCAATTCGCCCGATGCCAGTTGGGTGGCGAAGTACAACCGCACCACCACGCCCACGCTTTGCTGCACGTAGGGTTGCGGGTCGTCCACCTGGGTTTGGACGAAGGCTTCTTCATTGCCCTGCGCCGCACTCGGCGCGCCGGCAGCGTTGCCGGAGCTGCTCGCGGGATCGTTCGCCGCGCCAACCACCTGCAGGCGCAGCGGTTCGGTGCGTTCATTGCCCACGCGTATCGCCGGCACGATGAGTTCGCCGCTCCTGCGCGGCGTCAGTACCACGCCGAACAAGGCGCGCACCGTCACCGACCCATTGGTCACCTGCATCTGCTGATTGGCGCTCTTGGCGCCCAGCGAAAAATCGCTGCGCAGCGGCGTGTAATCCGGGTCGACGCCGCGTTGGTCGGTTTCGATATTCAACATCGCCACATCGCCGGCATTGACGCTGTCGCGATCCAGCCACGCGCGCGTGACCGCACCTACCGGCGCGCACGCCAACAGTGCCACGCTGGCCAGCATGCCGATTGCCGCGCGACGTAAATGCTGTCTGCCGATCATCGTCCGTCCCGTTGCCTGCGTTCGTATTCCAGCCTGAATTTGGTACGCAGCAGGCTGCCCGGATCGTCCGGCACCCGCCGCAGCCATGCGTCCACCGCCTGACGTTGCTCGCGTTGTTCCGGCGTCTCGCCGGCGACGGCGGCCTCCTGCTTGCCGCTGGCATCGGCCTGCTTGTTGCCCGCCTGCGCCATGGCCTGCTGCATCTTGCGACGCTGTGCCTCATCGGCCTGCTGCTGCGCCTTGGCATCGGCAGATTGCGGCGGCGTGTCCTGCTTGCGTTGCTCGCCCTGCCCGTTCTTGGCCTGCGCATCTTGTGGCCTGCCGTCCTGTGGCGGCTGCCCCTCAGAGGGCTGGTTCTTGCTGTCGTGCTGGTTCTGCCCATCCTGGCCGGATTGCTTGTCCTGCTGATTCTGGCCCGCCTGCTGTTGCCCCTTCCCATCCTGGCCGGATGGCTTCAGGTCCTTGGACTGCCCCTTGCCATCCTTGTTGTTCTGCTGCTGGCGCTTGCGCGCCGCATCGACCGCCGCGCGATTGGCGATGGCGTCCTGCTGATTCGGATGTTGCTTGAGCGCACGGTCGTAGGCCGCGATCGCCGCGTCGTACTGGCCTTGTCGCGCCAGCGCGTTACCGAGGTTGTACAGCCCCTCATCGGTCGGTACCGCTTCGAAGGCCTTCTGCGCCGCTGCGAAATCGCCCTTGCGATACGCCTGCACCCCGGCATCCAGGCGCTGTTGTTGCACCTGATCGGCACGCTGCCACAAGGTGCCATCGGCCGCGTGCGCGGGCTGCGCCAGCGGCAGCACGCACACCATCGCCAGCACGGCCACCACCGCGCGGCGACGAAACGCCAGCAGGGACAGCAGCATCACCGGCAGCACCAGCCAATAGCCTTCGTCGAGCCAGCTCTTGCCGCCATCGGACTCGGCGGTTTCATCGGCCAACGGCTGTTGCGATGGATCGAGCACGCCCAACGCCCGCAGGTCTGCATCGTCCGGCGCAATGCGCGCATAGCGCCCGCCCCCCTGCGCGGCCAGGGTGCGCAGACTGCCCTCGTCGAGCTTGGCCTGCGCAATTTCACCGCTGGCCGTGCGATACGCCGCACCGCGCTCGCCGCCCACACCGAGCGCAGAGACACTGAAGCCGCGCGAACGCGCCATCCGCGCCGAACTTTCGGCGGAGCGATCTGCGCTATCGCTGACAAGCAGGATCTCGCCTTGCTTGAAGCCGGCCTGCTGCAACAACTGCGCGGCCGCATCGATCGCCCGGTCGGCACGCTTGCCATCGACCGGCATGACCGACGGCGACAGCGCATCCAGAAACAAGGCCACGTTGGCACTGTCTTCGGTCAATGGCGCAACCGTAAAGCTCTCGCCTGCATACACCAGCAATGCCACCTCGCCACCGGCACGTTTGCGCAGCAGCGTCGCCAGCTTAGCGCGCGCCTGCAGCAGGCGCGAAGGCGGCAGGTCGGTTGCGTTGGCACTGGACGACAGATCCAGCACCACTACCAGCGGCATGCTCGATTGAAACACCGGACGCTCGGTCTGCCGCCAGCTCGGCCCGCTCATCGCAAGCACGGCCAACGCATAGGTCAGCGCAGCCAGCACGAATCCCAGCCATCCGCGCCGACCGCCGGATACCAACAGCTTCGGCAACAGATGCGCATCCACGCTTTGCCGCCAGACGTCGGCATCGCGGCGACGCCAGTGCCACAGCGCAGCCGCCGGTACGATCGCCAACAGCGCCCACAACAGCGTCGGGCGCAACAGATGTAACGACTGCAGCCACCCCGCCAGCTCGGTCAGCGCGTCCATTGCCACCTCCGCGGCAGCAGATAGGCCAACAGGGCAACGACGATTGCCGCGCCCAATGGCCAGTAGTAACGCTCGACGCGCGGCTGCACCGAAGGCCCCAGTCCCTTGACCGGTTCCAGCCGATCCAGCTCGGCATAGATGCCGGCAAGCTCCTCAGTATCGCGGGCGCGGAAGAAGCGCCCGCCGGTCTGCTGGGCGATCTTGCGCAGCCCGTCTTCGTCGATGTCGTCGTTGCCGCCGGCCGGAATCGGCACCCCGAACAAGGAATAGCCGCCACTGCCGCCAAAGGCAATGGTGTGCACGCGCACGCCTTCGGCCTTGGCCAGTTCCGCGGCCTTCAGGGGATTGAGTACGCCGGCGGTGTTGACGCCATCGGTGAGCAACACCACCACGCGCTGGCCCTGCTTCTGTTCGCGCAGGCGCTTGACCGACAAGGCGATCGCATCGCCAATCGCGGTTTCGCGCCCGGCCAAGCCCACCACGCTGTCGCTCAACTGATCGCGCACGGAGGTCAGATCCGCGGTCAACGGTGTCAGCGCATACGCGCGTTGGCCGAATACCAGCAGACCGACGCGGTCGCCGTCGCGCCGATCCAGAAAGTCCGACAGCACGGCCTTGGCGGCGGTGAGCCGGTCTACCACCTTGCCACCAAGCACCATGTCGGGCTCGCTCATGCTGCCCGAAAGATCCACCGCCAACATCATCTGGCGCGCCTCGCGCGGTGGTTGAATCACCTCGCCCAATTGCTGCGGACGTGCCAGCGCGGCGCACAACAAAAACCAGGCCAGCCACGCCAACCAACGCGGCATCCGCAGCACCGGCGCGCTTTTGGCCTGCGCCACCGCCTGCAACTGCTCCGCATATGGCACGCGGAGTGCGGCCGCATCGGCGCGGCGTTGGGGCCAGAACCACATCAGCAACGGCAAGGGCATCAGCCACCACGCCCACGGCCAGGCGCAGTGCGCCAACGCATCCTGCCATTGCGACCACTGCAACCAGTTCATCGCCGGCCCCGCATCAACGCCACAAAGCGCTGCCGCGCCAACGCTTCTACCGCAGGCAGATCGCTGATGGTGGGTGCGCGCTGAAAGCCGCCTTCCAGTACAGCCCGGCCCGGCCCCTGCGAAAACACCTGGTCCTTGCGCTTGCGTCCATCCAGAAACTGCAACCACGCCTCGCCCTGCAAGCGGTCGGCCTGCGGGTCGACGCGCCGCGCCGCACGTCGCAGCAACACCGACACGGCCGCCAAGCGCTGCGCAGGCGTCGTGGCGCGCGCTAGTTCCGCATCGAACGCAGCCAGCCAGCGGCGCTGGCACTGACGCCGGCGCCACCACCAGACCCATGCGCTCCCCACCACCAGCACGACAACCGCGATCACCAGCCACCAGCCAGGTGCCAGCGGCCACCACGACGGCGACGGCGGCAGGTGCACATCACGCAGCGGCAGCGACTGCGGGGACATCGTCAGCGACTCCGCGCGGCAGGGCTGCCGCCCAACCACGCATCGCTGGCATCGTCGGTGGACAGGCGATGCAAGCGCACGCCGCGTGCCTGCAGGAGCGATCCCAAATGCTCCAGCGGCGCGACGAATTCGGCCTGCCAGCGTGCACGTCCGGCCTGGGTCGACAGATCGATCGCGATGCGCTCGCCACGCACGTCGAAGGTGACTGCACGTGCCGGTGGCGCCAGTTCCAGCGGATCGACCAGCACGATCACCACCACCTCGTGATGCAAGGCCAAGCCCGACCAGCGCGTGGCAGAAATCCGGCCGGCGCTGCGCGCATCGGCCAGCACGGTCAGGCGCGCGCCGGGGCGCAACAGGCGCGCCGCATGATCCAGCGCCACCTCCAGCCCCGCATCGCCGGACGGCGGCTGGGCATACCAACGCGCCAAGGCATCCAACACCGGCAGCACACCACGCTGACCGGACCGCGGCGCAATCGGCGCCTCGCTCGCGGTGCCGCGCAAGGCTGCAATACGATCGCCCTGGCGCTGCGCCAGCCATGCGGCGACCGCGCCGGCGCGTGCGGCCTGCACCGATTTGTAGCGCACGCGCGTACCGAAGAAGAGCGCAGGCGAGGTATCGGCCACGATCAGGCTCAAACGCTCGCGCTCAGCCTGAAACAATTTGGTGTGCGCTCGCCCGGTTCGCGCGGTCACGCGCCAATCGATATGCCGCGCATCATCGCCAGCCACGTACTCACGCGACTCGGCATATTCCATGCCGCGCCCGCGCGTGGCGGCCGGCACCGGCCCCACCACCCCGTGCCGGCCACGTCCCGGTTGACCGCGATGGATTGCAGTACCGCGCAGCGCAATCAGTTCTGCAAGCGCTGGGCGCACTCCATCGCCAGCGACTGGCGAGGTGGCGGCTTCAGGGGACGAGAACGGCATCGAAGACATCGGTGTCTGGCGAGAGTGCGGCATACCTCAGCGACGCTGCCCGATCAGGGCAGCGGAATCTTTTCGAGCAGTGCAGCGATCAGGCGTTCGCCGTCCCAACCCTCGGCGGTGGCCTCGTAGCTGGGTAGGACGCGATGCCGCAGTACGTCAGGGGCAATGGCGCGGATATCGTCCGGCGTCACGTAGTCTCGCCCGGCCAGCCACGCCCGTGCGCGCGCGCACCGTTCCAGTGCGATCGAGCCACGCGGGCTGGCGCCCCAGGCGATCCTCCGTGCCAATGCCGGGTCGTAACGCTTGGCATCGCGCGAGGCCAGCACGATTTCGATCAGATAGCGTTCCAGCTGCGGTGCCAGATGCACGTCAAGCACCACACGGCGCGCGGCGAAGACATCTTCCAATGGAATCTTGTCGGGTACGGTCTCGTGCTTTTCCAGCGTGTCGCGGGCGGCCTCGCGTGCCAGGCGCAGGATTTCCGCCTCGGCGTCGGCCTGGGGATAGCCGATGCGCACATGCATCAGGAAGCGATCCAACTGCGCTTCGGGCAGCGGGAACGTGCCCTCCTGCTCGATCGGATTCTGCGTCGCCATCACCAGGAACAACTGCGGCAGCGCATAGGTATGCCGGCCGACCGTCACCTGCCGCTCGCCCATCGCTTCCAGCAGCGCGGATTGCACCTTGGCTGGTGCGCGGTTGATTTCGTCGGCCAGCAGGATCGGGTGGAAGATCGGCCCGGGCATGAACTCGAACCGGCTGTCCTGCGGCCGCCAGATTTCGGTACCGGTCAGATCGGCAGGCAGCAGGTCCGGGGTGAACTGCACCCGGGCAAAATCCGCTTCCAGCCGCGAAGCCAGCGCACGGATGGCAGTGGTCTTGGCCAACCCGGGCGCGCCCTCGACCAGCAGATGGCCATCGGCCAGCAAGGCAATCAACAGCCGCTCCACGAGCGCTGCCTGGCCAACGATGCGCTGCGCAAGCGATTCGCGCAGCGAGGTGAATTGACGGTGCAGCCGGTCCTCGGCGGGCGCGGCAACGGCTTCGGGGGGGAGCAGTGGCGGTGCGTTCATAGGTCCAGTGTGACCGATTCGAACGCGATTGGTTCAATTGGCGGCGTTGGGATGTTCAGTGAGTGATCGAGTTCATGCTGGCTGGCTGGCAAAATGAGAAAGGCCAGGCATGCAGACATACTTGGCCTTCCTGCAGTCAAGATGCGTGTGCGGCATCAGCGCACGGCTGAAGCCACTCGCAGAACCTTTGGCGTGATGAAGACAAGCAACTCTGCCTTGCTTTTCTGGCGGCCTCTGCTCTTGAACAGATTGCCCAGGAAGGGCACATCACCGAGGAACGGAACTTTGTTGACACTGGCACGATCAGTAAATTCGTAAACGCCACCGATAACCACCGTCTGACCATCATCCACAAGCACAGCCGTGTTGATCTCGCGGCGATTGATCGACGGGACAGTGCCGTAAAGAGGCAGTTCAATCAACTGATCAACCTCATCCTTTTTGACGTTCATATTCAAAAAAACGCGGTTATCGTTGGTGATCGTTGGTGTTACTTTCAGCTCCAAAAGCACTTCCTTGAATTGCACATTCGGGGTCGCCGCCTGGCCACCAGTACCACCAGTAACGGTTACATACCCAATTTCGCGACCTTGCTTGATTACACCTTCGCGCTGATTGGACGTCACGATGCGAGGATTGGAAATCACCTCACCACGCCCTTCTTGCTGAAGTGCAGACAATTCAAGATCAAGATTGAAATTCGAACCAAGAAGCGTGTACGCAAGACTTGGAGCAGTGGCGCCGCTCGTAAACGCGCCGGTGGGCAGATTCACATTGAGACCGCGTCCTGCAGCAACCCCACCACCAGTTGCACCACTACCGATGGTTGCAACATTGTCACCGTAAGTATGAGTTCCACCCAGGCCGAATTTGGCACCCAAATCGCGTGCGAATGTATCCGTCGCAATCACAATGCGACCTTCGATCAGCACCTGATCGACGGGACGGTCGATATGCGAAATCAGCTCGCGCATCTGCGCGACTTTCTTGGGAATATCGCTAATCATCAAGGTGTTGGTGCGCTCATCGGCAACCAGGCGTCCGCGTGGTGACAGGAAGCCGTTGTCCTGCTGGCCTGCTCCGCCGCCACCTTGGCCGCCCTGACCACCGATTCCCTTGGCCTCCGTCAGCGCCTTAAAGATAAGCGCCGCATTGTGGTAATTGATCTGCACATAATCGGTGATCAAGTCCTCGCGGTTCTCGATCGCGATGCGGGCGTCTTCCTTGTCCTGCTCGAACTTGGCCAGCTCCGGTTGCGGGGCGACCCACACCACGCCACCATCGCGGCGCTTGTCCAGGCCCTTGGCACGCAGCACGATATCCAGCGCCTGGTCCCACGGCACGTTCATCAGGCGCAGCGTGACGTTGCCCTGCACGGTGTCGGAAGCGACGATATTGAGGTTGGACTCCTCGGCGATCAGCTGCAGCACGGTGCGCACCGGCACGTCCTGGAAGTTGAACGTCACCGGGCGGCCGCTGTAGCCGCGCGCAGCGATCTGCGCGGCAGCCTGCGTGACCGCCGCCGGGCTCACACCGCCAACCGCCGGCTGGCCCTTGCGCGGGGTGATTTCCACCACGTATTCGTTGCCGGTCTGGTAGGCCAGCGAGTCGAAGGCACCCTTGGTCGACAGCACCAGCTGCGAACCGGAGCCGGACGGCTTCACTTCAACGCGCTGCACCGGCGTGGCGAAGTCGGTGACATTGAGCGGGCGTTGCAGCTCGGCGGGTAGCTTGGCATTGCTGATGTCCACCAGCACGTTGTCGCCTTGCGTCCGCAGGTCCGGGCTGGCGCCCTGGCCGTCGAACTGCAGGATCAGACGGCCAGCGCCGTCTTCGCCGCGCTTGAAATCGATTTTGGACACCGCCAGGCTCGCCGGAGCGACCTTGGCCGGATCCTGCGCTGGCTGAGTCAGCGCCGCGGCGGCGAACGCGCTGCCGCTCGCCAGCGCCAGCGCGAACCCCAACGCGCAGGCCTGGAAGATCGCGTGGCGTCGTACCGGACGCAGCCGCTGGGCATTGGAAAACGTCATCGTGCTATCCCCTATCACTTTATTGATCATCCAATGCGAGTGCGGCCGGCCGTTCAAGCCATCCACCCGCACCGTCCGGCACAAGTTCAATCAGCTCGATGCGGTCTTCGTAGACCCCGGTCACCCGGCCATCGCTCTGTCCCAGATACACACCCGGCCGCACCCGGTAGGTCACCTTGTCAGGCGCCATCACCAATGCGATCAGGCCCGAACCGCCGCCAATGGTCCCCACCATGTCGAGGGCGTCGAGCGGAAAGGCTTCCAACGGTTCCTTGCGCCGGTTCGGATCCGGACGCGTGCCGTTGCCACCTTCCGCGCTGACCCAGGCATCGCTGAACGGGTCGCGCATCGCCTGCGCTGCATATTCGAAGGTCTCGAACTGCTGCATCACCGGCAATGGCTCCAGCGGCGGCGCAGGACGCGCGCGCACCTCGGCAACCCAGGCTTCCAGATTCGGCGCATCGCCCGGTGTGCTGGTCACACCGCGCGTGCACGCCGGCAATACTGCAATTAACGCCACACAGGACAGAATCTTGAGCAATTTCATGGTCATTGGCCGCCCTTCTTCGCAGCGTTGGCCGCAGCCTTTTCCTGCTCGGCCATTTCCTCATCGTCCAGATAACGATAGGTCTTGACCGTTCCGGACAGCTCCAGCGCACCGCGCGGGCCGATACCGGCCTTGGGGTCCTTGGGCTTGAGGTTGATGTCGTGCATGGTCAGGATCACCACGCGCGGCAGCGAGGCCACACCGCTGACGAAGGCACCGAACTGGTGATAGCTGCCCACCATGCGCAGAGCGATCGGCTTTTCGGCGTAAAACTCCTTCGGCGATTCCGGACCGGGCTGGAACAGCTCGTTGGACAGGCCGCTGGACAACGCGGTCTGCGAAATGTCGATGATCAAATCCGGCATTTCGGTCTTGCTGGGCAGCTGACGCAGCATCTGCTGCAGCACTTGTTCCATCTGCGCGAGCTGCTGCTTGAGCGGCTCCAGGTTCACCGCGCGGCCCTGTTGGGTCTCGAACTCGGTGCGCAGCTGGGATTCGGTGCTTTCCAGGCCTTCCAGTTCATCGCGCTTGCTGCTGATCAACAGGAACCAGGCCAGCACCATGATGAACAAGCCGACCACCACGCAGAACACGATGCGCGCCTGCTGCGGCCAACCGCCGATGTTGTTGAAATCCAGATCGCTGAGCTTGAATGATTTCTTACTCATGACGCCGCCCCCTCCTGCGGCCGATTGGCTGGCGCCGGTGCTGCCTGCGTCGGTGCAGGAGCAGCGGCAGGCGGCGTTGCGGGCGCAGGCGCCGCTGCCGGAGCAGCAGGCGTCGCACCGGCAGGCGCAGCACCCGGTGCTGCGGTGCCCGGCGCAGCCGGATCCGCTACGCCCGGCGCAGTGCCGTTCTTGTCAGCCTCGTTCGGGTTGGCCAGCTTGACCTTGAGCGTGAACACGTACGGCAGCGTCTTGGTGTCCATCGACGACGCGGCAGGTTGACCGGCCTTGTCCTGACTCTTGGCCTCGATGATCGACAGGTCCGGATTGGTCATCCAGCCCGAGCTTTCCAGGTTGCGCATGTATGCACTGACCCGCGCATTCGATTGCGAGCGACCTTCCAGCGTGAGGATGTCGCCATCCTGCTTGATGTTGGTCAGCGCCACGCCATCGGGAATGGTGCGCACCAGCGAATCGAACAGGTGCACCATCTGCGAGCGGTTGGCTTGCAGTTCCTCGATCACCTTCTTGCGGGCAAGCAGGCGGTCCTTCTTCTTGTCGAGTTCCTTGATCTCTTCGTTCTGCGCCTTGACCTTGTCGATCTCGGTGGTCAGAAACGCATTGCGCTCGGTCTGGCCGCTGATCTGCGCGTCGTAATAGAACCAGATCAACGCCGACAACAGCACGCCGCCCAATGCGGCGAAGCCCAGCATCGAATAGAACTCGCGCTCGCGTGCCTTTCGGCGCTCCGCGCGCCAGGGCAATAGATTGATTCTTGCCATCAGTCGAAGCTCCTCAGGGCCAGGCCGGTGGCGATCATCAATGCAGGCGCATCCAGCGCCAGCGCATGGGCCTGAACCTTCGGACCAAGCGTCATCTGGGCAAGCGGATTTGCAACGACCGTGGTCACGCCGAGCTGCTCTTCCACCATCTCCGGCAGGCGCGCCAGCGCGGCGCAACCGCCGGCCAGCACGATGCAGTCGACGCGGTTGAACTCACTGCCCGCATAGAAGAACTGCAGCAGACGGCTGATCTGCTGCACCGTGGCTTCCTTGAACGGCTCCAGCACCTCGACCTCGTAACTTTCCGGCAGGCCGCCCTGACGCTTGGCAAGGCCAGCCTCTTCATAGGTCAGCCCGTAACGGCGCATCACTTCGTCGGTGAGCTGCTTGCCGCCGAACACCTGTTCGCGGCTATACAGGCTGCGACCGGAGCGCAGCACGCTCAGCGTGGTCATGGTGGCGCCGATATCCACCAGCGCCACCACCGCATCGGCGGCCACCGGCAATTCGCTGGCAACCAGCGCGAAGGCGTTTTCGACCGCGAAGGCCTCCACGTCCATGACCTTGGCGGTCAAACCGCCGAGTTCCAGCGCCGACTGGCGCAGTTCCACATTCTCCGAACGCGAGGCGGCCAGCAGCACCTGCACCATATCCGGGCTGTTGGGCATCGGGCCCAGCACCTCGAAATCGAGATTGACTTCCTCGATCGGGTACGGAATGTAATTGGTGGCTTCCAGTTCGACCTGGGCTTCCAGGTCGCTATCGTCCAGATCGGCCGGCATCGGGATCAACTTGGTGATCACCGCCGACCCGGCGACAGCAGCGGCCGCGTTCTTGGCCTTGCTGCCGGAACGGTTGATGGCGCGCCGAATGGCTTCGCCCACCGCCTCCACTTCGACGATGTTCTTTTCCACGACCGCATTCGGCGGCAATGGTTCCACCGCGTAATGTTCCACGCGAAAACGGTTCCCGCTGCGCGATAGCTGCAAGAGCTTCACGGCAGTAGAACTAATGTCGACACCAATCAGTGGCGACTGACTCTTGGGTAAAAGCCCCACGGTAACTCCCCTGCCGACGGGCACTTGGACGCACGTGCGCCCTCGTATTAATAATCAAATTTTAACAGTTGACAAGCCCTTCACGCGCAAGGCAATGACCCCGCGACCGTGACCCCAGTGCTGTCTTCTGCGATCCCCAGAGTTCGGCCCCAGCCAAACTCGGCGTCATCTATACTCTGTGACCAAGAAATCTGCAATCGGAATCTCTCTTACATGCCCCGTATTCGCCGTTGGCTGGGCTGGATCCTGGCCACGATCGTCGTGCTCGCACTGCTTGGCGCAATTGCTGCCGGCGGCCTGTATTACGCCATTTCCTCGAAGTTGCCAGACGTTCAATCGCTCAAGCAGGTCGAGCTGCAGGAGCCGATGTACGTCTATTCCAGCGATGGCCGCCTCATGGCGGTTTATGGCGAGACCCGGCGTTATCCCATCCAGATGAAGGACGTGCCGCTGCGCCTGAAGCAGGCCTTCCTGGCCACCGAGGACGCGCGCTTCTACGAGCACGGCGGCGTGGACTACAAGGGCATTGCCCGCGCGGTGTGGCTGCTGACAACCACCGATGCCAAGCGCGTGCCGGGTGGTTCGACCATTACCCAGCAGGTGGCGCGGCAGTTCTTCCTGAGTTCGGAGTACAGCTACACCCGCAAGCTGGCGGAGATCCTGCTGGCGCGCAAGATCGAAAGTGAGCTGAGCAAGGACGAGATCTTCGAGCTGTATCTCGACAAGAGTTTCTTCGGCAACCGCGCCTACGGCGTCGGGGCCGCTGCCGAGTACTACTACGGCAAGAAGATGAGCGAATTGAGCCTGGACGAGATGGCCTCGCTGGCCGGCATCCCCAAGTTCCCGTCCAGCGGCAACCCGATCAGCAACCCTGAGCGTGCGCAGGAGCGTCGCGACTATTACGTGCTGCAGCGCATGGCCGACCTGGGCTTTGTCAGCCAGGCCGAGGCCGACGCCGCCAAGGCCGTGCCGATGCACGCCAAGCCGCATGAGCCGCCGGTGGAGGTGTATGCACCTTACGTGGCCGAGCTGGTACGTCAGGAAATGATCGCCAAGTACGGCGGCGATGTGCTCAACAAGGGCTATCACGTCACCACGACCATCGATGCGACCCTGCAGACTGGTGCGGATGTGGCAGTCGCCGACGGCTTGCGGGTCTACGATCATCGCCATGGCTGGCATGGCGTCGAGCAGCACTTCGACGTGCCCGCCGATGCGGACGCGCCTGCACTGGCCAAGCACCTGGCAGGCGCGTTCACCCAGGGCGGACTGCGTGCGGTGATCGTGGCGCGCACCAATCCCGATGGCGGGGTCACGGTCGTGCTGAGCGACAAGACCGAACTGACCCTGCCCGCCAGTGCCAGCCGCTGGACCGGCAAGACCCCGGCCAAGCTGCTGACCCGCGGCGACCTGACCCGCATTCGCGCCGGCGAAAAGGACGGCGAGTGGATCATCGACCAGTTGCCGCGCGGCCAGGCGGCATTGGTTTCGCTGGACGCCAATAGCGGCGCCCTGCGTGCCCTGGTAGGCGGCTTCAGCTTTGCGGGGAACAAGTTCAACCGCGCCACCCAGGCACGCCGCCAGCCAGGGTCGAGCTTCAAGCCGTTCGTCTACGCAGCCGCATTCGAAAAGGGCTTCAACCCGGCCTCGATCGTGCTGGACGCGCCGGTGGTGTTCCGCGACCGGCGCGGCAAGACCTGGTCGCCGCAGAACGATGGAGGCGGCTTCCGCGGGCCGATGCGCCTGCGCGAAGCGCTGGTGCAGTCGCGCAACCTGGTGTCGGTGCGTCTGCTGGACGCCATCAGCGTCGATTTCGCACGCAAATACATCAGTCAATTCGGTTTCCAGGAGGCCGAATTGCCGCCAAACCTGTCGATGTCGCTGGGCACCGCTTCGCTGACGCCGCTGTCTGTGGCACGCGGCTATGCGGTGTTCGCCAATGGCGGCTCACGGGTGGACACCTGGATCGTGGATGAGGTCAAAGACCGCGAGGGCAATGTCATCTTCAAGGAAGTGCCGGCCGTAGCCTGCCGCACCTGCGCCCTGCAAGGCGGCAATGTGGCGCCCGTGAGCCAGGTCGTCGATGGCTTCAACTTCGGCGCGCAGGCACCGGAGACACCGCCTGCCGCGCCGGCCACGGCCACGCCGACGCAGGCGCAGACCGCCCCTGCGGCAACCGCGCAGACCAAGATCGCGCCGCGCGCGATCGACGAGCGCACCGCCTACCAGCTGGTGTCGATGATGCGCGACGTGGTCCAGCGCGGCACCGGCACCGCGGCCAAGGTCCTCGGCCGCGAGGACGTGGGCGGCAAGACCGGCTCCACCAACGAGCACCGCGACGCGTGGTTCTCCGGCTTTGGCGGCCCCTACGTCACCACCGTATGGGTGGGCCGCGACGACTTCCGCTCGCTCGGCTATCGCGAATACGGCGGCAAGGCGGCGCTGCCGATCTGGATCGACTACATGCGCGTAGCGCTCAAGGACAAGCCGATCGCCGCCAACGATCCACCCGATGGCATGACCCAGGCCACCATCAATGGCGCCGTCGAATGGGTCAAGAACGAAGATCTGGACCGCCTGCAGGATTACGACTACGGCCTGCAGGAACAGCAGGACGAAAAGGCGTTCGACATTTTCTGAGGAATCGGGATTGGGGAATCGAAAGCGGCGAGGCTGTTCGGTTCCCCAATTTGTTGGCCCCCGATTCAATACGCGCCGGCCATTGCCGGCCTGATGGATCGCTGGCGGCAACGTTGCCGGGTCGGCGCAGCGCTCACCTGCCCGCCACGGATATCGCACGCGCATTGCGCCTTGGCCGTGCATACCCGTACCTGGACCATCGCCCGGTCACCGCTGCGTGATCGTTCCTTTGCAATGACATGACGCATTCGCCATGTCTTCATGCAGCTGTTGTAGAGTCCAGATCAGGTTCATTAGGGGGAGCCCGGTCATGCATCACGCACGCGCGCACGCCGATACACGAACCCGGGAACGTCGCCATCGTCTGGCGCACGAAGCCGCACGCCTGATGGCCGAAGGCGGCATCCGTGATTTCCATCAAGCCAAGCTCAAGGCTGCCAGCCGGCTCGGCATTCATGACGATGCGTCGCTGCCACGCAATCGCGAGATCGAAGATGCGTTGCGCGAGTACCAACGCCTGTTCGCCGGACCTGCGCACGGTGCGCGTCTGCGCCAACGTCGCGAAGCCGCGTTGCGGGCGCTTGAGTTTCTCAGCCCCTTCCAGCCACGGCTGACCGGCCCGGTGCTGGACGGCACCGCCGACGCCAATGCACCGGTGCACCTGCAGTTGCACAGCGACGATGCCGATGCCGTGCAGCGGTTTCTGGAAGAACACCGCATTCCGGCCGAGTCGCGCACGCGCCGGCTGCGCCTGGATCGCGAGCGCAACGGCGAGTTTCCGGTGTGGCTGTTCAGCGCCGAAGACCTCACCTTCGATCTCACCGTGCTGCCCTACGACGCGCTGCGGCAGGCGCCGCTATCGCAGCTGGACGAAAAGCCGATGCCGCGTGCATCGGCCGCGCAGGTGCGACAGTTGTTGACAGACGGCGACGGCTCCAGCGGCTCACCGCTGCTGCGCTGAGTCGGCCATATGACGCGGAACCTGCCTACGCGGGCGAGCTCTGTACTTCTTTAAACCGGCGTCACGACGCCGCTACGCAGCGGTCGTTTATTCGGGCCCAGCCGCAGACGGACGAACCGTCGTGTAACACGACGCTGCCAATCGCCACGACAGCAGCACGCTGTGCTGGAAGGCGACTGCCGCGCAACATCCAAATGCAAACGCCCCGCACTGCGGGGCGTTTGTTTACGCAGATACGCGTGGACCGATCAGCGCTTGGCGCTGTCGGTGTAATCGCGCTTGTCATAACCGGTATAGATCTGGCGCGGACGGCCGATCTTCATTTCCGGGTCGACCTGCTGCTCCAGCCAATGCGACACCCAACCTGCGGTGCGTGCGATGGCGAACATCACGGTGAACATTTCCACCGGGATATTGAGCGCCTTGTAGATGATGCCCGAGTAGAAGTCGACGTTCGGGTACAGCTTGCGCTGCACGAAATAGTCGTCCTTCAGCGCGGCCTCTTCCAGCTTCAGCGCCACTTCCAGCAGCGGGTCGTTGACGCCCAGCTCGCCCAGCACCTTGTGGGTCATCTCGCGGATGATCTTGGCGCGCGGGTCGAAGTTCTTGTAGACGCGGTGGCCGAAGCCCATCAGACGGAACGAGGAATTCTTGTCCTTGGCCTTGGCCACGGCCGATTCGACGTTGTCGGCGGTGCCGATCTCTTCGAGCATCTTCAGCACGGCTTCGTTTGCGCCACCGTGTGCCGGGCCCCACAGCGCGGTGATACCGGCGGCGACCGAGGCGTACGGATTGGCACCGGTCGAGCCGACCAGACGCACGGTCGAGGTCGACGCATTCTGTTCGTGGTCGGCGTGCAGGATGAACAGCAGATCCAGGGCCTTGGCAACGACCGGATTGATCTCCAGCGGCTCGCTCGGCACTTCGAACATCATGTGCAGGAAGCGGTCGACGTAGTTCAGGTTATTGCGTGGGTAGCGGATCGGCCAGCCGATCGAATAACGGTACGCCGCAGCCGCCAGGGTTGGCACCTTGGCGATCAAACGGATGGCGGCCTGACGGCGCTGCTCCGGATCGTTGAGGTCCAGGGTGTCGTGGTAGAACGCCGACAGCGAGGCGACCGAGCCGGCCAGCATGGCCATCGGGTGCGCGTCGTGACGGAAACCGCCGAGGAAGTTCTTCAGCGACTCGTGCATCATCGTGTGATGCGTCACTTCGTGGTCGAACTTCTTGAATTCGTCCGCCGTCGGCAGTTCGCCGTTCATCAGCAGGTACGAGACCTCAAGGAAGCTGGACTTTTCGGCCAGCTGCTCGATCGGGTAACCGCGATACAGCAACACGCCATTGTCGCCATCGATATAGGTGATGGCCGACTTGCAGCTGGCGGTGGCGGTGAAGCCCGAGTCGTATGTGAACAGACCGGTTTCTTTGGTCAGCTTTGAGATATCGACGCAATCATTGCCAAGCGTGGGCTTGAGAACCGGCAGAACGACCGACTTGTCGCCGGCGTTGAGCGTGACCTGATCAAGATCGGACACTGTGTACGCTCCTTCAGTGGAAGGCGCCTGATCCCACATGGGCAGGCACGTGATGGAAGTCCAAGGCATCGCCCCGGATCAGACCATTATCGCACAGCAGCATTTTGGCCGTCGCTTGGACAGAAGTCGTAGACGCATCGCGCCAGGCATACAGGCGAAGCGTTCAGCGCCCCAAAAAACAACGGCCGCGCAATGCGCGGCCGCTGCCGGTACAGCCCGTCCTGCAAGTTCAGCGCGCGTAGCGCTTCTGGAACTTGTCGATCCGGCCGCCGGTGTCGATCACCTTGTGCTTGCCGGTATAGAACGGGTGCGAGGACGAGGAAATTTCCACCTTGATCAGCGGATACTCCTGGCCGTCTTCCCACTTCACGGTCTCTTTCGAGGTCATGGTGGAACGGGTCAGAATCTTGAAATCGGACGTCACGTCGTGAAAGACGACGTCTTTGTAGTTGGGATGAACGTTATCTTTCATGGACTTGGCGCCGGGCTGCCTGGATAAGCCGGGTATTATAGCTGCGCCCAGGCAGCCGGCGCAAGGTCGCCTCAGTTCGCCGCCAGGGCGGCCCCGACCAGCGCGTAGAACTGCTGGATGTCATAGGCCAGCAGCAGATTGGCATTGTCGGGCGCCCCGCCTTGCCGGTTCCAGTCCACCAGGGTCATGCCACGGGTATGCGCACCGGACAGTTCGATATGGACCGGGCGCTGCTCCAGCCGCTGGGCGCCTTCCGGGTGCAGTGCGAACGCCATCGCCAGCGCGTCGGCGGCATACCAGTACTCGCCGCGGCTGTCTTCGGACCACAGCCGGGTCTTGCGCGAGATCTCCTCGTAGAACCGGGCGCGGCCAGAATCGGCCGCCAGCCATTGCTCCACATCCCGGTGCAGCAGGCCGTGGGCAATGGTGGCTTCCCAGTCGGCCACGTCGAACTGCGGAAAACCGCCGAACACGATATGCGCCGCTTCCGGGTCGAACCCGATATTGAACTCGGCCGCAGCGGTGATATTGCCGTGCCCGGTCAACGCCCCGCCCATCACCACCAGCCGCGCCACGCGCTGCGGCAGGGTCGGGTCCAGGGTGAGCGCCAGGGCAAGATTGGTCAATGGACCGAGCGCCACCAGCAGCAGCTTGCCGGCGTGTTCGTGCGACAGACGCAGGATGGCGAGCGCGGCGTGTTCGGCCTCGGCAGTGCGCTTGGCCGGTGCCAGGCCCACATCGCCGAATCCGTCGAGACCGTGCACGTGCGCCGCATCCACCGACGGGTGCAGCAACGGCTGCGGGCAGCCGGCGTAGACCGGCACATCGGTACGGCCAGCGATCTCGCAGACCTTCAAGGCGTTGCGCACGGTGTGCTCCAGGCCCACGTTGCCGGCGGCGATGGTCAGGCCGACCACCTCGTGGCGTGTGTCGTTGAAGGCCATCAGCAGCGCCAAGGCGTCGTCCACGCCAGGGTCGGTGTCGATCAGCAGCGGTATCTTGTCAGTCATGGGATTCGGGATTGGGCATTCGGGATTCGTTGCCGCATCTTCGCAAGGATCGGCCGGCCACGCGAATCAACGACGCCCGTGTCGCAGCAATCCCGCTTTGACGATTCCCTAATCCCGATTCCCGACTCCCGGCCGCTCAAGCGGCCGCATACCGCACCGCGCCGCCGATCCAGCGTTCGACCACGCGGTCGGCGACTTCTGGCGCTTCGTCCAGCAGCCGCTCGGCCAGTACCTGCACGCGCGGCAACAGGCCGGCGTCGCGTGCCAGATCGGCGATGCGGAAACTGGCCAGGCCGGTTTGCCGGGTGCCCAGCAATTCGCCCGGGCCACGCAACTCCAGATCCTTCTCCGCGATCACGAAACCATCGTTGGTCTGGCGCATGGTCTCCAGACGCTGGCGCGCCATCATCGACAACGGCGCCTGGTACAGCAGCACGCAACTTGAGGCGGCTGCGCCACGCCCGACCCGACCGCGCAACTGATGCAATTGGGCCAGGCCCAGCCGCTCGGCATTTTCGATGATCATCAACGAGGCGTTAGGCACGTCCACGCCGACTTCGATCACGGTGGTGGCCACCAGCAGGTCGCTGCGGCCCTGCTTGAAATCCAGCATGGCCTTCTGCTTTTCGGCCGGCTTCATGCGGCCGTGCACCAGCGCCACCCGCACGCCCGGCAACTGCGCCGACAAGGCCTCGAAGGTGACTTCGGCGGCCTGCGCTTCGATGCGCGGCGGACCGCCTTGCTGGCCTTGCGCGCCTTTCTCGGGTTCTTCGCTTTCTTCGATCAGGGTGCACACCCAATATGCCTGCCGTCCTTCGGCGCAGGCGGCGCGAATGCGTTCGACCAATTCGGGCCGGCGCTCTGCGCTCAGCACGATCGTCTGCACCGGCGTGCGGCCGGGCGGCAATTCGTCGATGGCCGAAACATCCAGATCTGCGTAAGCCGACATCGCCAACGTGCGCGGAATGGGCGTGGCGGTCATCACCAGTTGATGCGGCACGCTGCCCGCCGCCGCTCCCTTGTCGCGCAACGCAAGGCGCTGATGCACGCCGAAGCGGTGTTGCTCGTCGACGATGGCCAACGCCAGGTCGTGGAAGATCACCGCTTCCTGCATCAACGCATGCGTGCCGACCACGACCTGCGCCTGACCGGAGGCGACCTCGGCCATCACTGCAGCGCGCGCCTTGCCGGTGACCTTGCCCGCCAGCCAGACGATGCGGATGCCCAACGGTTCCAACCAGCCGCGCAGATTGGTGAGGTGCTGCTCGGCCAGCAATTCGGTGGGCGCGGCAAGTGCGACCTGCTTGCCCTGCTCCACCGCCAACATGGCCGCCAGTGCCGCGACCACGGTCTTGCCGCTGCCGACATCGCCCTGTACCAGCCGCAGCATCGGCGAGGGTTGCGCAAGGTCATGCGCAATCTGTTCGAACACGCGTTGTTGCGCGCCGGTCAGCTGGAACGGCAGCGCCTTGCACAATTGCTGCACCAACGTGCCGTTGCCGGGCAGGCTGGGCGCGTGCAGACGCTGCAACGCGATGCGTTGCCGGCGCAGGCTGAGCTGGTGCGCCAGCAATTCCTCGATTGCCAAGCGCTGCTGGGCCGGGTGGCCTCCGGCGAGCAGTTGCTGTGGATCAGTGCCAACCGGCGGGCGATGCATGGTGAGCAAAGCCGCGCGCAATGAGGGCAATCGCTCGTCCTGCAGCCAGTGCGGTGGCAACAATTCCAGCGCACTTTCGGGCGGCAGACGCTCCAGTGCCTGGCCGATGAGCTTGCGCAACGTCGCCGGGCCAACGCCTTCGAGCACCGGATACACCGGATCCAGACTGTCGCCCAACCCGGCATCTTCGTCCGGTGCGAGCACGCGGTAACTGGGGTGCACGATCTCCCAGCCGTGCTGGCCGGGCTTGGGTGTGCCGAACACCCGCAGCCGCGTACCGACGGCGAACTGCGCGACCTGCGCCGCACGAAAATGAAAGAAGCGCAGCACCAGCGTCCCGTGCGAGGCGTCGGACACTGCCACGCGCAGCACCGGCCGGAAGCGGAAGCCGCGCTCCACAGCCTCCACGCGTCCTTCGACCTGCGCCGGCACGCCACCTTGCAGCTGCGCGATGGTGGTCAAGCGCGTGCGGTCTTCGTAACGCAGCGGCAGATGCAGCCACAGGTCCTGCACGCTCAGGATGCCGCGCGCAGCGAACTTGTCGGCCACTTTCGGGCCAACACCGGGCAGGCTGGACAGCCGAGCCTGGCCGGCGACGGCCAGGCTCGGTGTGACGACGCGCGTGCGCGACACGGCCGATCAGCGGCGCAGGATCACTCGATCACCATCACTGCATCGACTTCGAAGCCGGCGCCCTTGGGCAGACCGGAGACTTCGATGGTCGAACGCGCCGGGAACGGTGCCTGGAAATACTCCTGCATCACCGCGTTGACTGCAGCGAACTGCCCCAGGTCGGTCAGATACAGACCCAGACGCACGATCTTGTCGAGCGAGCCGCCGGCCGCTTCGGCCACCGCCTTGAGGTTGTCGAATGCACGGCGCGCCTGCGCACCGATGTCGCCCGGCACGATCTCGCCGGTGGCCGGGTCCAGCGGGATCTGCCCGGAGAAATACACGGTGTTGCCGGCACGCACGGCCTGCGAATACGGGCCGATGGCGGCAGGCGCCTGGTCGGTATGGATGATCTGGGACATGGACACTCCACTGCAAAGGGTTGCCGCAGTTTAGGCCTTTGTGCGGATTTGCTCGACTGTTGCGCGAGCGCGCCAGGCGCTACTGGCGTCCGACGCTCTGCACCACGTGCAGACGCCGTAGCCGGCGCATCACCTCGGCCAGGTGGCGGCGGTCGCGCACCTGGATGTTGAAGCGCAGCACGGCTGCGTTGAAGTCGCGGTCCAGATAGTCCACGCGCTCGATATTGGACTGACTCTGCGCGATGGCTGCCGCCAGCTGCGCCAGCACGCCGGTGCGGTTTTCCACTTCGACCACCAGCGCGGTGTCGTAGTCGCCGGTCACGTTGGAGTCCCAGTCGATCGGCACCCACCGTTCGGGCGATTTGCGCAGTTCCGCCAGGTTCGGGCAGTCCAGGCGGTGCACCACGATGCCCTTGCCGGCGGTGTGATAGCCCATGATTTCGTCGCCGGGAATCGGCTGGCAGCAATTGGCGAAACTGATCACGCCGCGCTCGCTGCCGTCGATCAGGATCTTCTCGTGCGAATGCTTGGACAGGCCACCGCCACGCAGTTCTGCGTAAGCCATCAACGCCTGCGCGGCCTGATTGGGCATCCAGTTGCCGAGCGCCACATCGGCCAGCAACGCTTCCAGACGCGGATAGCGGTGCTCGGCAAGGAAGGCGTCCAGGCGACCCTTGGGCAGCCGTTCCAGCGAAGAGTCCATTGCCTCCAGCGCGCGGTCCAGCATGCGGTGGCCCAACTGCACGGCATCTTCGTGCTCGAGTTGCTTGAGCTGATGCCGGATGGCGGTGCGCGCCTTGCTGCTGACCACAAATTCCAGCCACTGCGGTTTGGGCGTGGCCGAGCGTGCGGTGATGATCTCCACCGCCTGCCCGCTGACCAGCTTGGTGCGCAACGGCACCAGCTTCTTGTCCACGCGCGAGGCCACGGCGCGATTACCCACGTCGGTATGCACCGCGTAGGCAAAATCCAGCGCGGTGGAATTGCGCGGCAACGCCAGGATCTTGCCCTTGGGCGTGAACAGATAGACCTCGTCCGGGAACAGGTCGACCTTGACGTTGTCCAGGAATTCCAGCGACGAGCCAGCGGCGCGCTGCGAATCGATCAGTTCCACGATCCAGTCGTGTGCACGACTCTGCGCGCTGTTGGGCGAGGCCGAGCCGACCTTGTAGGTCCAGTGCGCCGCTACGCCGCGTTCGGCGATCAGGTCCATCTCTTCGGTGCGGATCTGCACTTCGATCGGCGAGCCGTATGGTCCGAACAATACGGTGTGCAGCGACTGGTAGCCATTGGCCTTGGGGATTGCGATGAAATCGCGGAAGCGCCCGTCCAGCGGCTTGAAGCTGGCATGCACCGCGCCCAGCGCGTGATAGCAATCGGCCACCGTGCGCACCACCAGGCGAAAGCCGAACACGTCCATCACCTGGTCGAAGGACTTGTTCTCTTCGTGCATCTTGGAATAGATGCTCCAGGGCGTCTTGATGCGGCTGACCAGCCGATGCTCCAGCCCTTCCTTGGCCAGCCGCTGGGACAGCTGCACTTCCACCTGCGCCATCGATTCGCGCCGCACCACCGGCTGGCTGCGGATGTGCTTTTCGATGATGGCGTGGCGCCACGGATACAACGCGCGGAAGCCCAGATTCTGCAATTCGGACTTGATCAGGCTCATGCCCAGCCGCTGCGCGATGGGTGCGTAGATCTCCAGCGTCTCGCGCGCGATGCGGCCGCGCGCCTCGGTGCTCTGTGCGCCGAGCGTGCGCATGTTGTGCAGGCGGTCGGCCAGCTTGATCATGATCACGCGCAGGTCGCGCGACATCGCCAGCAGCATCTTGCGGAAACTTTCTGCCGCCGCTTCCTGGCGGTCGCGGAACTTGAGCTTGTCCAGCTTGGTGACGCCATCGACCAGCTCGGCCACCGCCTCGCCGAACTCCGACGCCAGTTCTTCGCGCGTCAGCGGCGTATCTTCAATGGTGTCGTGCAGGATTGCGGCAATCAGCGATTCCATGTCCAGGCCAAGCTCGGCCAGCACGCCAGCCACCGCCACCGGGTGGGTGATGTAGGGCTCGCCCGACTTGCGGGTCTGCCCGGCATGCGCGCTGGCGCCCACTTCCCAGGCACGGCGCAGGATCGGCAGCTGCTCCTTGGGCAGGTAGCTGGCCGCGCGCTCGAGATGCAGGACGTAGTCGGGGATGGCCTGGTCGGAAGACGGAGACGTCACGACGGTCGCCTGGGCAGTGGGGCCTGGGTTCATGCCGGAAGACTATGCCAGCCGTGCAGTCTGGGCAAACATTTGCACACGCAGGCGTATTGCCGGGACCGAAAACGAAAACAGCCCGCATCGAGGCGGGCTGTTCTGATCGATCGCAGCGATGCTGGAAATCAATCGTCGTTCTTGGACATGTCTTCGTCGGCGACCACTTCGGCGGCGGCCCATTCCAGCGCTTCGCGCTCGGCGCGTTCGCGCTCGGCCTTCTCGACTTCATCGATCAGCGCGTTGTCGATCCGGCGTGCGGCGATCTCGCGCAGTGCCATCACGGTGGGCTTGTCGCTGGCATCGGCATTCTCGATCAGCGGCTGCACGCCGTTGGCGAGCTGACGGGCGCGCTTGGAGGCCATCATGACCAGCTCAAAACGGTTGTTCACGACTTCCAGGCAATCTTCTACGGTAATGCGGGCCATGCGGGCTCCCGGCGACCAGCAACGGCCGCGCATCGAATGAGGGAAAGGGGGCGGAGTGTACGCTCCGGCCGGCGCCGCAGCAACCGCCACCCATTCAGTTTCCTTTGGAATCAGCGGTTTGAGCCGCTTGGAGCGATCAGGAAACCTTGCTGAGCAGTCGCTGGTGCAGCCGGCGCGTGTCAGAACCGCCGTCTACGCGAAGTGGATGCCGTCGCGCGGCGGCGCCCGTCCGGTGACCAGCCCCGCCGTGCCAGCGGCGCTTACTCCAGCAGCGCCTGAATCAATCCGGCGTGCCGCTGCTGTTGCGCCTGCCGACGCAGCCGGCTGGCGGTGAAGATGGCGCACATCTCCGCCACGGCGATGTCGAAGGTCTCGTTGATGATCACGTAATCGAACTCTTCGAAATGCAGCATCTCTTCACGGGCGGCGGCCAGGCGTTGCGCCATCACGTCCTCGCTGTCCTGCCCGCGCTTGCGCATGCGCTCGTCCAGCGCCTGGCGCGACGGCGGCAGGATGAACACGCTGACCGCATCGGGCACCTTCTGGCGCACCTGACGCGCGCCCTGCCAGTCGATCTCCAGCAGGACGTCGTGGCCGGCGGCCAGCTGCGGCTCCACCGACTGCCGCGCGGTGCCCTTCCAGTCGCCATGCACCAGCGCATATTCGAAGAAATCGCCCGCCTCGATCATGCCCTGGAACTCGTCGGCGGAGACGAAATGGTAGTGCTCGGCATGCCGTTCGCCCGGCCGCGGCGCGCGCGAGGTGAACGAGATCGACAGGGCGATCTTCGGGTCGCGTGCCAGGGTGGCGTTGACGATGCTGCTCTTGCCGGCGCCGGAGGGGGCCGCAACGATATAGAGAGTGCCGCGCATAGGATCAGGGATTCGGGATTGGGGAGTCGGGATTCGCGAACGGACTGCGGACCGGTGCCACCGGGGTCGACATGCTACCGGGATTGGCCGCAGCCCGCTGAAACGCGAGGTTGCCGTCGACCAATCCCGAATCCCCAATCACCAATCCCGGCTACTCGATGTTCTGCACCTGCTCGCGGATCTGGTCGATCAACACCTTCAGATCCACGGCGGCATTGGAGGTGCGGCTGTCCACCGACTTGGAGCCCAGCGTATTGGCTTCGCGGTTGAATTCCTGCAGCAGGAAGTCCAGGCGGCGACCGACCGGTTCGCGCTGCCTGAGCACGCGACGGATCTCGGCGATGTGGCTGGACAGGCGGTCCAGCTCCTCGTCCACATCCAGCTTCTGCAGCCACAGCACCAGCTCCTGCTCGGCACGGCCCGGGTCGACCGGATGCGGCAGGTCGGCCAGGCGCGCGGCCAGCTTGGCGCGCTGACCTTCGCGAATCACCGGAATCAGGACGCGCACCTCGGCGGCGATGCGTTCGATGGCATCTACCCGCTCGCTGATCGCCTCGGCCAGCTTGGCGCCCTCGCGCTCGCGCGCGATCACGAAGCTGGCCACCACCTCCTCCAGCAACGCCAGCGCCTGTGCCTGCAACGCGGGGGCGTCCACGTCCTGTACCTGCAGGACGCCGGGCAGCTGCAGCAGGTCGGTGAAGCCGACCTGCAATTTGGGGAACAGACCATCCAGCCGCGTGGCCAGCGCACCCAATTGCTGTAGCAGCGATTCGTTGACCGCCAGCGTCTGCGCGTTGTCGGGCGCGCGCAGGCGCAGCGTCAGATCCAGCTTGCCACGGCTGTTTTTCGCCGCCACCCGCTCGCGTAGCAACGGTTCCAGCGCACGCAATTCCTCGGGCAGACGCACACCCACTTCCAGAAAGCGGTGGTTGACCGAGCGCAGCTCGCAACCGAGCGTGCCCCAGGGTGTGATGCGTTCGCTGCCAGCGAACGCCGTCATGCTTCGGATCATCGTCAATCCCGTGCCGTCAAAGCGCGAATGGTACCCTAGCCGCCCTCGCCGGCTGCCTGCACGCTGCGCAGTGGCGCCAGACCCACCTCCCGACTTCCGGACTCATCGCATGACCTTTTCCCGTCCCAGCGGCCGCACGGCCGACCAGCTGCGCCCGGTGCGCATCGAACGCGCCTTCACCCGCCATGCCGAAGGCTCGGTGCTGGTCAGCTTCGGCGACACCCGCGTGCTGTGCACCGCCAGCGTGGAAAACCGCGTGCCGGGCTTCCTGCGCGGCAAGGGCGAAGGCTGGGTCACCGCCGAATACGGCATGTTGCCGCGCTCTACCCACACCCGTTCCGACCGCGAGGCTGCACGCGGCAAGCAGGGCGGACGCACGCTGGAAATCCAGCGCCTGATCGGCCGTGCACTGCGCGCCTGCGTGGATCGCAATGCACTCGGCGAACGCACCATCACCCTGGACTGCGACGTGCTGCAGGCCGATGGCGGCACCCGCACCGCGGCCATCACCGGCGCATACGTGGCGTTGGCCGATGCGGTGAACCTGCTGATCAAGCGCGGCGACATCAAGAAACACCCGCTGATCGGCGCGGTGGCTGCGGTGTCGGTCGGCATCTATCGTGGCGAACCGGTGCTGGACCTGGATTACCCGGAAGACAGCGACTGCGATACCGACATGAATGTGGTGATGAACGACGGCGGCGGCTTCATCGAGCTGCAGGGCACCGCCGAAGGCCATGCGTTCCGTCGCGACGAACTCAACGCGCTGCTTGCCCTGGCCGAAAAAGGCATGGGCGAGTTGTTCGCACTGCAACGTGCTGCGCTGGCCGGATGAGCCGTCGTATCGCCCTGACCACCTTGCTGGTTGCCGATTACGATGCGGCCATTGCCTGGTATACCGGCGCGCTGGGCTTCCACGTGCTGCAGGATCGCCCGCTCGATGACGGCAAGCGCTGGGTCGTGATCGGCCCGGGCGGTGCAGACGATGCCGCCCTGCTGCTCGCGCAGCCTGCCAACGCCACGCAACGCGCGCGCATCGGCGACCAGACCGGTGGGCGGGTGGATCATTTCCTCTACACCGATAACTTCTGGCGCGACCACGCGGCCATGCAGGCGTTCGGCGTGGAATTTCTGGAAACCCCGCGCGAAGAGCCGTACGGCACGGTCGTGGTGTTTCGCGATCTGTACGGTACCAAGTGGGATCTGCTGGAGCCCAAGCAATGAAACAACTGGTCCTGGCCAGCGGCAACGCCGGCAAGCTGGAAGAACTGCGTGCCATGCTCGCCGGCCTGCCGCTGCGCATCGTCGCGCAAGGCGACCTGGGCGTGGAAGATGTCCCGGAAACCGGCCTGACCTTCGTCGAGAACGCGCTGATCAAGGCGCGCCATGCCAGCGCGGTGACCGGTTTGCCGGCCCTGGCCGATGACTCGGGGCTGATCGTGGATGCATTGGATGGCGCGCCCGGTCTGTACAGCGCGCGCTATGCCGGCAGCCCAACCGATGCGCAGGCCAACAACGCCAAGTTGCTCGATGCGATGCGCGAGGTTCCGACCGATCGCCGCAGCGCGCGGTTTTATGCGGTGATCGTGTTGCTGCGGCATCCGGAAGATCCGCAGCCGCTGATTGCCGAAGGCAGTTGGGAAGGGGTGATCACCACCGAACCGCGCGGCGCTGGCGGCTTCGGCTACAACCCGGTGTTCCTGGACCCGGTGTATGGCCTGACCGCCGCGGAGATGGACACCGCGTTGAAGAACCGTCTCAGCCATCGTGCGGTCGCCCTGGCCACGCTGCAGCACAAGCTGCATGCGATGGCGCTGTAAGGCACGCCTCGCGCAATGCCCCAGCTGATTCCGCCGCCGCTGTCGCTCTACGTGCACCTGCCCTGGTGCGTGCGCAAATGCCCGTACTGCGATTTCAACTCGCACGCGGCCAAGGGCGTGCTGCCGTTCGAAGAATACGTGGATGCGCTGATCCGCGACCTGGATGCGGATCTACCGCTGGTGTGGGGCCGCGTGGTGCATTCGGTGTTCTTCGGCGGCGGCACGCCCAGCCTGTTTCCGCCGCAGGCGATCGACCGCTTCCTGCAGGCCGCGGCGGCGCGGCTGCGTTTTGCCCCGAATCTCGAAATCACCCTGGAAACCAATCCCGGTACCGCAGAACACGGCCGTTTCGAACACTACCGCGCTGCGGGCGTCAACCGCCTGAGCTTCGGCGTGCAGACCTTCGACGACCTGGCACTGCAGCGACTTGGCCGCATTCACGACAGCGCCGAAGCCGAGCGCGCGATCAAACTGGCGCAAGACGCCGGCTACGATAATTTCAATATCGACCTGATGTACGCGCTGCCCGAGCAGACGCTGATGCAGGCCGAGCACGATCTGGAGCGCGCCTTCGCGCTGCAGCCGACGCACCTGTCGCATTACCAGCTCACGCTGGAGCCGAACACGGTGTTCTTCGCGCGGCCGCCCAAGGGCATTCCCGACGACGATGCCGCCTGGGATATCCAGGAGCACTGCCAACGCCTGCTGGCCGACGCCGGCTACGCCCAATACGAAGTCAGCGCGTACGCCAAGCCGGGGCGACAGTGCGCGCACAACCTCAATTACTGGCGCTTCGGCGACTACCTGGGCATTGGCGCGGGCGCACACGGCAAGATCAGCTCCGGTGCCCAAGAGCACGTGTTGCGGCGCTGGAAACACAAGCATCCGCAAAGTTATCTGGCCAGTGCCGGCACCGCCGCATCCATCGGCGGCGATGAAATCGTGCCGGGCGAACGGCTGCCGTTCGAATACATGCTCAACCTGCTGCGCCTGCATGAGGGCTTCCGGCTCAGCGACTTCGAGGCTTCGACGGGCCTTGCGGCCTGCGTCATCGACGCGCCGCTGGCGCGCGCAGTGGCGCAGGGCTGGATGAGGCGGCAAGACGGGCGCGTGGTGCCGACCGAGTTGGGACGGCGCTTTACCAATGATGTGGTCGAGCTGTTCCTGGTCTGAGCGCAGCGAAGAGCTGCGTTCACTGCCAGGTCGGCGCGGCCGGGCGCCTGACATCGGCTTGTATCGCCTGCGTCCAGTACGCCATCACGCCTGGCTGACCCGTGCGCGGAGGTGTGAGCGGGCCTGGGCGCGTTGGCAGTACCGATGAATCGGCCGTCCGAGCTGCCGCATACCCGCATGACCACCGGCTGGCACACCGCAGGCCGCATGCGCCGGCGCGCGCCGATGCCGCGCGGTCAGCGAAAAAACATGCTACATAGCTCACGCTTCGAACCGAGCCCACCTCCCCCGGATGTCCATGCACGTGTCTCCCATGCAACCTGCAGTTAGCGGCCCGATTGCCGATGCGCCGGTGTCCGCGCGCGGCCGGCGACTGCTCGGCATGCTGCACGCGCAGTGCGTGCAGGCGTTGAGCGGGCCGCTGCGGCTGACCGTCGTCGAGCTGGAACGCGAGCTGTTGCATCAGGCCGAGCATGCACGCAATAGCCAGATCCAGGCCGAAACCTACGCACAGATGCGCGGCCTGCGCGACCACATCGACCGGTTTCCGCAGGCATTCCTGCAGGAACTGGCGCACGCGCTGGCAAGCCTGCGTGAGCGCCCGGTGCTGACACCATTGACCGATGTGCCTGCGCAAACACAGATGCTGACCCTGGTCGAAGACACCGATATCGACCGCGACATCGTATTGAGCGACATCGCACGGCGCGAAACGTCGCGGCGTGCCGATGCCCTGCACCTGCTGGCGCAGCGCTTGGCAGTGATCGGCGCGGTGGCCGAATTCGAGCTGGAAGAACTGCCGATGGGTCCCTACGCGCTGTGCCGCATCGTGCGCCAGTGCGGGCAGACGCTGGGGCTGAACCTGGATGGGCAGCTGACGCTGTACAAGGTGTTCGAGCGCCAGGTGATGGACCGCCTGAGCGACCTGTTCGAAAGTGCCAACGGCGCGCTGGCCCAGGAAGGCATCCTGCCGGGGCTGATCTATCACCCGTATCTGGTCAAACCCACGCAGGTGCAGTCGCGGCGTGCGCCGCCGGCAGCGGCGCATGGGTCGAAGGACGCTGCCGTAATGAGCACGCCCGGTGCGGGCCCGCGCACACCGCGACCGGCCACCGGCTGGGCGGGCCAAGCCGCACCGACGGCGTGGCAGAGCGCCTTGCTGGATCCCGCTGCCGCGCCACCGGCCATGGCAATCGCCGCACCTGCGCAGGCGCTGTCGCCGGCGCTCAACGACGCAGTCCAGGCGCTGGGCGGCTTGATGGCGTCGGCACGGCAGTCGCAGGCAGCGGGGCACGCAAGCCACGCAGGCGCGGGGGCGCCCGCCCATCACGAGGTCATGGCGCCCTCTCCCACCTCGCTCGCCGCTGTGGCCCAGGCATCGCAGCACAGTGCCGCCGCTGCGGTGCCCAAGGCAGCGCTTGGCGATGCCTTGGCCAGCCTGCAAGGCGTGCTGGCCACGCAGGCGGCAGCAACGCCACATGCATCCGGCATCGATGCAGTGCAGCGGCAGGTGCTGGAAGTGCTGCGCCGTCAGCACGGCCCCGATGCCGCGCTATCGCCGCAGGACAACGACACCTTCGACCTGCTCGGCCTGCTCTATGCGCAAATGCAGCGCGAAGTGCGCGAGCAAGCTCCCGCCCAGGCGCTGCTTGCCAAGTTGCAGGTGCCGGTGGTGCGCGCAGCGTTGGCCGACGCGCATTTTTTCGTGCGCGACCAGCACCCGGTGCGCGAACTGCTCAACACCGTCGCCGAGTCCGGGGCCGTGTGGCTGGGCGAGGACGATGCCGACCCGCAACTGCTGCACAAGCTGGGCAGCGCGGTCGACAAGATCGTCAACGACTATCAAGGCGACGAGGCTGTTTTCGCCGCGGCCAACGACGACATCCAGACGCATCTGCGCACCCTCGCGCGCAAGGCCGAGGTGGCCGAGCGGCGGCATGTGGATGCTGCGCGCGGAAAGGAGCGGCTGGAATCTGCCAAGCAGCAGGCCCAAGCGCGCATCGAGCAGCTGTGCGAACAAAGCGCGCCGCCGCGCTTTGTGCAATCGCTGCTGCGCCAGGCCTGGTCGGACGTGCTCACGCTGACATTGCTGCGGCAGGGCGAGCAGTCGCCCGAATGGGACGAGCGCCAAGCGCTGACCGCACGCATTGGCGAGGTCACCTGCCGCAGCAAGGGCCAACCCACCGACATCGCGCTGGGCACCGACGTGGAAACCGCGTTGCTGCAGGTGGGGTATCACCACGACGAAGCAGCGGCGATCGCACGGCGCTTGTCCACGCCCGGTGGCGAGGACGAGGTGACCTCGCGCACCGAGCTTGCCGCCAAGCTCAAGGCACGCGCGCGGCTTGGCGACCAGGGCGACAACGCTGCGCGCAAGCAGGCGGCTACGCCGCGCACGCCCGCCGAAGAGGAGTGCTACCTGCAGGTGCGCAGCTTGCCGTTCGGCACCTGGTTCGAATTCGTGGTCAACCAGCAAGGCGACCTGCGCCGGCAACGCCTGTCCTGGTACAGCCCGATGACCGGCAACGCGCTGTTCGTGAATCAGCGCGGGCAGAAGGTTGGCGAGCACTCGCTGGACAGCCTGGCACGGCTGATGGCCGGTGGGCAGGCACGTTTGGTGGTGGAAGAGAAATCGCGTCTGATCGATCGCGCCTGGCATGCCACCGTGCGCACGCTGCGCAGCCTGGCCGGCCAGTCGCCTGTTTCCGAGGGCCAGCCATGATCCAGGACACCCGCCGCGCACCGCGCCGCCAGCCGACCGACCTGCTGCCGGTCATCGACATGCTCAGCGAGGCGCAGATCGGCCGGGTCGGCAATGTGTCCGAAACCGGCATGCTGTTGTTGGCCTCGGTGCCACTGCACGACGACGCCCTGTACCAGTTGCGCTTTTCGCTGCCCGAACGGGTTGGCCGCGCGACCGAGATCGATGTCGGCGTGCATCTGCTGTGGTCCGAAGCCGCACACGCACCCGGGCAGGCCTGGGCGGGCTTCCGCTTCCTGACCATGTCCGAGCCGCACCGGCAACGCCTGCGCGCCTGGATCGCCGAAGAACATCTGGCCGGGTAAGCGCGGCCGACACACGGCCACGCAATGGCCAAGCGGGCGCTGCCGCTGCCTGCCGCCGCAGGCCCATGCGTCGCCTGTTGCTCCTTCGCGTCGGCGGTCGTCCACGGACGATTGCGCCCTGGTTGTCGGCCGTATCAGACACAGCGCCGTTGCAGGGATTGCGGCAAACTGCGCATCGCCTTTGCATTGCCGATCGAGCCCCGCATGCCCCAACCCTCCTTGAGCAGCCTGTACTCCGACCACCTGCGCACCCTCACCGCGCGCGCCGACGAAGCGCTGCAACGCGGCGGCTTCGAGCATCTGGTGGTTCCCAGCGGCAGCACGCATTACCAGCTGTTCGACGACCGCGATTACCCCTACGCGGTGAACCCGCAGTTCAAGGCCTGGGTACCGCTGACACGGGTCCCCAACAGCTGGCTGGTCTACACGCCGGGCAAGCGCCCGACGGTGATCTTTTATCAGCCGTTCGACTACTGGCATGTGGTGCCCGACGCGCCCAGCGGCTGGTGGGTCGACCACTGCGACATCCACATCATCCGCACCCCGGAGCAGGCGCTGGCGCTGCTGCCCAAGCACGCTGAGCGCTGCGCGATTCTCGGCGAGCCGCAAAGCACGCTCGGTGCATACGTGCCGAACAACCCGCAGCCGGTGCTCGATTACCTGGAATACCAGCGCGCGTTCAAGACACCCTACGAGCTGGCATTGCTGCGCATCGCACAGCAACTGGCGGTGCGCGGCCATCGCGCTGCGGAAGCCGCGTTCCGCGCCGGCCAAAGCGAATTCGGCATCCACATGGCGTATTGCGCGGCAGTGGGCCAGGACGCCAATGACTTGCCGTACGGCAACATCATCGCGCTCAACGAACACGGCGCGGTGCTGCACTACACCGAACTGGGCCAGCAGCCGCCGCAACCGCTGCGTAGCTTCCTGATCGACGCCGGCGCCTCCGCATACGGCTACGCCAGCGACATCACCCGCACCTACGCCGCCGACCCCGGCAGCGACTTTCAGGCGCTGATCGACGCGGTGGACGCCGCCCAGCTGCGCATGGGCCAGAACGTGCGCGCCGGCGTGGACTACAAGCAGTTGCACATCGAGGCGCATCTGGCGTTGATGGGCATCCTCAAGGAGTTCGGCGTGCTGACCGTCTCGCCGGAAGCAGCGTTGGCCACCGGCGTCAGCGCCGCGTTCTTCCCGCACGGCCTGGGCCATCTGATCGGCCTGCAAGTGCACGATGTGGCCGGTTTTGCCGCAAGCGACCGCGGCGGCCGCATCGAACGCCCGGCCGGCCACCCGTATCTGCGCCTGACCCGCGTGCTGGAACCCGGCATGGTGGTGACGATCGAGCCCGGCGTGTACTTCATCGACATGCTGCTGGACGAAGTGAAGAAGAACGGCCACGCCGCCAGCGTCAACTGGCAGCGCGTGGAAGCCTTCAAGCCCTACGGCGGCATTCGCATCGAAGATGAGGTGGCGTGCACCGACGGCAGCGCGGAAAATCTGACCCGCCCGGTCTTTGCCTCCGCATGAGCACCAGGCGCAACTGACGGTACTACGGTTGCGCTGAAGTGGGCTCTCAGCCGCGCCATCCACCGCCCGATCACGCCCGGCAACGTTTGGGCATCACCCTACGGAACACCGCCATGAACGACCCACGCCAGAGTTCGCACCCGGACCACCCGATGTATCAACAGATCGAACGCGGCGTGCATGCGATCGATGCCGCGCATGGCCGCGTCCCCGATCAGACCAGCGCACGCCTCACCGCCGCCTTGCTGCCACTGGCCAAGGAAGGTGGGCTCGTGCGCGTGGATCATGTGCTGATGAGCGAAGCGAACGATCGCGGCGTGCACGGCGGCGAAAACGTGTTCGTGGTGCAAGGCGACCCGGCCAACCCGGCGCATCTGCGCGCGCACATGAAAACCGAACAGGCGCTGGGCACGCCGGAAGAGCAATCGTTCGAGCGCGCGCGTCAGCTCGGCGGGCAGAGCGCGCCAGTGCAACAGCCCGAACGCACGCAGGCGCCGCAGCTGGGCCAATAACCGCCAGCCAACCCACGCCTGCGCAGCCGCCGGGCGCGCGCGGCCGATGCCAGGAGCCGTTGTCCGCCATGGCACTGCTGCGGCAATTGCGCTGCGGCGACGCCTGCACCATGACGCCGGCTGCAGCGTGTCGGTCCTTATGAATGTCGTGCACGCCGGCGCTCATGCGCCGCCGGCCATCTCCGCTTCGATCTCGTCGGCACTGCGCGCCAGCGCATCGGTCAGCACACGGTGGCCATCGGCAGTGATCAGCACATTGTCTTCGGTGCGAATGCCGATGCCGCGCCACTTGGCCTCTACCGAAGTGTCGTCGGCCGACACGTAGAGCCCCGGCTCGATGGTGAACACCATGCCGGCGAACCGGTTCACGAACTGGTCCTCGCGCCCGAACACGATCGATGGGCGCATGATCGTCGCACCGGGGAAGGCGGCCCGCACCGCGGCCTCTCCCTCGCCCTTGCTGCGCGCATAGCCCGATTCGGCCTGTGGATTCGCACCGATCGCCGACACCTGCACCAGCGCCTCGACACCCGCGTTTCGCGCCGCCTCCGCCACGATCCGCGCGCCCTCGACATGATAGCGCTGAAAATCGCCCGCCAGCACGCCGACCAGGTTCACCACCGCATCCGCACCCGCCACCGCACGTGCGATCGTCTCGGGTCGCGAAACGTCGGCGGCGATGAACTGCGTCTGCCCCAGCCCGCCCTGGGGCTTCAGGAAAAAGGCCCCGCGTGGATCGCGCTGCGCGATCCGTACCCGTGCCCCGGCCCTCAACAGGGCCTGCGCGACGTACCGGCCGACAAAGCCTCCACCGCCGATCAGCGTCACCAGCTTGTTCTTCATGCCATTCACCCGCGAAAGAGAAAAAAAGTGCGTGCCGCCCCTTTGCCGTTCACTTCCCCCGTTGACAAGGCATCCAAACCCACCCTAAAGGCGCGGCCCTACCCCGTGCCCAGATGGCGGAATTGGTAGACGCACCAGCTTCAGGTGCTGGCGATCGCAAGGTCGTGGAGGTTCGAGTCCTCTTCTGGGCACCATTTCTCCCGGGCTTGTACAAGCCTGGGGCATGACCGGAAAACAACGGCTTGCGCAGGCGGCCGTCACGGAAGTGACGGGGGCTGAACGCCCCGTTCGCCCGTTCCGGCAGCGGCCGCGCTCCGCATCCCCGCCCACCGACCTATCTGCCCACATCGCCGAGCCTGCCACATGGTCAGGCCGGATTGACAACGGGCGTGGCCGGATTCTCGGGGCGGCGACGTGGATCGGGCGATGGTCGTGCTGATCGTGTAGAGCGTCCGATTGCCCGCGAGCGCCTCCAGCGCGCCGGTGGCGGGATGCGACACGATCGATCGAACCCCGTGACGGGCCGCGGCCCGGACGCCCGACCGCGATCGCGACGACAAAACCGACGGCCGCGCGCTCGACCGCGTTGACAACGCCAACCAGATTGATAGCGTTAACACGTCCGGTCAACGAATCGGAACGGCACAGCCATGCGCCACAGGGAGAAGGAAGAATGAAAGGCTCATCACTATCGGTCGCGCTCGTCCGCTCGACGTCGATCGTCGCGATGGCGACCTGTCTCGGGCTGCCGGCCGCCGTGCTGGCGCAGACGACGGGATCGCAGGCGAGCAATGCGCAGCCCGCCGGCGTCGTCCAGAACGAGGCGACCAGCGTCCAGCCGACCGGCCAGGACCCGCAGGCCGAGGCCGACACCCCGGACATCGTCGTCACCGGCATCCGCGCCAGCCTGGACCGGGCAATCAGCATCAAGCGCAATTCCGCGGGCGTGGTCGACGCCATCTCCGCCGAGGATATCGGCAAGTTCCCCGACACCAACCTCGCGGAATCGCTGCAGCGCGTGACCGGCGTGTCGATCAACCGGGTCAACGGCGAAGGATCGCAGGTGTCGGTCCGCGGCTTCAGCGGCGGCTTCAACCTCGTCACCCTGAACGGGCGCCAGCTGCCGGCCTCGAACGTCGACACCAGCGGCGCCGGCGATTTCGCCCGCGGCACCAGCCGGTCGTTCGATTTCCAGAACCTGGCATCCGAAGGCGTCAGCGCGCTCGAGGTGTACAAGACCGGCCGCGCCGCCATCCCCTCCGGCGGGATCGGCGCGGCGATCAACGTCGTCACGCGCAAGCCGCTCGACGTGCGTGAGGCCGGCCTGTCCGGCTCGATCGGCGCCAAGGCGCTGTACGACCGGTCGGTCGAGCAGGTCGAGACGCAGGGCAAGCACCGCGTGCTCCCCGAGCTGTCGGGCCTGATAAACTGGAAGAACGACGCCAACACCTTCGGCGTCTCGGTGTTCGGCAGCTACCAGCGCCGCGACAGCACCTCGGCCCAGAGCGCGCCCAACTATTTCAACGTGGTCCCGACCGCGACGGTCCTGACGCCGGGCGCCTATGTCACGGCGGCGACGCAGATCACCAACCGGCCGTCCAGCACCTATGTCCTGATCCCCAATGACAGCCGCTACCAGTTCTCGGAGAACCGGCGCGAGCGCATCAACGGCCAGGCCGTGGCGGAGTTCAGGCCGACCGAGACGCTGACCTTCACCGCCGACGCGCTGTTCGCGCAGAACCGCCTGCGCGAGCAGCGCTCCGAACAGACCAACTGGTTCAACCGGCCGTTCAACCAGATCACGTTCCAGCAGAACAGCGTCATCCCGAACGCGCTGTTCCTCCAGGAGAACGAGAATCCGGTCAAGGACGAGGGGTTCGAGCAACAGTATCGCGCCACCAAGACGCAGCTGCAATCCTATGGCCTGAATGCCAAATGGGCGTTCGCCGATAATCTGACGCTGAACGTCGACGGATACCACGCGCTGTCGAAATCGACCCCCGACGCCCCCAACGGCACGTCGGCGACGCTCGTCAGCCTGGGCGCGCCGGTGATCGCGTCGCATTCCGTCGACTTCTCCAGCGGGTTTCCGGTGCAGATGCAGACGATCAACGATGCGATCCGCGGCAATGCCAACGGCACGCTCGATCTGGGCGACCTCGGCACGCAGATCGGCCGGACCAACGCCGCCACGCAGAACCAGCGGATCAACGGCGCGCGCGCCGATCTGGGCTGGGATCTGGGCGGCAGCTCCCGGTTCGATGCGGGCGGCAGCTATACCGATTCGCGGATGACCAGCGCCCGCGTGCAGACGCAGCAGCAGCTCGGCGACTGGGGCATCACCGATCCGGGCCTCGTCGCGCGGCTGGCCGGCAACGCGGTCAAGACCTTCTGCCTGACGTGCAAGTTCGACCACTTCAATCCCGGCGCGACCGGATCGTCGCTGGTCGCCTTCCGCGGCAATGCCGTGACGCTGAACGACCTCTTCTCGACCTTCTACGCGGCCAACCCCATCAACATCACCGCCAACGACTTCGACCAGGTCGACGAGAAGGTGTGGGCGATCTATGGGCAGCTGACCTGGAAGGGCGAGATCGCCGGCCGCGCCGCCGGGCTCGTCTTCGGCGCGCGCTACGAGGAGACGCGGGTTCGCTCGCTCGGCCGCCAGGCCACGCCGACCGCGGTCAAATGGGATTCGGACAACGACTTCTCGGTCGTCACCTCGACCTCGACCAGCAACGTCAACCAGTCCGGCAGCTACACGAACCTGCTGCCGTCGGTCGATTTCAACATCGAGATCGTCGACAACCTGATCGCCCGCGCCTCGGCCAGCCGCACGCTGGCGCGGCCGGATTACGGCAACCTGTTCGCCTCCACCTCGGTCGGCGGTCCCAACCGGCCGACCTATCTCGGCGGGATCGCGACGGGCACGCAGGGCAATGCCAGCCTGCTGCCGCTGGTATCGGACAATTTCGACCTGTCGCTGGAATATTACTACAAGCCGTCCAGCTTCGTCTCGATCGGCTTCTTCGACAAGCGCGTGCGCAACTTCATCGGGTCGGGCGTCTTCAACCAGAACCTGTTCGGCCTGCGCGATCCCTCGGCCGGGGGGGCGGGCAGCCGGTCGGGCATCGCCGCCGCGCGGCTGGCGGCGCTGGGGGCCGCGTCCACCGACGTCAACCTGTTCACCTACACCGCGCTGTTGCAGCAGAACGGCGGCAACACCGCCCAGGCGGACGCCACCTACCGGGCGAATTCGACCGGCGGCGCCTTCAACCAGGCCTATGCCGACAATATCCTGAAGGCGATCGACCTGTACGGCGACGCGGCCGATCCGCTCTACACCTTCGCGGTGACCCGGCCGATCAACAACCAGGACGGCCATATCTATGGCTTCGAGCTGGCCGGACAGCATTTCTTCGGCGACACCGGCTTCGGCATCGCGGCGTCCTACACCAAGGTCAGCGGCGACGTGAACGCCGACATCGCCGCGGACCCGAGCGTCAACGTCTTCGCGCTGACCGGGCTGGGCGACAGCGCCAACGGATCGCTGATCTACGACAAGAACGGGCTGTCGGCGCGGGTGTCGTACAACTGGCGCGCCAAGTTCCTGGCGGCGGTGAACCAGGGCAACAACCGCAACCCGATCTTCACCGCGCCGTTCGGGACGCTCGATTTCAACATCAGCTACGATATCACCCCGAGCATCGCGCTGTCGTTCGAGGGCGTGAACCTGACCAGCGAACCGCTGATCCAATATGGCCGCGATCGCACCGCGCTGGTCTTCGCGCAGGAACTGAAACCCCGCTTCCTCCTCGGCGGGCGCTACCGCTTCTGATCCCGTCCCCCCCTCGGGCCGCCCCTGCCGGGCGGCCCGTTTTTTGGTCGGGGGGGTTGAGCGCGACGGCGGCTCGCCTATCGTCTCCTTCCATCATTCCAGCGGTTTGCCCGTCCAGTGACCCATCACGTCCCGCTCGACAATGTCGACCATGCCGATCTGCGCGTCGCGATCCGCCACGGCGCGGCGTTCGGCGATGCGGTCAACCAGCTGCTCGTCATGCCCGGCGAGTTCGAGGAGCTGCAGCGCGAATTCCCGATCCTGTTCCGTCGCGGCGGCGACGCGGACGCCCCATGGTACGCGGTCGTGCTGACCGGGTTCGACCAGGACGAGAACCTGTTCCTGGCGGACGGCGGATGGACCACGCGCGCCGTCCCGGAGCGGACATGGCACGTTCTCGGCCCGGTCTCGGGGCAGGGGGTGACGCCCGCGAACCTGCACCTGCACGGTTGGGTCGCCGATGTCGGGGCCTTTGTCGCGAAGGCGGCTATTCTGGTCGGAGGAGGGGGCGACGGGCTCGTGGCGCTGGCCGCCGCGTACGGCAAGCGCTTCCTGTGCCTGCCGGAACCGCGCGCCTATGGAGAGCAGACGGAGAAGGCCGAGGCGTTGCACCGGCTCGGGGCTGCCCTGGTCCGGCCCTCGTGGCCGGCGGCCGAGGCATGGCCCGGCTTGATGCGAGAGGCGCTGGCCCTTGATCCATCGATCATCGCGGGCCTCTACGACCCGGAGGGGCTTAAAGGCTGTGCCGCCTTCCTCGACGCATTGGCCGGGGAAGGCGGTTTGCGATAGTCTGAGGACTTACGAGATCAGGTCGAGCTTGTCGGCCTGCACGCCTTCACTGCGGAGGGTATCGGGCAGGGCGGAATAATCGCGGTAGCCGGCCTCGCGCGCCATGGCGTCGAGGGCGGATTGCTCGTCCGGGGCGGAGCCCGTCCAAAGCACGGCGCCGTTGTTCTTCTGCCTGATCTGAAAGATGCTCATGGAACGGTCCCCTAAGTGGCCAGGCTTTCAGCGCGACAACGCGGTCTGCGAGGACTGGTTGCAGCGTGGCCGGGACGATCCGAGCAAGAAGACCCGCCATCAAAACGCCGGGTGCCCGGCGGATAACCTGCCATGTCTCCGTACCGGCGCCAGCGAGCTTTCCCTGTGACGATCCGTTCCGCGCACGCCGCGTGCGCCCTTGCCCTGGTGCTGCTGACCTCCCCGGCCCGCGCCGTCGAGCCCGCCTCCGTGCCCGAGCCCGCCGCCATCGCCCCGGCCGTGACGGTGGTGCACGCGGAGCGGCGCGAGATCGTGGAGAACGCCGTCGTCACCGGCACGCTGGTCCCACGCGATGAAATCCTCGTCGCCCCCGAGGTCGAAGGGCTGCGCATCACCGAATTGCTGGTCGAGGAGGGGGACAGGGTCGCGAAGGGGCAAGTCCTCGCCCGCCTGTCGAACGAGATGATCGCCACGCAGGAAGCCTCCAACGTGGCGGCCATCGCCCGCGCCGAGGCCGCCATCGTCCAGGCGCAG
>JAAIGE0100450398.1_pt1 | contig 41825 bp, 67 predicted proteins | sample 6487951 | NCBI WGS metagenome assembly JAAIGE01 (sample SAMN13974128, study PRJNA590717) | phyllosphere metagenome | biome: tomato field; feature: multiple bacterial spot infested tomato fields; material: tomato leaves; isolation source: leaves from tomato fields | host: Solanum lycopersicum ...
GCCGCCTATCGGTCCGACGCAGGAGACGCAAGCCCCTGCTGCCGATCGGCCGGCTCGCTCGATGATGGGTCGCACATTCCGACGAGAGGAGAACCGTGGCCAGCATCATCGAAACCGTCGACGTCACCGTGCCCGTGTCGACCGCGTACAACCAGTGGACCCAGTTCGAGTCCTTCCCCCACTTCCTCAGCTACGTGCAGTCGATCACCCAGATCGACGAGACGACGACGCGATGGAACGTGAAGATCGGCGGAGCGGAGCGGGAGTTCACCGCTCACATCACCGAGCAGCACCCCGACGAACGCGTCGCGTGGAAGAGCGTCGACGAGGATCACGCCGGCGTCGTCACCTTCCACCGCTTGAGCGACACCGAGACGCGAGTGACCGTGCAGCTCGACTGGAAGCCCGAGGGCTTCGTCGAGACCGTCGGCGCCGCGATCGGCATCGACGACCATGCGGTGAGGAAGGACCTGCAGAAGTTCAAGGAGTTCATCGAATCCCGCGGCGCTGAGACCGGTGCCTGGAGAGGCGACGTGGGCTGAGCGGACGGCGCGTCCGATCGCTCCTCGACGGCCCGGTGGTGCATTCCACCGGGCCGTCGTGGCACGGTGGAGGCATGAGCACTCTCTCCGTCGACGGCCGCGCTCGCCGCCTCCGCGACCTCCACGCCGCCCCCGAGATCCTCCGCGTCGTCAACGTGTGGGACGTGATCTCCGCGAAAGCCGTCCTGGCCCTGCCGGAGACGCGCGCCATCGCCACGGCGGGTCACTCCATCGCCGCATCCTTCGGATACGACGACGGCAGCATCCCGCTCGAGACGACCCTCGACATGGTCGGGCGCATCGTCGCCGCGGCCGGCGACGTGCCGGTGTCGGCCGACCTCGACGACGGGTACGCCGACACGGCCGACACCGTTCGGCGCGCGATCGGTGTCGGCATCGCCGGGGCGAACATGGAAGACCGGCTCCGTCCCTTCGACGAGTCCGTCGCCCGGGTGGCCGCCGCCGTCCATGTACGCCGGGACGATGATGAAGCACAGCGTGAGAGCGTGGATCAGCGGCCCGGCGATGGCGAGGCTGAGGCCGGACATCTCGATGACCCGTCCTTGCCGTGCGTGACCGCGCTGAACGGCCAGGAACATGCCCACCACGGACGCGACGATCCCGACCACGCTCACACCGACCCACACCCACACGAACCCGCCCAGAAGGGCGCTGGTGGCCGGAGGAGTCACGATCGCGTAGACGATCAGCCAGACCGCGACAGCCGCTTTAGCCGTCACCCACGCCCGATGTCGAGCGGGTAGGCGGCGCATCAGCCCGTCTTCACTACGAGGGTGAGGTCTTCGAGCGCCTTACGCGCCCCATCCTCGCCGCCGTCTCGGGCGCCCCGAGTGACAGCCGCGACGAGATTCTCGTACTGCTCCTGTGACAGCGCGACGCGATTCTCCTCGATCGCCTTCTTGATCTCGGCGAGGTCCTCGTCGCTGATGCCTTCGGCGTGACTCAGGTCGGGGAAGCCGGTTGCGGCCGGCACATAGCCAGTGACGTACTTGAACTGACCCTCGTCGATACGAGGACTGCCAGGGCCGGCGAGGCCGAGGTGGACGAGCAGCTCGGCGTAACCTGGGGCGAGAATCATCCACCGGAAGGTCGACTTGTTCAGCGCCACGAGCCCGGAGCCGTAGGTGTAGATCGCATACGGGGCTCCGATCCGGCGAGCCTCCTCAGCCGCGAACTGCGCCAGTCCGAGTCGCCGCCACGCCTCGGTGTTGTTGACGCCGGACTGGCCAGCCTCACCGATGGCGAACGACCATACGGCCGCGGCGATGTCCTTCTTCTCCTGGTCGGTCAGTGGCATGTCGTCCTCCTCGGGATCGAACGGGCGAGCGATGCCGGTATCGGCGGCGCCCGCGAGCAGCTGCTTGATGGTGTCGGCCGGGTTGTAGAACTCCGACCCCTTGATGCGCGGGAACGTGTACGCCGCGTCCGGATGGTTCGTCTCGACAAGGTGCAGGTGGATCCCACCCCAAGCGGTGCCGGGGAACTCGATGTCCGACGTCGGGACGTTCGCCGGGCCCTCGGCGAGCCGTCCTACCCGTGCACCCTGAGCGATCCACTGACCGCGTGCAGGGAGCTTCGCCCCCGACAGGTGACAGTACGCGTGGAAGCGGCCCGCACCGACGTCGAGAACGACCACCATGCCCATCGTTTTCGTCCACAGAACGCGAACGACCGTGCCGCTCTTGAGCGCCGGCACCTGTTCCGGCACGCCACTGAACCGGCCAACGTCGAGACCGATGTGCCGGTTCGTGACGATCGTGTAGTCCTTGCCCCGCTCCCAGAACAGCAGGGTCCAACGCCACGTGGCGAAGAAGTCACGCCAGGTGCGCATCAGCTGATCCCGAAAGTGATGAAGAACACGACAGGCTGGCGTGCTGCCCACTGATTCGTGTCGGTTCGTCGGAACCTGATCAGCACATCGCCGCCAGTGAGAGGAGACGTCCACACCATTGGTGACAGAATCCGTGCCAGATCATCAGTGGCCAGCTGCCCATTCTGCAGGGTGAGCTGCACTGAGGTCGGAACCATCGGGGAGAAGGGATTCGGGACGATTACGATCCCGTCGTCGTTCGTGCTCGCTGAGATTCGGGAGCCTTTGAAGAGCTGACGTCGCACCCACGAGCCGGACACTCGCTCGTAACCGACCCGGGCGTCAATCCGATATGACTCCGCGCCATCAGCGGGATTCCAGGAGTTCAGGTCGGCCTCGTTACGCACCGGAACCACACCCCCGGCCATCGCCGTGTACCGGTGGGTCTGCGTGATCACCACGGTCTGCGTGGTCGTGTCGGTGGCCTTGACCTCGGCGACGGCGAGCTCGAGCGCGCCAGCGGGTAGGGACGGCTTCACCGGGGTGGGTGATGCGGCTCCCTGCGTGATCCCGAACTCGGGGGCATCGGACGAGTCGCCGAAGCCGGTGAACCGGGACCGCACCCAGATGACGTCGAGACGGCTGTTCGCGGTCGGTGCCGCGTACCCGGTCGGGGACAGGTCGACCGTGCCGTCGTTCGCGACGAACTCGACACCGGGCGACTGCCGGGACGTGACAGCGACGAACTCGGCGATGTTGTAGCCCATCGATGCCTTGCCAGTCACGAGGGGTCCGAAGCTGGCCGGGAGCACCCCGGTGCGCGGGGTGCCGTCCGCGGCGCGCGCGACCAGGCCCGCCTGGATGCGACGGCGGGCGATCAGAGGGAGCCCGGCCGGAGAACCGGTGGGGAGGCTGGGTGTCAGCGCCATGTCATTGGCCTTCCTTCGAAACTTGGAGGGACTGGTAGGCCCAGAGGCAGTCACCACCGGTGCCGCCCTGCCAGCCGCGGCGAGTGCGGACGGTGACATCGGTGTTCCCGGGGACGGTCACGAACGCGGTACGGCTGGTGGTCGAGAGTCCGCCACCACCAGCGGCGGCACAGCGGGTCCAGTCGATGGGGATCGAACCGCCCGCCCAGATGACTTCGAAGCCGACCACCGCGGTAACACCGGGGCCTCCGTAGAGGTTCGCGCCCACCGTGATAGTGAGCTTCCCGGTGCTGGAGGTGCGCAGGGACAGCTGGCAGTCGAACGCGCCGTTGAACCCGTCCAGGGAGATGCCGCTCGACGCGCCCCTGGGGCCGTTCGTGACGGCCCCGTTGGCCGCATATGAGGTGACGGTCTGCAGGAACGCAACAGCAGCGGCCAGCGCGGCCTGAGCGTTCTCGAGCTGCGTTTGCTGCTCACCCTGCCGCTGAACGACGACCGCCAGCTCGGCGACGACACGCTCTAGCTCCTCGATCGCGTCTTTCAGCTTCTTGACCGTGTTGTCGCGCTCAGTGCCCGACGCGGTCGCGAGATCCTCCGACAGCCGGCGCACCTCGCCGATCTTGTCGACGATGAGCTCGACGCCCTGCCGGGGCGGTTTCGGGTCTGCCACAGCACCCCCTACGCGTCGTACGCCTCACCACAGGTGATCGTGATCCGGTCAGAATCCGATGACCCCGAGATACCGACGATGCGGCGCGTGTACGTCCGCGGCTGCAGGTAGGACGGGAGCGTCTCCTCGGAGAACGGGCCCGAGAGGACACCGGGACCGGAGAGCGTGTCCTCTCCGGACAGCAGGCCGGCGCGGTACCGGATGGCCGGGGAAAGGTACAGGTCGGCGAGGTCACCGCACCCGTACTCGTACGGGTACGGCTCCTGGTCAGCGGAGACCGCGAACCGCCAGAACTCCCACGGGGAGCGTGCGGTCCGCAGCGTCTCGACGTTCCACGAGTCCGCCGTCGCCGGGTCGGTGATCGACGACGATCCGCCCGACTCGAGGTGCAGGAGCGGGAAGCCCCGCTCGACCAGGTACGGGTCGTACATCATGCGGATCAGGGTCGTGTCGTCCGAGCGTCCGCCCTGTGTCCACGAGATAGACCCCATACGGGAAGGGTCGCGTTGCACACCGAGGCCGGTGAGGTCGTCGGGTTCCCACCCGATCGGCAGCTGGCCCTGCAGGCGCGGCTGCTGCTCGGTGCCGGACTCATACACCCACCCGAAACTGTCCGGGCCGGTCCGCTCGAGGCGCAGCCGAATGTCGGGGCCGTTCTGCACCGACTCCAGGTCGCCGAGCGCGTCCTCGACACGTTTCCGGTCGACCGCCGCATAGGTGCGGGACCGGGTGCCGGGCCGGTCTGCGTGGAATCGAATCGGGATGTCGGACCATCCGGGCCAGGTCATCGCCTGCTGGATGAGCTTCTTCCCGATCGTGCCGAGGTCGGCACCGCTGATCGTGGTGTCGAGGCTCGGGTCAGGCACCCCGCCCGGAGCCAGCTCGCGGGTGAGTGCCACGGCCGGGAGAATCGGGACACGGTCGAGCATGAACCGCAGGCCGCGCGCGGTGACCTCCAGCGTGTTCTTGTCGCCGTCGAGACTGGAAGGGATGATCGGCCCGCCGAGGCAGCGCCCGCCGATCTCAACGGCGATGGAGTGCTTCCAGGGGGTGAAGAGGTTGAACCAGTCCGCTACCCGGTCGACGAACGTGATCTTGATGGTCTCCGGGGTGTTGGACTGTTCCTCCCATTCGAACTCGGACGGCTCGATCTCATCGACGATCTGACCGCCGCGGGTCTGGAACACGGTGAACCGGGTCACCACCATGCGTGATTCACCATCCCCTGCATGACCGCGCCCGTGGGTTCGGTCGCGTCGAACTGGTAGGTGCGGGACATCCGCCCGGGCACCTCGGTCCACTCTCGGAACCGCAGCCACCGGGACACGTCCGACAGACCGTCGAGCATCGCCCGGCGGGTGGTGAAGTCGATCTCCACGAACGACCCCGCCGGCACCGGGCGGTCGAGGCCGACTCGTGCGCCCGTGTCCACGCAGGTGATCAGCGCGGACGTGAACGCACCACCGAGGCGGAACGCGGGCGCCGAGGGAGCCTTGCCGTCGTTGACGAGCTCGATGCGCCCTGACGACCCGCCCCCGGGCCAGATCACCGGGTTGATCTCCGGCCACACCTCGCCCTGCCCCGGCGACGGCGGCGGCGTGGACAGCCACTCCCCCGACCGGTACCGGCGCGGGTCGTGCGCGATCAGGTCGACCGCCGCGAACCCGCGACGCGCCCCACCCTTGTGGTTCAGCGGGGTGACCTTCTCGACCGTGACGACCCGCCACGACGAACCGGCCGGGGTGTTCACCGTCATCAGCACGGGCCCGTCAGCGCCGATCGCGGACAGGGTGTCGAACGCGTTCTCCACGTCCGCCTGCGATCGGCCGAGGTAGTTCACCTCAACGCTGATGGCGCGGGAGGCCCGCAGAGACCGGGAGGGCGCGAACGCCCCGTGTCCCTGCGGGCGCTCCGTGCGCTCCGCCTTGTCCTCCGTCTGCCCCCACCAGTCGGTGAGGGCATTGAACGACCACCCCTCGGTGGCGTAGTCGGCGAACCCGAGCGTGCCGAGGACGAGAGACGAGGTGATCATGATGAAGCGAACGCCCTCTCTGCCTCTCGAGCCATCTGCCGCGTCGCGAGCCGAGGATCGTTCGACTGTGCGATGAACGTCTGCTCGATCTTCGTGACACCGCCGGAAGCACTCGTGGATGCCCCACCAGCAGCCACACGAGCCCGCTCAGCGGCCGAAACCGCCAGATCGGTACCCACGGCCGACATCTGCAACTGCGCCCGCTGAGACGCGGCCTGAGCCGCGGCCTGGATCACGTCACCGAACTGGTCCGCTTCCGCCTTCGCGCCCGCATTGAACTGGCCGAACATGGCCGCGCCCGAGGTCTTCAGCTGACGCCACCCGGGAGCCGCGAGCGGACCCTTCTTCGCGGGCGAGTGGGGGAAGAAGTCGAGGATCCCCCCGACCACGGACCCGATCGCGTCACCCACGGCACCGACCATCGAGAAGAACCCGTCGATGATGCCCTGGATGATGTCAGCGCCGAGGCTGAGCCAGTCGACCTCCGTGAACGCCTTGACCACTGCGTCGATGATCTGAGGCATCGCGTCGATGATCTTCGGGATCGCCTCCACGAGTCCCTTGATCAGGGACACCACCAGGGTGATGCCCGCCTTGATCAGCTCCGGCAGCATCCGGATCAGCCCGGCCACCAGCTGCAGCACAAGCTGAATCGCGGTGGCGATGAGCTGCGGAAGCGCGTTCACCAGGCCCAGAACGAGCGAGAGCAGCAGCTGGATGCCCGCCTGGATGATCAGCGGCAGGTTGTCGATCAGGGTGCTGACCAGTCCCATCACCAGGGACAGGGCCGCGGTCAGCAGCATTGGGAGCGCGTTGACGATCCCCAGCACCAGTGCCAGGAGCAGCTGGATGCCGCCCTGGATGATGATCGGCAGCGCGGCGACGATCGCGGTCAGCAGACCGTTCACGAGCGCGAGCGCACCCGTCACCAGCTGAGGCAGGGCGATGATGATGCCCTGGATCAGGGCGGTGACGAGCATCATCGCGCCCTCGATGAGGTACGGCAGAGCCGACACCAGCGATTCCACCAGGGACGAGACGATGTTGATCGCCGCGACGACCAGCGACGGCAGGACGACCAGGATCCCCTGGATGAGCTGCTCGATCAGCGTCGCGCCGGCACGGAGGAGCGCGGGGATCTGCGACAGGATCGATCCGATGATCTGCGGGACGATCGCCGAGAACTGCGCGATCATCCCCGGCAGCGCACCGACGACCGAGTCGATCACCCCGGTGAGCTGACCCACCACGTTGAACGCCGAATCGCCCTGGAGGGCGAACGCCCCCAGGAGGGCCGCGACGATGCCGAGCGGTGACCCGATCGCCGCGAGCGCCCCGCCGAGCCCCGGGAGGAGCGCGGACAGCGGCCCCAGGCGCGCCAGGAGTCCCGCGAGACCGCCAGCACCCAGTGCAGCAAACCCGGCGACCAGCGGGCCGATGAGACCCTGCAGGCCACCGAGCCCGAGCTCGACGAGACCGGCGCCCTCCCCCACGCGTGTGAGCAGGTTTGTGATGAAGTCCATCGCGGGACCGAGGACGGTGAGCAGCACCTGCCCGAACGCCTTCGCCCGCTCCTCGATGGGGCCGAGAGCCGACGTCGCGGCCGCGATCAGCGGCGCGATCTTCCCGTAGATGGGCTCGAGCGCGTTCGCGCCGATCCGGCCCATCGCGGCGAAGAAGTTCTTCGCGGCACCGGGAACGGTCTTTCCCATCTCCTGCGCGACGGTGCCGGCAGCGGATGCCGCAGCATCGGAGAAGGTCTGGAAGTCGATCTTCCCCTCGGTCGCCATCGTCCGGACTTCGTCCGTGGTGACCCCGAGCTGCTTCGCCAGCGCCTGATAGATCGGGATGCCCCGGTCGGCGAGCTGGTTCAGATTGTCCGTGTACGCGCGGCCGGTGGAGGCGACCTTGTTGAAGATCGCCCCGGTCTCCTCCATCGAGGTTCCCGACGCTGCCGCGACGTTCGCGACACCCTTCAGCGTCGCCCGGAGCTGCTCCCCGGGCTTGATGCCGGCAGCGACAGCACCAGCGGCGACCGTCGCCGCTTCACCGAGACCGAACGCGGTCCCCCGGACGGCACCGAGAGCGTCGCCCATGATCGACTGCACGTCCTCGGCGGAGTTGCCGAGACCGGTGAGCTTCGCGCGGGCGGTGTCGATCGCGCCGAGGCGGGAGAACCCCTTGCCCAGCGCGACGCCGATACCAGCCGCCGCTACGGTGACGGCCGCTGTCGCGGCGTTCTGGATGCCGGAACCGAGCGCACGCCCAGCGGCAGAGCCAGCGTTCGCAGCCGCCCGGACGACGGACTGGAACGCGCTCGAGGTCGCGGACCCCAGCCGGGACGCGCCGGCTGCGAACGTCGACACCATGCGCGATGCGGCGGGCCCCGCGGCGCTGACGGCCTTCGTGAACCCGGCGGACACCTGCGAGGTAAACGGCGACATCCACGTCGACACGCGGCGTCCGAGGTTGATGAACGGCGACGCGATCAGGGTGGCCGCGGCGTTCGCGTACTGGATCGTGGGACCGAACGCGCCCCGGAAGGTCGCGCCCACGTTCGCCATGCCACGGCGGACGAACCCGCCGATCGACGCGAGGCGCCCACCGACGGCTGTCGCCATCGACGTGAACGCGGCGGACACCTGTTGCGCCTGGAGGCGGGCGAGACGTCCGAGGGCAGAGAGGCCGGTCACGTCTTGTAGGCCGCGGATCATGCCGCCGACCGAGCCGGCGACGCCGGAGAAGGCGGATCGGGCGGCGTTCGCGTCCCGGTACCCGGAGCGGAGGTTCGACAGCATGCCGCGGAGGCCACGGTTAGCCGCGACGGTCGACTGCTCGACCGCTGCCTGTGCCGCGCGGAGGGTTTCCTGCGCGGCACGCATGCGCTGCGTCGCCGCGGTCACGGCGTCGGTGGACACCTGAGCGGTCCGCCGGGCGCTCGCGAGACGCTCCTCAGCAGCCACGGCCTGGGATGACCCCTCGCCGCTCTTCGCGATTGCCTCGGCCAGCCGCGTCTCTGCGACCCGCACGCGGCCGGCGTCGTCCTGCTGCTTCAGCCGTGCCCGCGCGAGCGCCGCCGAAGCGGACGCAACCTCGCCGGTCAGCTTCCGCATCTCGGGAGCGCCAATGTCACCGGCACCCGAGCTGAGCGCCGACTTCAGGTCGCGTCCGAGGGCGCGCCCTGCCTTCGTGCCGACGCCCTTGAACCCGCCCTCGAACGAACGCGCGCCCGCAGCGCCGGCACCCTTCGTCTCACGGGTGACGCGGGCCTTGAAACCCGTCATCACCGGGAAGATGCTGACGTGACCGGTAGCGACCTCGGACGACATGGCACCTCCCCGGTGATTCAGCTGAAGACGATGCCCGCCTCGAGGTCGGCCTGAGCCGCCGCGATCTCATCGGGCGTCGCCTGGTTCCTCTGCTTGCGGCGCGGGTTCTCGAGCGCCCACGGTGCTACCTTGCGGAACACCTTCGGGTCGCCGATCTGGGCAGACAGTGCGATCAGCTGCGGCATCGAAGCCGGATACGCCCACCCCGCGAGGTGAGCACCGATGTGTGTGGAGCCGTCAGCTATTGCCTCTTCCAGGAGGGTCTTCGCTTCGCCCCAGGTGACTCCGTCGCCCAGGTCCGAGAGGCCGATACCGTATGACTCGCGCAGAGTGCGGGCGATCGGCCCCCGGTGTTCCTCGATCAGCTGGACGACGGCTTGGATTCCGGGAAGGCGAGCTCCTGGGCGCGTCCGATGGCGCGGAAGTACTTCTCGGTCATGATCGCCGACGGGATGAGCCCCTGCTCGTCGAACGCGTCGGCGACCTCTTCGCCGGCGAACGTGACGAGGAGGTGCCGGAACTGCTCGACGGGGTCGTCGAACTGCTTGTTGAGGTCGGCGACCATCGATGCCTTGAGCTTGAGGGGCAGCTTCACGATCTGCCCGTCGCCGAAGCGTCCGACGAACTGGCCCTCGACGATGATGTACTTCGTCTCGTTGAGCTTCTCGAGCTCGGCGACTTCCGCCTCGTCATCCCAGGCGTCGAAGTCGGCGTCGGAGAACTCCGGCGCCTTGGTGGTTTCGGTGGCACGTGCGGCCATGGTTGGTGCTCCTTATCGGGGTTCTCGGGTTCGGGTTGATGGGCTGGCCGGGGCGACCCGATAGCGTCCCGGCCAGCCGGTCTCGGTTTCCGTTAGGGGGTCACGGGCGCGCCGGGCACGCCGTAGAACTCCCAGTACGGGGCGTTGTTGAACAGCGGGTCTTCCTGCCACGTGAACGTGACAGCGATTCCCTCGACTTCGCCGCGGGTCTGCTGGTCCAGCTCGACTGCGGTGACCGAAGCGACGCCGATCTGGCGCTTCTCCTTGCCGTCCCGGTACTTCGTGACCACGAGGAGGATGAACCGGTTGTCGGGCAGCGAGGAAGAAACCTCGATGACGCCGTTCTCGTCGGCCTCCTTGCCCTCGGTGAGCTGGCGGACGGCGGCGTTCTGCTCGGCGAGGTTGATGACGATGGAGCGGGTTCCTTCGCCGGCGAGCGTGTAGCCCTTCTGGAAGAACTCGATCGCGTCGCCGGTCTCGCGAGACGGTGCCGGGCCGCCGTCGACCTTGTACAGGCCGAGGCGCTTGTACGCCGCCGGCAGCACCAGTGGCGATGCCGCCAGGTCGGTCTTCTCGATGACGTTGGCCTCGATCACCTGGGCGAACGCCGCGAGTCCCGTGATGGGAACTCCGACGGCTTCCAGGTCGTTGCCCTGTGCGTCAGCGGTCATGGTCTTCTCCTTCTCCCGCTGCGCGGGCTTCGATGGTTGGGTGGCTCACCAGGAGCCGGCGACGACGTACTGGGCCGTGAGGTACCGGCGGCTGACGTCGAGGTTCTCGGGGACCGCGTAGGGTCCGAGGCAGCCGTCGGGCTCGACCGCGACGATCGGGGTGCGGGAGACGGGCGCGGGGACGTCGTAGCCGAGTGGCAGGTCGAGGTCGAACAGCAGCCCGGCGAGCCACCGTGAGAGGTCGTTCGCGGGGAGGTCGTACAGTCGCGTCCCGGCGAGCACCGTCGCGCCGATGGATCGGTCGAAGGTGACCTGCGATAGGCGCGGGCCGGAGTCGTCACGGATGACGATCACCGGGCGCGTTAGCGGCAGGGCGAGGCTGGCGGACTCCTTGTTCGACACGGTCACGTTGTGTCCGTCGCGTGCGGCGCATGCTCGCACGTATGACGTGAGCCACAGCTCGAGGTCCGGGGGTTCGACCCTCATGCTCGGGCCGCTTTCAGCGCGCGGGCGAGGTTCCCGGTCTTGCTTTCGATGATCAGCGACTTCGGGTCCTGCGCGACGACGCGGTAGACGCGGCGGTAGCGGGACTCGCGGACGACGACGCGGATCCGGTCGCGGTAGCTGCCCGTGTCGACGGGGGCTGTTGCGCGGGCGACGCTCGCCGCGCGCTCCGCGGCCTGCTTCACGATCCCGTCGACTCCGGGCGAGCGGAGGACGTTGTCGAAGAACGCCTGGTTGAACTCGATGTCGGTGTTTCCTGATCGAGTCATGGACGCCTCCTCCGTGTCAGCCGACGTATCGGGTCAGCGGGACCTCTCGCGGTGGGGTCCACCCGGTGAACGGGTTCGGGTCCGCCGCCGGCGGGATGCCTTCGATCGTGTACGTCGGTCCGTCCGCGCCTTCTCGGATGCGGTCGCCCTTGGCGATGTCGAATGCGCCGTCGCAGAACAGCGACTTGGCTTCGAGTGCCTGCTCGCGAGTCGCGGTGGTCAGCATCGATGTGGAGGTCTGCGCGATGAACGCGCTCGGGATCTCGAGTTCATCGGGGTCTTCCCAGTCGGCGCCAACCTCCTCGCTGGAGTAAGGGTCGCGGATGAGCTTGGCTCTGAGTCGGTAGACCGTCTCACCGTGGGGGAAGTCCATGCCCCCACCGGAGATGTTGTCGAGCCAGGACATCACGGACCCCAGACGAGCTTGTACGGCGCGAGGGTGTCCTTCTCGGACTGCAGCAGCGGCAGGCTCAGCTGGCCGCCGTCCGCTCCGGTGAGGTACCTCACGGATGCTGGCCCGATGCCCTGCTGACCGATGCCGACAGCACCTCCCGCGGTCTGCGCCGCGCGTTTGGTGAGGCCGACGATCAGCGCGGCGACGTCCGGTACCTCGTCGACGGGGTACCCGTGCTCGAGTTCGATCTCGATGCCGCCGAGCTCGGTGGTCCATCCCGACGGCAGATCGACCATGCCAGCGTTTCGCGAGTACCGGATGCTGGCGGTGACGTCGACGCCGTCATTCTTCGCGCTGATGATGTTGCTAATGCGCTGCGACGGCAGGAGAAGCGTGACGCCTCCCCTGCCGTCGAGCACGAGTGTTTCGGTGATGACGGGCGCGACGTGCCAGCCGCATTCGTGCCGCACGGCTCCGTGAGCCGCGTCGAGCCAGAACTGCGGGTTCACCTGCGTCTGGCTGGTCACGATCGGTGTGGTTGCCACGTCCGTCACCACCTTTCTCAGCCTCGTCGGCTGCGTGCGCTGGTCTGCGCCTTCGGTTCGGCGGCGGCGACCTCCGGGGACTCCGCGGTCTCGTTGACCGTTTCGACCTCGGGGGTGAGGAGCCCGCGCGCTCGCGCGTCGGACTCGGTCAGCTGCATCGTGTGCGGCACGCCGTTGATGTGGACCGTGTACTCCTTGAGCGACTCGGTCATCAGGCAGCCTCACCGATCGTGATCTTCACGAACGCCGAGGGCCGACGGACGGCGAGCGCGACGCGCTCCTCGCCGAGGATCGTGATCTTGTTGTTCACGAAGTCGTCCTCGTTGGTGTTCGTCGCCTGCAGCGACAGCCCGCCCTTGCGGTAGACGGTGGCGCCGAGCTTGCCCGCGCCGACGAGGATGGTGCCCTGCGCGATCGCCGGGGTGACGATCGTGCGCTTGCCCCAGATGGGCGGGTTCTCCATGATGTCGCCGTTGCCGTACTGGCCCGTGAAGGGGCCGCCGGCGAGGTACTGGCCGTTGGCGTCCTTCGTGAGGCGCAGCGCCTGGTAGTCGACGGGGTTGATCGCGATGCCGTCGGCGACGAGGTCGGTGGCGGTCTCCACCTTCGTCAGGGCTCGGAAGATCGCGTCGAACACGTCTGCCTGCCCGGCTGCCGTCTCCGTCTGCAGCCCGGACCGGTTCAGCAGGCCGCGGACGTTGGTGCCGGTGCCGGTGCCGTTGAGGAGCTGGTCTTCCTCGGCGAGCTGCAGCTGGTACAGCAGGCGGCCCTCGATCTCGGAGACGAGGAACGCGGCGTCCTCGGTCATCTCGTCCGAGATCTTGATGTAGCCCGCGATCTTCTTCAGCGTCTCGGTGACGGGGTCGTAGTCGGGGAAGTGCAGCTGCGGCTTCCGCGCGCCCTCAGCGACGGTCGTGACCGCGCCCTCGATCGTCGGCGACTCGGTGAAGTACACCAGGGTGTTGCCCGAGAGCGTGCCGGCGCCGAGCCACTCCGCGAGGAAGGGCCGCTGCCGCTTTCCGCGGACGGGGTTCAGGTCGTACTCGGGGAGGATGATCCCGGCACCCGTGGTCGTGGTGAGGTGGGTGTCGGTGGCTGCCTTGAACTCGGGCAGCACGATGTTCATGCCGCGCTTGCCCTTGAACTGGTTCAGCTCGCCGAACGCGCCCTTGACGAAGTGGCGACCGAGCGTGATGTCGGAGCCGTCGCGCTCCTTCTTCTCGACCTCGGGCATCGACGAGATCGAGTCGAGCAGCGCCTGCGCGTCCATGCTCGCCTTGATCTTGGTGTCGAACTCCTTGATCTCCGCGACGAACGCGGTGACCTGCCCGATCTCGTCCTCAGTGAGGGGGCGATCCTCGTTCTTGGCCTTCTCCGCGACCTGCCGCGCCTTCGCAGCGACAGCCTCGCGCTCCTTCACAAGCTTCTCGCTCATGCGGAAGCCTCCGTTCCTGTTTCGATGTGAATGCCCGCCTCGGCGAGCTGGATGTACGCGAGTGCTTCATCTGCCGTCTGCGACTTGCCCTTGACCGGCTCCTCACCCTTGGCCGGTTCCGGCTCCTCAGGCTTGGCCGGCGCGGGGTCCTCACCGCTGCCAGATTCCGACTCGGTTTCTCCCGCCACGTCGGCGGGAAGTTCGATGCCCTGCTCCTTGACCGCGCTCGCGGCGAGTAGGAAAGCGCCTCGCGCGAGCGCGAGGGACTCGGCTGTGGTCTTCAGCAGGGCGACCAGATCGGTCTCGGATGCCGTCGCCGCGGCCTTCGCGGCGAGGATCTCCGTCTCCTGGTTGGCTCCGATCGGGACCACAGATACCTCGTGAAGCTTCAGCTTCCGGAGCTCGTAGAAGAACCCGTGCTCCTCGGACTCGACGAACGCGCCCTCGAGCACGGTGTACCCGAAGGACATCTGGTTGACGCGTCCCTCCTTGAGGAGCTTCAGCGTCTGCTTCGCGTTCTGGGTATCGAGGTCGAGCTGCACGCGCACCCGCAGGCCGCGTGAGTCTTCCTTCGCCCACACGGTCGCGCCGATGTTCTTGAACGGATCCTTGAAGTCGTGACACCAGTAGACGGGCACGCCCTTGCCGTTGTCGCCGTACTCGGCGAGGGTGTCGGTGAACGCACCCGGGATGATCACGTCACCGTAGGAGTCCTTGTTCCCGAACACCGCGGCGTAGCCTTCGAACTGGCCCTCATCCAGATCGATTGCTTTCACCTCGATCGTCATGGTCTTCGTCTTCACTGCTCGACCTCCAAAGTCGACACGGTGCCCGGCTGTGCGGAGCGCCCCGCCGCGTACTCGGTGTGAGCACGGGCATTAATCCCTTCAGCGACCGCAGTCGCCATGTGCGCGGGCATTCCCGCCTTGATGAGGTCTTCGGTCAGTTCGCGGTTCCAGCGGCCGCCGTCCCACCACGGCGATACGCCGCCGTCGCGCTTCGCGCTAACCACCTCCGACTGGCGTACGAGGAAGGCCGCGACGGCTTCCTTCGCCGCGCGGTCGGTTGCTGCTCCACCGTCCTGCGGCGATGCCTGCCCCCCGAAGAGCACGTTGAGCGGCCGGACCATCTCGTCGCCGCCCTCGACGGGTGACAAATTGAACAGCGCGCGAGCCTCGTTGACCGTCTGCCAGGGGGCTCCGGTCGCTGTCGAGACCACGGCGGCCTGCTCTTCGAACGATCCGCGCAGCTTCGCCTCGACGTTGAACTCGACGTACTGGTTCGCCGGCGCGCCGAGCGCCGGCAGCACGAAGCTGTTGAAGCGGTCCTCGATCTTCTTGACAATCGGTCCGAGCGAGTCGCCGTACAGGGACCGCCGGAACTCGCGCACGTTGGCGAAGTTCGCGTTGTCGAGGATGCCGACCATGGTCGGGTTGATGTAGTAGACCTGCGCGCACATCTCGAGCGAGGCGCGAACGGATTCGATCCACTGGTCTTCCTTGGCGGCGACCCGTGTGGTCTTGTACTCCATCCCGTCTTCGAGCAGCGGTGCGTCGCCGGCGCGAGCGCCCTTGTTGCCGGTGAACGCCTGCCACATGCGGTCGAACCGGCCGCGCGCGGTGTCGTCCCAGCGCGGTGCTCCCGCCGGGCGGGTGAGGTAGCCACCGAATCGGCCGCCACGCTTCCAGACCTGCTTGCGGAAGATGCGCGCGTCGTGCTGCTCCTCGAGCATCAGCTTCAGTGTCTCGACCGGCGACGTGGCGTCCATCGGCGCCGACGGCGTCCAGCCCTTGAACCGGAACACCTTGTCGGCGGCAAATTCGAGCGTCTTTCCGTCGTTGGTGACGATGTCGTACCCATCCGCCTGGAAAGCGTTGCGCTTCTTCGGCGTGACCCACTTCTTCGGGAACACCCGGAGCGTGTCGTCGGGCATCAGTACGAGGTACGAGTCGTCCCACAGAGCCCACTCGCCGACGAGCGCGTACAGCAGCTCGCTGAATGTCTCCTCGCCGTTCGGGGTGCGGAGCAGCTCGGCGATCTTGCCGTCTCGGACACGTCGGATCTCATCGCCGTCTCGCTCGTAGAGCTTCAGCGTGAGCTGGCTCATTTGGCGAGCTATGAAGCCCACCACCGTGCGCAGGTGCGGCTGCGACTTCCAGAGCGCCTCGATGGTGTGCCCCTCGAGCCCCGAGCCCTCGCTCATGAACGCGACCGCGGTGACGGTCTGTCCGTTGAACTCGCCAGCGACCTGCCCCCGCACCTTGTTCGCGATCATGTTCGTGAAGGTGTCGAGGAACGAGGCCATCAGGTCACCACCAATCCTTCGGTTCTTCCCCGTCGACGACGGTGTATGCCGATATCTGCTCTGGCTCGGGATCAACGCTCAGGAGCGTGTACAGCGCGACGGTGACGGCGATCAGCGGCGCGATGTCGACGGGAGCCTTTTCACGGTCCCACACCGGCATTCCGTTCAGCTGGCGCGTGGTTCCGTTCTCCGCTGCCATGTCGAGCGTTGGCTGCGCTCGGTGCCGTACTCGCCCGTCGCGTACCGCGTCGTGCAAGCGGCCCGCCGTATTCAGGAAGGGGGTACCTGCGATCTCGTGGACGGTGAACCCGGCGCGCTTGAGCGGCTCGACCAGGTCGGACACCGGTGCGCCGCGCCCCTGCAGCGCGACCTCGGCGATCCCGGTCTTCTCTCGCACCTTCTCCAGGTACTCGACGACCCACAGCATGTTCGGGCGCTGCGCGATCACCTCGACGTGGGCCAGTTCGTCATCACGGAGGCCAGCGACGGCGATGTACGACATCTTGCGGTCACCGGAGACATCGACACCCAGCACGCGCCGCGCGCCGTCCTGGATCGTCGAGCCCTCGTACACGAGCACGCCCCGTTCGTCGACCTCTGGCGCATCCGCGCACGCGGCCCACGCCCCGAAGTCGAGATACGGCACGATCTCGGCGGTCACCCACTGGCCGAGGACCTCGATCTTCTCGACGTTCTTCTCGCGAGAGTCGGCGGCCGTCTTCATCAGGCCCTTGATCGTCATGCCGGGGAGGTACCCGGCGGACGGATTGGCCTGAGCGAACGCGTGCTCGTCGTCCAGTTCCGCGTCGGGGTCCGCCGACCATTCGCCGATGAACCACTCGGTCTCGGGGTCATCGACTCCGTCGTGCGCGATGGATCGGACGTCCTTGAGCACGCGGGAGCGTGCGGTGCCGGCGTTCGAGAAGCAGACGAGCAGCGAGTCGAACATGGCGTTCGCCGACTTCTCGATGGCAGACCAGCCCTCGTAGTCGTACTGCTGTCGAAGCTCGTCGAGCATCAGGCGAGCTGCGGAATGACCGCGCGCGCCATCGAAGGTGCGCGGCAAGTAGGTGGCGCCGCCGAGGGTCTTCAGCTCCGTCTCGCCGTTCGTGGTGCGCGGCGGGTACGTGAAGTCCTGCAGCATCGGCACGCGGTCAGGGGCGATGCCGACCTTGAGGTCGTCAGGCGCTCCCCACCGGCGCACCTGCTTCCAGGGCTTCATGGCGATGTCGAGCTTCTGCGCGGCGCCGACGACGATGAAGTCGAACTCCCGCAGCTTGTCCGGCCACCGGCCGGCGTCGACGTAGATCCAGAACGCGGCGAGCACGGCGCCGATCAGCGTCTTGCCGTTCTGGCGGCCGACGATGATCAGCGCCTTCCGGAACCGGAGCGTCCCGTCCGGGTTCAACTCGAGCATGTGGATGAGGAGCCATTCCTGCCACGGCAGGAGCTTCACGTGCAGCACGTCGCGGGCGAAGTCGATGACCTCGAACCCGCGCGATGTCTTCGGCGTCAGCTTCGCGACAAGAGGCTTCGTCCAGACGCGCGGCTCGGTGATGCCGAAAGCGAGACCCGCCACGGCACCTCCCCCGCGCTCAGCCGCTGCGTCCGAGCTTCTTCCGCATCGCGGCGATGTCGTTCTTCGGCGGCGCCGGCACCGAAGCGCCGCGACCAGCCGGCGCCTCGTCCTCGGGAACGAGACCGAGGGTGTCGAGGTACTTCAGGAAGCTCGCGATCGAGACGTTGTCGTTCGCTGGCACCTTGGGGCGCCCGCCGTCGTCGGCGGCGTCGTCGTTCGCCCACTCGACAATCAGGTCCCACGCGTCGATCTTCCGAGCGAGCGCACGAGCGGCGGCGATCGCGGCGGCGTGACGGGCTCGAAGGTGCGTGGCGTTTCGGATCGAGCGCTCGAGCGCCTCGGCCACCGACTCCTCGACGAACTTCGCCACGGGGCACCTCCTCGCGCGCGCGACCCCCTATCGGCTGAACCGGGGGGAGAGGAACAGGCCGAGCGGGAGGTGTTCCCGGTCTCGGGCCTTCCTGAGAGTTGAACGCCCCTCCCCCTCAGGGGCGGGCGACGAGGGCGGGCGCGACGTGGGGTGTGAGGTTCTGCTTCTCCTCGGCGGTGAGGTCGTCGCTCCACACGATGTCGTCTGCGGTGTACCCGCGGGCGGCGTCAGGTGTGCGTGGCGTGACGATGACCAGGGGGGTGATGCCCAATGCGCGGGCCTCGTGCTCTCCACGGATCTTCGTGGGTGCGACGAGGATGAGTCGGCGGTTCGGGTCCGGTGCGACGTCGGCATGCTCGGGCTCGGGCTGCAGCTCCACGTCCTGCACTGGCTCGTGGTCGGTGGCCGGCGCCATGACGACGTCGACGGTGTGGCGCGGGTTCATCGGTGCCTCCTGTGTCAGGTCCATTCCTGCGAGGGGATGCCGAGGCCGGGCCGTGGTGGCTCGTTGCCTCGTGCGTTGTTGCAGTCGTGCGCTGAGGCACGGAAGTTCGCGGGGTCGTGCTGGAGTTCCGGGTGGGTGGACACCGGGTAGAAGTGGTCGAGCTCGAAGCGGTCCCCGTTGCTGTAGTCGTCGTGGGGTGCGTCGTAGTCGATGTGGTGCTGGCCGCACAGCCAGCAGGGTGCGTTGGTCTCGGCGCACTCGGCGCGGAACGCTGCCCGGTCGATGACGAACTGGCGTGTCGTCTTCCTCTGGTCAGCCACGTGAAAGCCCTTCGAGGGTGGGAGTGGGGCGGGCGCGTCCGGTACGCGCAACCCATTCCCGATCGCGCCCCACTCGAAACCGGAAGCCTCGCGCCACCGGTTGGTGCCGCTGCCACGCGGCTGTCACCCGCTCACGCCGCGTGCGAAGCGACCAGCGGGGATGTCCTGCGTCCCGCCACCCATCACCGCTCAGTGCGCATGGTTGCGACCAAAGACGAGGGGCATTAGCCGCGACCCCCGGATGTCAAGGCGGGAGGTTGCGCGGCGCCCGGTGTCGCTCTGCTGTGAAGTGTGAGCGTGTGGCGGCGGGACGAGATCCCTGGAGGAAGAGCACCTAACCCCAGGAAGCACGAATCCCGGCCACCTGCGCTTGGGCATGGGTAACCGGGATGTGACGAGAGTAGCACCTCGCGCGCGTGCGCGCGCGCGAGCAGCGCTCGGCTCGGCGTGTCGCGCCCCACGATCTCGCTACTCGGCGCGGCGCTGCGCTGCCCACCACGCGCGCACTGCCCGGTCCTCGGCTTCTCGATCGACGCACGCGCGCCGGCAGGCTGGACACCCGCAATGCTGTCGGACGGTGTGCCCGCAGTCGCCCGCGCTCTCGTCGCCCTCGGAGCTCGGGCCGTCAGGCACTGCGGTCCTCGTCGGCGAGTCTCTGGACGGCGTCTCGCATGAGCGACCGGTCGAAGCGCACGTACCGCTGGGTGGTGCCGACGGAGGCGTGCCCGAGCATGGCCTGCACGAGCAGGATGTCGCGCTGTGACGCGTAGAGGCGGGTCGCGAACCGGTGGCGGAGCTGATGCATCGTGAAGCCCTCGGGCAGCAGGTCGCGCACGAGGATGCCGACGTACCGGGGCGAGAGGTGCCCGTTCTCGTTGCCGGGGAACACGTAGCCGGGTTCGGCCTCCGCGAGCGCGCGTCCGAGGGATGCCGGGAGCGGGACGACGCGCTCGTGGCCGCCCTTGCCGTGGACGAGCAGGCTGTGGCCGACCATGTCGTCGATGAGGTCGTCGGTGTGGACGCGGGCGACCTCGCCGCGGCGGAGGCCGACCTCGCCGGCGAGGCGCAGCATGAGCGTCTCCCGGGGGCCGGCCTTCGCGAGCGCCTCATGGTAGGCCCGGTCGGGTGCGGGCCGTGCCGCGGCCTGCTTGATCCGCACCTTGGGGAGGCGCTCGGCGATGTTCACGGTGACGTGGCCCTCGTCGAGCGCCCACTGGTAGAAGCGGGTCAGGGTCGTGCGGCGGCCGCGGCGGGTGTCCTGTGCCCACACCTGCGCCGCCGCGTAGTCGACGAGCTCGTCTGAGGTGAGGTCCCACGGGCCCGGGCTGACGCGGCGGGCGACGTGCTCGAGGTGGTAGCGGCGCGCCATGATCGTCGTCTCCGGCTTGCCGCCTGCACGCTCATGGCGCAAGAACGAATCGATGGCGCGCCGCCACCTCCTGTCGAGCATGGGGTCAGTCGCCTTTCTTCTCGCCAGCCTCGGGCTTGGTGATCTTGCATCGCCCGCACGAGAGGATGATGTAGTTGCTCAGCCACATGGCACGGTGACGACTACTGCACGGGCGGACGACGTGCTCGGGGCCGTCCTTCTGCGCCCGGAACACGATCGGATCGCTCACCTTCGGCGGCTTCACCCGCGTCTCGGTCATGGCTTTTCCTCCGAATCGGTCGATTCGGTGGACGGCCACAGCGGCTGGCCGAACGCACCGAGATAGACCAGACCGTCCTCGGTCGGGTGGATGATCGACGAGAAGTTGTCTCCGTCGAACCGGACGCGGATGCGGTGATCGGCGCTCGTGATCCTCCCGGGCCGACCGTTGTAGGTCACGCGCCGTCCACGGATCACGGGCACGCCGTAGTAGCTCCGGACGTATTGCATCGTCACGTGCCGCTCCCACCCGTGTGGGCCGGGATGTCGGCTGCGTTCTCGAACCGCGCCACCACGTCGATCAGATGAGACGTGTCCGTGTCGCTCTCCGATGTCCACGTGATCTTGAGGCCGTCCGGCATTGCGAATGTGATCGTCGCGCCCGCCAGAACCTTGAGATTTGCCATCATTCGCTCCTGTCGCCCTGTTGGTTGTTGGCCTGCGCCCGGAGCAACTGGAATGCCCGACCCGCAGCATCGCGTCGCTCGTCGATGGTGAGGAAGGGCACAGCGGAGATTGCGATGAGGTTCGCGATCTCCTGCTGTTTCACCTGCTCCGCTCGACCCTTCGCGTATTCGTCAGCCCAGGTCATAGCTCTGCCTGCCGCTCGGTCGAATCGGCGTCCTCGCTGCGCTCTCCGATGCACGGCCCGCAGTCGCACTCTTCGTCTGCGCTGTTGTGCAGCATGTGCAGTGACGCGACAGCGATCGAGGTCTCGCCGTACACCCCGAGGTGGATCGAGACGGCGTAGTCGCCGCTCATGAACACTGCGTCGAGGTCGTGGCCGCGTCCCGGGCGTTGCTCGTGCTGCACACGCACCGCCCACATGTGGTGGTCGATCTGCGTTGGCAGGTCTTCGAGGTCAGCATGACGCTGCGCCTCGGCGACTGCTTCCGGCCAGGCGCGTCGCTGCTTCTCAGTCAGTTCAGGCAACAAGGCCCGCATCACGAACCCCCATTCGTGTGATCCGGGACGCCGACGCGGGGCCGTGCAAACTCGGCGTCCGCTGCAGCCCAGGAGTCGAGCGTCGCGGCGATCAGCGCACCGGCCTTCTCGAGATTGCGCCGTCGGCCCGCCTCGGGCTTCCAGAACCGGTCCGCCCACGGCCACGACACTGGGGGGCGCTGCAAGTCAGACGGATGCGGGTGCGCGGCCGCAGTGAGGTAGCACATAGCGGCAGCCATCAGCTGGTGCTCGTGCGCCCGATCATGCGCCGCGTCGTAGCCTTCCTCGGCGATCTGCCGCTCGCGCTCGGCGGTGATCGCGTCCGTTCCCTTGGTCACTTCGTGCTCCTGTCCTGTTGGTTGGTGACTGCGGCGCTGGCGGCTTCGAGGGCGGTGCGAGCGTGATTGCGGCACCGGTCGACCGGCCCGCTCCACGACTTATCGCCGCGGTGCTCGACCTTCTCGAGATGCACCCGCTCGGACCATGTCCGCCACGACGGCATCGGGTTGAGGTTCCAGATCGCCTCTGCGGCCACCTCAACCAGTTCGTCCGTGACCTCGGCGAGGGCTTCTGCTCGTACCCGGGCGTCATGAGCAGCAAGCCATCGACGCGCCGCCTCCTCGCTCCGCATCTGGTCCTGATGCCCCTCGATGCTGATCCGTGACAGGTACTCGGAGAACGTCTCGTCTGCGCGCTTCGGGTTGGTGACCGCCGAGGGGAGCGAGTACGAACGCATGACCTCTTCGGTGGTGGGTGTGTACTGCTCAGCGCTCACAGTTCCTCGCCTCCGTCCATGGCATGCGCCGCGCTCACGTGCGCGATCGCGGATTTCACGGCCTTTCCTCGCGTGCCGTACCCGCTCTCGTAGTCGCACGAGTAGCAGTAGCTTTTGTACTCGCGGCCCCACTGCGAGAACCGGATGCCGAAGTGGCGGAATGACGGTCGGCGGCGGTTCGCGCGCTGTGCCCGGCGCGCTGAGCGTGGTGCGGCGTCCTCCATCTGCTCGCTCAGCGATTCGGCCTCGGTGATCTGCTCAGCCACGGTCGGCCTCCTCCATCGCGATGCGGTCTCGGATGGCGTCGCCCTGCGTGCGGATGCGCAGCGCTTCACGCTCGTGCTCGTCAGCCGCTTCCCGGAACGCGTCGGCGATGTCCATGCGGCGATCCGCCTTGGCGTAACGCTCCTCCTGCATGGCACGCGCCTTCTCGATGTCGAGGGTCACTGGTCTTCTCCTTCTGAACGGGCGGTGAGCATGCCAGCGACGCCACGGAGGATCATGACGACGTCCTCCGCGATCGCCTGCATCACCACAGGGCTGTTGTAGGGCGGGGCATAGCCAGCGTTCCCCGCGTGCTCGGCGTAGGAGGCGCGGATCTGCTTGTCGGCGGCGTCGAACGCGGCGGCGCGGAGTGGGTGCGACGGGCTCATGCCCTCGGCGTCGAGGTACGGCGTCAGCCACGCCTCAGCGAGCTCGACCTGCATGGCCGGGTCAATGGGCATCGGACTCACCAATCTCTGGAATGGGAGTTTCTGAGTCCCCCACGAGGACGTACCCGCAGCTGACGAGCGACTCCTTCGTGACGAGGTACTGGGTGGTTCCGAACAGCTCGTCACGGTCTTCGGCTTGATAGATGCCGCCGAGCGACTTGACGCGCGAACCGGCAGTCAGCCAGGGCCCCGTCACGTGCAGGGTTGCGCCGAGCGCGTTGCGGTACTCGCCCGCCTCAACGGATGTTCCGGTCATGCTGCTGTCTCCTCTCGGATGGCAGTGGCCATGCTGTCTCCTCCCAGTCGCCGAACATCGCCGGCTGCAGCGGCTTCTTCACCCGCGCCAGGATCAGCGGGATGTGATCGGTTTCCATCTCGATCAGGTCAACCTCGCAGCCTTCGAGCAGCGCGGCCTCCCCAGTCGTCCCGGAACCGGCGTAGATGTCGAGCACCCGGCCTCCGCGGCGCGTCACGAGCCGGACGAGCCAGCGCATGAGTTCGAGCGGCTTCACCGTGGCGTGCACGGTGCCCTCCACGTTCGGACGTTCGCTCGTCGGGGCCTTGGCCTCGTAGCGGAAGGTCGGGAAGAACCGCGACGCGCCCCCACTGTCGCCGTACCCGCGCGCGCCCTCCGCGCTTCCGTACGCGCCGAGGATGCCGGCCTCCTTCGCCTGACGGGCGTGGTGCGCTTCGAGCTTCCCGCTTGTGAGCACGCCGGTCTGCGCGTCGAGCGCGTCCGCCTGCGACTGCTCGAGCAGGACATTCGTCGGGAACCGACCCGCTGCTGCCGGCTCGAAGTACTCGGCGCCGCGCTCGGCCGAAGTGGTGATCTTCGCTGGGCTCGCGCCCCGCATCGGCACCCGAGCCGCTTCGCGATCGCCCGCACTCATCGGCACTCGTGTGGCGTCGATGTTTAGTGCGCCCGTTCCGTGCGCGAGCACGTTCGCCGCGACGGTTCCGCGGAATGGCTTTCGGGCAACGATGATCGGCTCGAACGCGGGCTTGAGCGCCGTGCCCCAGCCCTCCCACTCGGCCGCCTCAGGTGTGTGCGACGTCGTCTTGAACTTGCCCTGTCCCGCCGCGGTCACGCCAGACTCACCCCGCGAGATCCCCGAGCGGTGCTGCCCGACGACCGCGCGCGCAGCGTAGTTCTTCGACTCGACCGTGCGCTCCGCCACGAGCTCTTCGATGCGCGCAGGCACGGCGGGCAGGTGCGGCCGGAGCTTGTCGAACAGATCAGCGGTTGCCACGGCGGGCTGCGTCGGGTGTGTGGTGAGGTGGTGCCCCATGTCCGTGCCGGTGAGTTCGTTCACGCGTTGCGGCGAGAGATGCGCTCGGAGCCAGCTCTGAAACTCCTGCGCGCGGAAGAGGCGATCGCGAGCGGCGTCCAGCTTGTCCACCGCCTGCGCGACGTCCATCGACTTTGGGAACCCGGAGCCGTACATCCACGCGATCGAGTCGCGGACCTCGAAGCCGGCGTCCTCGATCGCAACGGCGATGCGGTGCCAGGTGCGGGTGCCGCCGAACGACAGCAGGTGCCCACCGGGCTTGAGGACGCGGAGGCACTCGCGCCACACGTCGACGCTGTAGGCGATCCCGGATGAGTCCCACCCCTTACCCATGAAGCCGAGCTCGTAGGGCGGGTCGGTAACGATCGAGTCGAACGACGCATCGGGAAACGTCGGCAGAATGTCGAGGTTGGCGCCGTGCCAGAGGCGGAGGCCGCCGTCCTCGTAGATCGGGGCGGTCATGCCGAGACTCCGGAACAGAAGATCAGGTCAGGCATCAGCGAGCTCCTTCGCGTGCTCGAGTTCCCAGGCGAGACCGCGGGCCGACCACTCGGTGCCGCAGGCGCGGCAGCGGGCTCTCGCGGCGTTGACGGCGGCCTGCACCGTCGGCGCCAGCGCGTCGGGAACGTTCTCGGGGTCGTGGTCGGTGGGGCGGTAGGTGATGACGAGGGGGAACATGCGCTCCTCGCGGGCGGCGCGGTCGAACCACGTCGGGTTCCCGGTCAGCGCGTCGGTGCCCTGGGTGCAGTCCGGGTTCGGGCAGCGCTCCTTGCGGAGCATCGTCTCCTCGGGCTCGAGCGTCGCGCGGATCTGCGCGGCCCACCGACCGAGCGCCGCGATGATCGAGCGCTCGGCGGCTTCCTCCCGCTCTCGCTGTGCCCATGCGACGTACCAGCCGCGGAGCACTGCTGCCGGTTCGCCGCGGTGCGGCGCACCCGCGAGGCGCGCCCAGTCGGCGATGGTCGTCGACATCCGGGTGAACAGGTAGAGGGCGTCGGAGTCGAGCATGCCGCGGGTGTGCGCGAGCGAGGCGCCGCCCCCGGGACGGGCCGCGAGGGTCTCGCGGATCGCGGTGTTCAGCTGCTCCAGCAGCGGCTCGTGCTGCACCCACTTCGTGTGCGTGTGCGGTTCCGGCCCGCACTCGGGGCCGAAGCCGACGCGCGGCCGGCAGAGCGCGGTCCCGTCGTCGCTGAAGTGGATGACCATGGTCGTCGTCGGCAGCGTGAGGGCGTCGACGGCGTCGAGGAGCTCAGAACGGAGTGTCATCGCCGTACCCCTCCCCTGCTGCGCTCCACGAGCCGTCACCGGTGGGCTGAGTCGCCCACTGCTGCTCGGTCTGCTGCTGCGCCGCCTGGCCGGGACGAGCGCTGGTCGACGCGGCGCGGGTTACCTGAGCGGTCGCGTAGCGGAGCGACGGGCCGATCTCCTCGACCTCGAGCTCGATCGCCGTGCGGTTCTGGCCCTCACGGTCCTGGTAGGAGCGCTGGCGGAGGCGACCCGTCGCGACGACGCGCATGCCCTTCTGCAGCGACCCGGCGACGTGCTCGGCGAAGTCGCGCCAGACCGACGCTCGGAGGAACAGGGCTTCGCCGTCCTTCCACTCGTTCGCCTGGCGGTCGAAGGTGCGAGGCGTCGACGCGATGGTGAAGTTCGCGACTGGGAGGCCGTTCTGGGTGTATCGGAGCTCGGGGTCGGCGGTGAGGTTGCCCACCACGGTGATGATCGTTTCGCCGGTCATGCGGCGTTCCTTCCGTTCGGCTGGCCCTGGATGAACCGGAGCAGCTGTTCTGTCTCTTGCTGGTAGCCGGCGGCGGCACGGTGGCTGGGTGGCACGAGGCGTCGGCGCTCGTTGCGGACCATGCGCATCCGAGAGGGCGAGGCGGCGAGGTCCGCGAGGAACTCGGACATCCACTCGTCGGAGGCCATCCATGCGTCATGCGCTTTCGTCATCGGATGCCCCTGCTCGTCGCCTGCGGAGTTCTGCTTCGTGGACCATCCGTGCGTCCCTGCATGGTCCGCAGGGAACCCCACCTGATCCGATGGGCATGTGGTCCGTGCAGAACATCGGCGGGAGTGAATCGGGATGCTGTCCGGCGGGGCCCTCGCTGGCTCTCTCTCGGCTCTCTCCCTCTCTCCCCTCTACCGGGATGGCATCCGGATGCTGTCCGGACGCGCCCGGTGGGGGCGGGGGTGGGAGCTCCGAGGGCTTCGGTTTCTCCGGGGGCGTGTGGAATCGCGGGAGCACCTGGTAGTACTGCCGGTCCCCCACCACGTACGTGCGCAGGTACCCGCATTCCTCGAGCTTCAGGACGTCCATCGTCAGGTCGTCCTCCGAGGTGCCCAGGTCGTTCGCGAACGCCGCTCCCTTCAGGCTGCGGACGTTCAGTCGCGCGCGGCCCTCGTCGTCCGCCCACATGCGCAGCACGAGCGCTGTGAACCGGACCTCTCTCGGCATCTCGCCGAGATCCTCGTCCGTGATCTCCTCGGGCGTCACGAATCGCCTTTTGGTCATCGCCATAGCGAGTGGTCCCCTCGATGAATGCTCGGATGGCTGCGCCGAGTTCGTGCGCGGCCACCCAGAAGCACTCGGTCCATCCCGAGCCGTCGTGCGGGAGCAGTCGTGCCCCGTCGATCGACGACTCGAACCTCTTGTCGAACTGTTCCGCGAGCGCTGCGAGCGCGCCGCGCTCCCACGAGGCCGGGGTGTCCCGGCTGAGCGCGATGATCTGTGCGCCGGAGTCGACGAGCTCGCGGAGGCGTCGCATCTTCCACGCGCGGCCTACCTTCAGCACGTCGTAGCGCGGCCAGTACACGAGGTACGTCATCGCGAGGCGCGGGATGCGGCGCCGCGTGGCTGCGTGCGCGCTCATTGCTGCACCTGCTGACTGATGACACGCGTGATCATCTGCAGCGCTTCGAGCCGCTGGTGCTCGAGCACGATGAAGCACTCCGTGTAGCCGTAGCCGTGGCCGAGCAGCCACTTCGCGTCGGCCTCGCTGTCGAACGCGCGAATGAACTGACCGCGAAGCTCTTCGAGCACGGCACGCTCCCACGCGATCGGCACGTCGGCGAAGGTCGCGAGCAGTGTTGCGCCGCGACGAACCCAGAGCTTGTGGCGTCGCTCGTTCTTCTCACGCCCCACCTTGAGCACTCCGATGCCGTCGCCCTCCGGCGGCCAGTACACGGCGTAGACGGTCGTGGTTTCGGGTCGTGTCAGCGCGCCCATGAGTAGCGCCTCCCCTCGATGGGCGGGAAGATGCGGTCGGCTTCGGCCTTCCACTCGAGCCAGTCGTCGCCGTAGACGTCGATCATCAGGTCTTGCGCGACAGTCGGCGTCGTGACGATCCGCTCGGAGGCCGAGAGGCGGAACCACGTGCGAGTGGGCATGTGGAACACCGGGACGAGGAACGCCTGCCCCTCGGCCCAGTCGCGGATCTTCCACCCGAAGGCGAGCGCGGCCTGCTGCAGGTCGGACTCGAAGCGTTCGTTGTGTATCGCGCAGGCGGTGAGTCCCTCCTCTGGGATGGGCCGGCGGGTGTCGCCGCCGGCGCCGACGCGGGCGCGGTGCTGGAAGGTGAGGTGGCGGACGGTGCCGCAGACGACGCAGCCGCCGTCGCGGAGGTAGACCGCCGCGCGGGTGAGGACGGTTGGGGCGCTCATCGGTGCTCACCTCGGAAGTTCGCGTTGAGGCTGCGGAGGATCTCGATGTCCTCGGTCAGCGATCGGCGGACGTCGCGGGCGTACTCGAGCGCGAGCTCGGCGGTGTCAACGGCCTCCCATGCCGCGATGACGTCGGCGTCGGATTCGGCGACGAGGCGGCGGGTGGCCGCGTCGCGGCCCTGCGCCTTCTGGTAGGCGTACCCGCGGGCGATGATGAGGTTCCTCTTCGCGTCCTTGAGCGCGCGGGAGCGGTCATTCAGAACCGCCGGCGCTTCGGCGAGCGTCTGGCGCGCGACGAGCAGCGCGCCGGCGCACTGGACGGGTGTCGGGAACATCGCGAGCAGCTGCTCCTCATCGAGCTCGCCGAGGTTCAGCGGGACAAGCTCGATCTCGGTGCTCGGGTCGGCGTTCACTTCCGGCGTCCCTTCTTGCGCGCCTGGGCGCGGCGCTCGGCGCGGTTCGCGGCGGGGCGGTAGTCCGATGGCTGGCGGCCCGGCTTCGTTGCGGGCGCCCAGGCGTCGGGTTCGGCGGCCGCGAGCGCGGCGAGTCGGTCGTGGTACGCCTTCTCGCGGGCCCCGGTGCGAGCGCGCGCGCCGCGCATCTCGCCCCAGATCGACGTGAGAGCGTCCTCCGTCTCGGCCGCGGCGATCTCGGCATCCCAGTCACGTTCGGCGGGTGCGGCGGGCTGGGTGCCGATGGCGGGTGCGGCGGGGTCGCGTTCGTCCTCGTCTCGGCGGTCGCCGATGGCGTCGCGGAACGCGTGGCGGATCGCGTCGCGCTTCGCGGCGGCGCCGAAGAGGGTCATGGGCTTGCGCTCCCACAGGGCGCGCCACTCGTCGACGGCCGGGAGCGACTCGCTCCAGGCGATGATCGCCGTGTAAGGGACGCGGACGTCCTTGCGGTAGACGGTGACGCGGGCGAACGCGGGCGTTCCGTCGCCGATCCAGACGGGTGCCCAGTTGCTGCCGTCGGCGGAGAACTCGGGGGCGTCGATGCCGTCCCACTGGCCGGTGTTGATCGCTGCGGCCTCGTAGGCGGCGACGGTGTGCGCGAACTCCTCGATCGTGGCGCTCATGCGTCCTTCTCCGGCAGGTTGGCGAGGTCGGTGGTCCACCAGGTGCTGGCGTTGGGTTCGCTCATCGATTCGAGTTCGACTGCGGTGCCGGTGATGGTGCGGATCGCCCAGCGGACGCGTCCGACCATGAGGACGTCGCCGACCTCCCAGGTGGTGGTCTTCGGGCGGGGCGGTCTGGTGGCGTTCATGCTGCGGTTCCGTTCGCGGTGATGCGGAAGGTGGGTGCGGTGTTCTTGGGCATGCTGTAGAGCGCGAGCGCCGCGGTTTCGGCGGCGGCGACGCGCTCCTTCAGCTCGAGGTACTCGGCGTGGGACTCGGGCTCTGCGGACTTCCATGCGTCCTCATCGAGCACGAGGGTCTCGGGCTTGGGCTCGAAGAACAGGGACGCGCGGGATCCGGACTTGCGGAGCGGGTCGCCGGGCTCGGCCGGCTGGCTGCCCGCCCACTTCTTGATCGCGGTGCCGGCAGCTTCCTTCGCCTTCTTCGCGCCGGACTCGATCTGCTGCTGCTCGGCGTAGGTGGCGATGTGGTCGTCGATGTCGTCGGGGATGTCGTCGATCTCGGGGGCGCCGGCAGCGCGCCATGCGAGGAACGCGTCGGCCTGGCGGATGAGCTGCTCGATGCGGACGTCGTCGCGCGGCACCCACTGGTGGTGGACCTCGTCGCTGCCGTCGACGGTCCACGCGTACAGCCACCAGGCGAGGCCGGTGACGTGCATGCCCCACTGGATCTGATCGAGGTGGTCGGCGGGAATGTCGGTTCTGGCCCACTTCTCGGTGTGCCACTTCACCTCGACGCCGAAGTCACCGAGGTGCTCTTCGATCCCGAAGCCATCCGGCGTGGCGCGGTGCAGAGTCGCATCGGGATTTCCGAACAGAGCTCCTGATCGGCCGATGCACACCACGCCGAACAGCGTCCGCAGCTTCTCGATAATGCGCGCCTCGGCTTCGTGTCCCGCCTCGGTGTACTTGTTGCCGCGGAACGTTGAGCCGTTCAGCTTGGCGTCGAGGATCGTGCGCCACGCCTTGCGCGAGCCGCGGGCGATGTCGTGGACCTCCGACGCGGTGACGCCAGCGTCGCGGGCTTCGTGCCACTCTTCCTCGGGCGCACCTTCGGGAACGATGACCAGCAGCTCACGGTCCTGGATGGTCGCGACGCTCACTGTGCGAACTCCGGTCGCGGCAGGCCGTGGCAGTCGCGGAGCGACGTCCAGTAGAGACGCTCGTGCGCGTCCATGACGGCGTCGAGGGCTGGTGTGATGGTTTCGGGCGTTGCCCCATCGAACGTGATCGGGCGGATGACCTCGCCGAGCATCCGGTAGGTCAGCCCGTACATCTGGTCCGCGGCTTCCCGGCAAGCCGGCTCGGTCTGCTGGATGGCGACTTCCGCGGGCGCGTCGGGGTCGAGGTGCTGTCCGATGCCGACGCCGGCGATGACTAGGCCGGCTGCGGAGGTGAGGGCGACGGTCGCGCACGTGGTGACGAACGCGACGCGGTTGGGCTTACGCATGGGTGTGCTTCTTTCCGGTGAACATGCGAGCGTCCACGACACCGCCGCCGATGGGGGCGCCGATGATCAGCGTCCCGTCGTCAGGCAGCCAGGTGAGGCGGAAGTCGTCTGCGGTGGTGATCTTCTTCTCGTGCTCGCCGAAGTGGATGTCGATGAGGTCGACGACCAGTGCGGAGGGCAGGTGATCGGCGGCGCGGTTGATGAGACGGACGATGTCGTCGTCCGTGAGCCGCGCGTCAGTGTCTGCGGTGACGCGCCAGGTCTCAGCAGCGATGTCGTACCGTTCGGCGCGGTCAAGGTCTTCCCAGTGCTTGTCGAGCGCGTCGTAGACCGCGTTCGCGTGAGCGATCGCAGCGCCTCTCTGCACCTCGCGGACTGCATCGAGTCCGGCCGGCTGGGTGTGATCCGTCATGATGTGCCCTTCGTTCGGGATCGGGTGTTCAGGTCAGGTGTTCTCGGTGTCCCGCTGGATCCGTCGGATCCGCTCTCGGGCTTCGCCGACCTTGATCGCGATCCACGTGCCCCACAGGACGACGGCGGAAGGGATCCAGAGCCAGGCGGGTAGCTCGTCCGGATTGATGCCGTTCACGCGGCCACCGCCTGTTCCGCGACCTTGCGCTGGACGAACGGGAGGCCGGACGGACGCACCCGGGTGGTCTGCGTCGGGTGGACATTCCCTTCGCGGTCGGTCCAGGACGACGCGGTCAGCACGAAGTGGTGCATGTGCTTCTGGTACGGGAGCGTGGATCCGGGCTGGATGACGCCTGCCTCGCGGAGGCGGCGGTAGAGCGTGTTCCTGCCGACGCCGCACATCTTCGCGGCGGATTCCATGGAGTAGTAGCCGTCGGCGTCCATCAGCTGGTCGTAGGCCTCGACCTTGGGGGCGTCCTCTGCGGCCCGCGCCTCGAGCTGCGCGTTCCGTTCGACGGTCGCGAGGAGCTCCCGGAGTGCCTCGGTGTAGTTCTGCGGGAGAGCGGGCGCCGCGCCGTACGACCCGGTGCGGCGCACCGACGGAAGCACTTCCTCGAAGACGAACCGTTCGAAGCGCTCAGCCTCCGGAAGGCGGCTACCGATGATCAACCGGAGAACGTCGGGCTCGGCGAGGATCCGCACCTCCTGGACGCCGCCGGAGGTGTGAAGGGGGTAGCGTTTCGCGACCCCCTTGGTGTGCTTGCGGATCGCGTCGGCCGGGTTGGCGTACCCGAGGATGCGTGCGACGTCGTTGGCGACGAACCACGGTTCGCCGTCGATAACGACGGTGCGAACGTCGGCCCCGTCGAAGCGGAAGATGCTCAGCGCGGTCATGACTCGCCGCCGCTCGTGGCGACGCGAGTCTCGGCGATCCATGCGTTGATCTCGGACTCGAGGTAGACGACGGTCCGCATGGTGGGCTTGTAGTAGGCGGGGCCGGTGCGGCGGTCGCGCATGTCGGTGAGCTTCACGACGGTGAGGCCGGGCACCTTGGCGGCGACCTGCTCCGGCGACAGCCACACGGGCTGCGACTCGCTCTTCCGGATGGGGGTGACGGCCACGTCACTCCCCCTTCACGATGTGGAAGAGGTCGTCCTTGGAGATGTGGGGGAAGGCCGTAGCGACCTTCGCGAGGAACTCGTTTGACGCGACGACCTTGCCCTGGCGGATGCGCATCAGGGTGGACGGGTCGACGCCGATGCGTCTCGCGAGCTCGGAGTCCGAGGGGATGCCGTGGGCGACTCTGAGGGTGTCCAGGCGCTCGAGATCGATCACGATGTGGGTCGCTCTGGTAGCCGTGCCATCTGCTTGCATGCCCGCAACCGTAGCCCACAGGTTGCCCGCGCGCAAGTGTCGTGCATGCATGCATTCTCTTGGACTGCGCTCGCGCCATTGCGCGCACGCAACGCGCGGGTACCCTTGCAAGGTGATCGAATCCGGAAACACGTGGGCGAACTTCGTAAAGCGGCACCAGAACGGCGAGCAGCAGAAGGAGGTGGCGTCCAAGGTGGGGGTCGATCCCTCGACGGTCGGACGCTGGCTCAAGGGCTTGACGAACCCCACCCCGCAGCAGGCTGTCGGTTTCGCGCGCGCGTACGGCGCTCACCCAGTTGAAGCGCTGCTCGCATCGGGGCATCTCCTCCCCGAGGACGTCGAGGGCAAGTTCGTCATCGAGCGCACGCCCGGACTCGAAGCCTTCTCGACGCGCGCGCTCCTGGAAGAAATCGACGGTCGCATCGAGGTGATGTCTGACTACGTCGGTTGGATCCGCGCCGCGTACGTTGGCGGCACGTCGCCCGCGAATCTGGGTGACGGTGTCCTGCGGTACCTCGACCCTGGCACTCCCCCGAACGAGACCAACCCGGAGCCGTTCAAGGCGGTATTTGGCGGCGCCGTTCGGCAGACGGCTGACATCGAGGGTGTCGCGGTCTTCGGCCTCCGGAATGTCGGAGCCTCCGGGCAGGATGACGCGGACCTCCACACTGTGGACCTCAGCCGCGAGGAAGTCGACCTGGCGGCAACGGATGACGACACCGTGGTCGACCCCGACCGCTGAGCAGGCAAGGAGCCCGCATGAGCCTGGCCGACGGCCTCCGCGACACGACGTACATGTTCGGCGTCGACTCGTTTCAGGATGCCTTCTGCGCCGTCGACTACGACCCGTGGAAGCACGCCGACCTCCTCGGCGCGCCCGTCATCGCCAACGGCACCCTGCCTGCTCACATGGTCGCGGCGTACTCCGGCCGTCGGCACGTCATCTTCGTCCGCCCGAACGTGCCTTGCGCGGTCGAGCGGTGCGCGCTCGCGCACGAGCTCGTGCACTTCGAGCACCGCGACCGTGGCACCACGAACTCGCAGGAGGATCGCGCCAACCGCACCTCCACCCTCCGCCTCATCCGCCCCTCCCGCCTCGAGGAGGTAGCCCTGATGACCGACGACATCGGCGCGATGGCGCTCGAGCTGTGCGTCACCGAGAAGGTCATGCGGCTGTATGCCCGCATGGCGCGCAACGGCACCCTGCCTCGGCGGTTCTGATGGCTGGCTCCGTCACTCCGTACGAGACCGCGAAGGGCCGCCGCTGGCGTGCCCGCTACGAGAAGCCGAACAACGGCGGCTGGACCGACAAGCGCGGCTTCGAGACCAAGCGTGAGGCCACGCTGTTCCTCGCGTCGGTGACCATAGCGAAGGCCAACGGCGAGTACCTCGACCCATCCGAGGGCCGCCGCACCGTCGCCACCTTCGCCGAGCAATGGAAGTCGGGGCGGCTGGCTCGACTGAAGCCCTCCAGCCGCAATGTGATGGAGTCCGCCTGGCGCCTGCACGTCGAGCCAGCCTGGGGCCGCCGCGGTGTCGCCGGCATCCGTGCGTCTGAGGTTGAGGACTGGGTCACTGGGCTCGCCGCAAAGCCCCTCGGCGCGCAATCCATCCGCCGCGCCATCTTCGTCCTATCGAGCATCCTCGCAATCGCACAGCGCGACGGCATCATCCGGTCGCTCCCCACCGCCAACATCGACCTGCCCGCGAAGCCGAAGAAAGCAATCCGGTTCCTCACCCACCGCCAGGTCGACATCCTCGCCGAGTCGAGCGCGCACCCGGATCTCCTGCTGTTCCTCGCTTACACCGGCCTGCGCTGGGGCGAAGCCGCTGCCCTGAAGGTCGCGCACCTCGACATGCTCCGACGACGCATCCACGTCGAAGAGAACGTCGTGCTCGTGCGCGGGGTCTTCGAGACCGGCACCCCGAAGTCTGGCGAACGCCGGGAGGTGCCGATGCCCGTCTTCCTCGTCGAGCCGCTCGCTCGCATCTGCGAGGGCAAGACGCGCGACTCCTACCTGTGGAGCGACCGCTCCATACCGATGAGCTACCCCAACGGCAGCGACCGGTGGTTCGCGGCCGCCGTCCGCCGCGCGCAGGCCGTCGACCCGACCATCCCGACCATCACCCCGCACGACCTCCGGCACACGGCGGCATCGCTCGCCGTCCAAGCCGGGGCGAACGTCAAGGCCGTGCAGCGCATGCTCGGCCACGCCTCCGCCGCCATGACCCTCGACGTCTACGCCGACCTCTTCGACGAGGATCTCGACGCCGTCGCATCCCGCATGGCCGACGCCCGCGACGCATCGCTCGCACGCTCCACTGGGCAGTAACTGGGCAACCAGCGAAGCGCCCCCGCTCGGCCACCCACGAAGGGTGAACGCGAGCGGGGGCGCTTTCGGTGCTGTGCGGCGTCAGATCCGCGTGATTCCGCGGGCTTTCAGAAGTCCCAGTCCTCGTCTTCGGTGGCCTCGGCCTTTCCGATGACGTATGACGAGCCCGACCCCGAGAAGAAGTCGTGGTTTGTTGGCGCGCCGCGGCACCGCATTCCCACGTCCCAGCCACCGCGTGTATACGCGGATGTTAACCAATGTGGACCGATGTTGACCGATCTTGTTACTGGGCAATCGCTGGGCAGAATCGCCGCGCGTTGCACACATGCTTGCGATCAACTTGCACGCGCGCTATCGTCTTGCACATGAGCAACACCATCCCCCAGGGCCGGCTAGGCGTGATGTCCGACAGAAGAGTCGAAGGGGTCAACGGTGACCCCGCCAACGGCAAGAAGGAACCCCAGCTCTGGGTATGAGCCGCGATGATCTTCCGTCGCAGACGTGCGACGACGAATGACCCCCTCCGCCAGGAACGGCGAAGGGGGTCTCTTCGTTTCTACGAGGCGAGGCGCCGCAGAATCCGGTGCGTCGTCATCGGGTCGTGCTCAAGGGCCTCGCGCGTACCGGCCGCACGGTGCAGGAGCTGGTAGTACCGAGCTGGACGCAGGCCGAGCTCGGAGATGCAGAGCTCGTCCTTCCGCCCGGTCCACGTCGGGTGAGCGGCCTCGAAGTCGAGCATTTCAGCAGTGGTGGGCATGGAGCGATTGTCGCGCGGGCCACCGACACTGCGATCAGCCGCCGCGGACACCGGGCAAATCATCGCCGGCGGCGAGTCGCTCTACCCACGGGATGTCGAGCTCCCACCCGCACCCGCCGCAGCGGTAGCCGCCGTCGACGGTGCGCATGACGGTGCCACAGACCTCGCACCTGGGATCGGCACCGATGTCGAACTCGTCGACGTCCATGCGGTCAGGGGCGGGTCAGAGGTCTTCGCGGTTCTGCACGTTCCGGGACGACCGGGCACTGTTCACCGCGGCACGGATGCGGGTACCGGTGGCGTCGGCGTCCTGGATGGGCGCGATCGTGTGGGTGGTGCCGTCCTGCATCGCCAGGACCACCTTCCCGCCACTGAACGCCGACGACGCGGTCGAGACGTTGCGGACCCGGTACAGCTCCACGTGCTCTGTCTTCTTCGACATGAGCCCGGTGCGGATGATGATCGAGTCATCGGTGAGGGTGTACGACAGGCCCGCCAGGCGCAGCGCGTACAGGGCGGTCGGGATGAAGATCAGGATCCAGGACCAGATCAGCGACCACAGGACAGGCTTACGGTCGATCTCGATGCTCACGGGCTCCCCCAGGTTGGTCATCCGGTGAGCGTATCGAACCGAACAGGTCGGGGTAGATCCCGCCCGGTGGCGGGCCGGGGCTGTGCGACGCGATGAACGCATGATGGATACGCGCGCACGCTTCCCGGAGCGTCCCCGTGTACCCGGCCGGTCGGCCCATCGCGGTCACCCGGTAGGCGATGCGCCCGTCGACCCGGCGGATCACCACGAGCCCGTACTCGCGGCCGTCAGGGTCGACCATCGTCCACATGCCGGTCTCGCGCTCCTCGGCAGCGAGCATCGGATGCCAATCAGCCACGACGGGTAGTGTGCCACCGGCCCCGGACACGGATACGATCGCGGTTGTGATCGCTCCCTACCTCGTCGTCTTCGCGATCACGACCGCGCTCATTGCGATCGCTGGTTCTGCTTCGAACCGCTCCCGGCTGGTCCGCGGCTTGGCGGGTGCCACCGCGATCGCCATCGTCAGCGTCTTCGCCGGCATCCGCGACTTCAACGTCGGCGGTCCCGACGTCATGCTCTACGGCAACAAGATCTTCAACGCGATGGTCCTCACCCCGGATGCGTCCGGGATCCTCAAGTACGCCACCGACCGCAACGTGTCGGGCGAGGTCGGCTACTACTTCTTGAACTGGCTCGTCAGCCGATTCACCGCCGACGCCCATGTCTTCTACACGGTGCTCGCTGCGATCTGCGCGACCATCATTTACTCGGCCATCATGCTGCTGCGCTCCTTCGCGCCGCCCGCGGTCATGTGGTTGACCTACATGCTGACCGCCTACGTCGAAGGATTCAACCTGTTGCGGCAGAGCCCGTCTCTCGCGCTCGGCGTGCTCGCGGTGGCTCTCGTGGTGCGCTCCCGTTACCGCCTCGGGTTCTTGGCCGCACTCGCATCGCTCCTCTTCCACAACTCGGCATTCGTCGTCCTCGTCATGTGGGCGATCGCGTTCTACCTGAAGACGAGGAAGGGCAGCATCTCCCGCAGCGTCTGGCTCGTGCTCATCGTCAGCGTCCTGGGCCTCGTTGCGTTCGTGCCGATCCTGAACCTGCTGGGCGACAGCCTCTCGGACACGAAATACCAGGAGTACCTGACGGAGGGCGCGCGTGGTGGGCGCGCCTTCGGGATCGACGCCCTGTACCGGGCGGTGCCGATCCTCGCCGGCGTGTGGGCGCTGTACGCAACGCGTCCACGGCCTGAACCGAACCTCACCCGCCCCCGACAGCCCCGGGCCCGTGGACGCAGCGTTGTGGCCGTGCTCGAGCGGGAAGCGACGCTAACCACTGCGCCCACGCAGAGCGACACCGCAATCGCCGCTCGGCGCGCCACGATCGTCGTGCTCGTGTTGCTGACACTCGAGCTCGTACTGCTCCCCGTCCGCGAGATCAGCTACCCCTTCTACCGTCTGCTCGCATACTTCGGCTACCTCCGGGTGATCGGGTACGCCCTGATCGTCGGTCAGCTGACCCGAGGGCGTGCGCTCGGCGGGCTCGTCGCCGTGGCGTTCGCGGCAGCGTACTTCGCGCTCATCGTCATCGACCGGAACGAAGCGTTCTACGCGTCTGCGATCCTGGACTCGTGGTGGTGAAAGGGATGGCCTGGCGGCGGCGCGACACGGTCTTCCTGACTGCCCTCTTGGGGGGCTCGTGTGCCGCGCTGCTCATCTACGACCTGGCCTCCACGCCGCAACTCGGTGACGACGCCTCCGCCACATCTCAACCGGCCGTCTGCCTCGAACTCGTCGAGCGGGGAGGCATGCCCGGCGCGTTGCAGCAGGCACTCGAAGCCGTCGACGAGCCCAGCCTGCTGTCTTCGGCGACTCGAGCAGTGTCTGAGCTGCGTTTCTCGCCAGACCCCGCGCTGAACGCGCCGATCGAGGCTGTCTACGACGGGCTGCGCGCGCTCGAGTCCTCGGACCCATCGGATACGGCGCCCGAGCAGCTAGTCCGTGATGGCGTGTTCGAGATCGCGACGATCTGCTCCATGTGAACGCAAACGCGACAAAGCCCCCTCCCGCCGGGTGAGGCGAGAGGGGGCTTTGATCAGGGGCGTGCCGCGATGAACGAGTTGAGCATGATGTTCTGCGATGGCGCGAACGCCGCATCCGTGTCGTACACCACGGTCATGATGTCGCCAGCGGCGAACTGTGGTGCGGCGCGCCAACCGAGCCACGAACCCGAATGCTTCGATCCCGAGGCGATGCCCAGTGAGGCGACTTCGGTACCATTGCGGCGGATCCGGGCGGTCAGCGAACCTCCCGTGAGCGCGGCGGGCGCTGCTATCTGAAACCCGAGCAGACGGAAAGCCACGGGCATGGTGTACTCGAGCACCGCACTGGTGCCATAGACGAGCGCCGCAGTTCCTGCGGTGGTGCTCGCCGCGACGTTGCCTCGGACGAACGGGAGCAACAGCCCCGGCCCTGGCTCCGTCGTCTCGAAACCGCCGGCTCCGTCGTAGCTGACAGGTTCGCCCTTGGTGGTCGCCGGCGTTCGGGCGAGTCGTAGGGACTGCGCGTCGTTGATGATCTTGTCAGGCATCGTCGCGCTCCTCGTAGTCATGCCGATCGAACCGAAGTGTCGTCACTGCGCCATAGCGGAGCTTCTTGCGCCACGCCAGAACTGCCTGGAACAGTCGGGGCATCAGTACTTCACCACCTTCTGCATCGCGTGGAAGTCGGTGAAGTTGAGGATCGAGTAATGCGTGTACTCCGAAACCACGAAGACTCGATCCCCAGCGGTCAGGCCTTCGGCTCCCGTGGGGATGCGGGGGCGTCCGAGCTTGTGCCCAGCGGGAGCTGTGTAAAGCACCGCATCCTCGGTCCACGTCCCGGCCGCATAGGCCGCGCCGCTGCGCACGTATCGACGGACCGACCAGATCCCGCCCGATTCGACGACTGCGATCAGGGCGTTGGCGTTCGCATCGTCCCGCTCGAACACGGCACCGCCGACGTAGACCGACTTGTATGCGCCGAACGGCTTACCCGAGGGCACGATCGTCTCCCACGCCCACACGTTGGCCGTGGCGGATCCGGTGCGTCGCAGCACCGCGTAAGTGCCGCCGTTCTCCGGATTGCGCCCGGGCTGCACGGGCTGGCCTGCGTCGTCGACATCGAAGTCGCGCCGGTCGAAACGCAAGGCGACGATCGCGTCGCCGCCGCGAGCCATGTCGTACCAGCGCACGCCCTCGTTGCCCGATGCCGTGTACACCAGGTCGGCGCCACCACTGCCCAGGGCGATAAGCGGAACACCGGGCGCAGGTGCGGCACCCCACAGGGATCCGATGGTCGCACCCGCAGCGTTACGCATCGTGCCGGCGTCGGCCACAGTTCCCTTGAAAAAGTACGTCGTGACCGCCGCGGTCGGGTCGCCAGACGGCGTTGGGTCCGAAGTCGCGAACGCCCAGAACGTGTTCCCTACACGGGTGATGTCGACGTACGCCTTGCCAATCAAGATGAACCGCTCGGCGGTGGTGTCATCGAATCGTGGTGGCGTCGAGGTGGGCCGCTCGGTGACTGACACATGCATGTCGGCGGTGCGCGCGACCCAGATCTGGACACCACCGCCGGAGCGCGCGTAAACCAGACCGCGGCCCACATCGGTGAGGAGCTTCGACGCATCCGATGACGTTGCGGTCGCGACGATTGCAGCGCCACCGGGAGTCGCGGCGAGCCCGAAGGTCGTGGGGTCGCCAGCCGAGTTCACGACGTAGTACGACGTGCCGACAGTGAACGGTGCCGGGGCTCCAGCACTCGTGAAGCGGACCCGCATCCCATCAGCCAGTGCGTGCGCCGTGGCAACATTCGACGCGTTCACACAGGTCAGCACGCTGGATGCGTTGACCGTGTTCACCCGCTTGTTCGCGACGGTGGGCTTAGCGATCACACCGCCGTACGAGACGGGCGAGTTGGCAGCCAGGCCGAGGCGCTGCTCAGGCCCGAAGTTGTCGTACGAGGTGTACGAGTCAGCTTCACGCACGTACAGGCAATTCGACCCGTCTGGCTCGGCGCGGTCGTGGCGAGAGAAAGCGACGATCGGGCGACGGCTCAGGGACGGATCGACTGCGATCCCGACACCACAGTGGTCGTCGAGCAGGAACCGCTCGTCGGTCAGTTTGAACCGCTCGCTCGTGCGCTGTGCGAGATCCGAGACGCCCATGTACATGGCGCCGCCGCGAGAGATGCCGCCGATGAACAGCCGCTGCGTCACCGGGTCGTACGTTGCGTCGTCGTTCTGCCACCACGAGTTCGCCATATCCGGAATCGTCGTCAGCACAGTGCCAACCGACACCGCGATACCATCGCCGATCGCCGCACGCACCTCGGGACTGCCCGCAAGCGCGATGCGCACCTCTGCGGGCAGCTGGTTGTCGTTGTCGACACCAACAGGGACGTAGCTCACGGGGCTCCTCCGATCAGGAACGTGCCAGGACGATCCGGGTTCTCCCGGATCGCGGCGGGGTTGGTGACGATGAACGTGCCCGGGCGCGCCGGGTTCTCGACGAGCCCGCCACCGCCGGACGCGGATGCCGCAGCGGCGATGGCGAACCCGACGGGGGTGTTCGTGTCGGTCGCGTCCCGCGCGACAGCCGGATATTGGTCGGCGAGCTGTCGGAGAACGTCGGCCGTGATGGCGTGTCGAGGGTCGAAGTCCTTGAACTCCGGCGGGACGTAACCGGCCATCAGATGCCGGGGCCGGTCTCGTTGAGCGAAACGACCTCAGCGACCTTGGCCTTCGGCAGTGACCCGAGCCCGACACGCGTCAGGAGCTCGTTCACACCGGGAACGGCCATGATCCGGGACACGAGACCGATGATCAGCGCGGTGACCGCGACGATCGCGTTCAGCCACACGAACACGACAGGGTGAACCTGCACGTCGGTCTGAGAGGTCAGGTACGCGATCGCGGCCGCGGCGACGCCGTTCGCGAGCGGGATGAGGACGACTAGGGCTCCGAAGATCGAACGAAGGGCGCGCTGCGCCTTGAACCAGATCTCGGGCACCTGGGGCGTGGTGGGGGTGGACATGGTGACCTCCTAGGTCAGTTGGGGATGGCTGTGTCGTCGAAGTCCTCCGGCAGCAGCAGGAGGTCCTCGAGCGGGACGGTCAGGTCGAGGGCGTTGTTCGCCCACACGATGACGTCGTGGCCGGTGAAGTTCGCGCCGTTCTCGGCGAGCTGCCGGAGTCGGAGGATCGCGAGCCGCAGCCGGTTCGCTTCCTCCTGCGCGCGCGTCATCGCCTCGGTCGCTTCGGCGAGGTCGTCCTGCGCGCGGCTCAGCGCCCGCTCGAGCACTGTGCGGGTCTCGTCGTCGGACTGGATCTCGAGCGCTTTCTGGAGCTCGGCGATCGTCTTGGCCTGACGTTCGATGGTCTTCGCGTCGCGCTCGACCTGACCGTCAGCCTTCTCGAGCAGCTTGAGGATCAGGTCGTTCGACGCGACGTCGGCGATGCGCTTCTCACTGCCGGCCGATGCGGCGCGTTCACGGGCGGCGCGGCGTTCCGACATGATCGGCGTCACGATCGCGGAGCCCACCGCCGTGATGAGTCCCGCGATCGCGAGGAGCAGAGCAGGTTCCACTACCGGGCACCTCCGATGCGGTCACGCACCTCCACGTACCGGACGCGGAGGAAGGCGGCGATCGCGAGCGACTGGCCGAGAGGGCCGAGCCGCCCGGTCCAGTCGCCGCCGTCCATGTACGCCGGGACGATGATGAAGCACAGCGTGAGAGCGTGGATCAGCGGCCCGGCGATGGCGAGGCTGAGGCCGGACATCTCGATGACCCGTCCTTGCCGTGCGTGACCGCGCTGAACGGCCAGGAAC